>JAABUZ0100000484.1_pt1 | contig 97496 bp, 98 predicted proteins | sample 5562091 | NCBI WGS metagenome assembly JAABUZ01 (sample SAMN12813069, study PRJNA571459) | rock metagenome | isolation source: Antarctica rocks | place: Antarctica: Victoria Land, Linnaeus Terrace sud | collected 2015-12-21
CGTCCACACGGTTTCGACGGGACCACCTGCGGCTCCGCACGGGGTGAGGGCTAGTCGGCTGTGATGCGGCGCGCGAGCTCCGTCGTCCAGTCGGCCGACTCCAGCACGCAGCGGGCGAACAGCCACAGGAGTAGCCGGTCTGGGTCCAGATGCAGCAGGTCGCTCATCCGGCACACCAGGGCGCGCGGGTCGGCGCGCAGCCGCTCCTCGCAGTTCAGCAGGTGTTGCACCGCGTCGTAGGGTGTGATCACCGACGTAGGGCTTTGGGTCGATGACCAGCCACGGCTCCCGATCGGCAGCCAACACGTTCTCGGCGTGCAGATCGGTACACAGCAGCACCTGGCGTTCGGCGGCCGCCGGGAGCGCGCGAAACAGCGACGTGCCCTCCCGGGCCAGACCAGGATCAATGGGCCGGTGACCAGCTGCCACCTCCTGCTCGAACGCATCAGCCCAGCGATCGCACATCAGCTGCAGCGGCCGGAAGCGATGACCCGGGGCGGGTTCTCGCCACAGCCGGTGCAGCACCCCCACAAGCTAAGCGCGGCTGTACCCGGCTTACAGGCCGGCTCGTCCCCCCTTGACCCGCCGGCGCAATACTGGACACACTCGCGACGTGACCGTCTCGCTGCTCGACCGGCTTGCGCACGGCCCCGTGCTTTGCGCCGAGGGATACCTGTTCGAACTGGAACGCCGTGGCTATTTGCAGGCCGGCGCGTACGTGCCCGAGGTCGTGCTCGAGCATCCCGAGGTCGTGGCCGCCCTACACCGGGAGTTCGTTCGCGCGGGCTCCGACGTAGTCGAGGCCTTCACCTATTACGCGCACCGGGAGAAGTTGCGGCTGATCGGCCGGGAGGACGATCTCGAGCTGATGAATCGCCAGGCGCTCTCCATCGCCGCCGGTGTCGCGGGTGAGACGGGGACGCTGCTGGCCGGCAATATATGCAACACGAACATCTACACCGGCGAGCGCTCCCACGATGATCAATACGTGCGCCCGATGTTCGAGGAGCAAGTCAGCTGGGCGGTGCAGGCCGGAGCGGACTTTGTGATCGGCGAGACTTTTCAGTTCGCGGGCGAGGCGCTGACCGCGCTTGAGGTCATCCGCGAGGCGGCCCTGCCGGCGGTCATCACCCTCGCGGTCCACCAGGAGTCGGTGACGCGCGAAGGCTGGACCCTGCATGAGGCGTGTCGGCGCCTTGCGGACGCTGGCGCCGCCGTCGTCGGGCTGAACTGCATTCGGGGTCCGGCAACGATGTTGCCGCTGCTGAAGGCGATCATCGAAGCGGTGGATGTCCCGGTGGCCGCGCTGCCCGTCCCCTACCGCACCACGGAGGGTGAGCCGACGTTCCAGTCGCTGAGCGACCCGAGGGCCGTCGACCTCCCTGACGGGCGGGCGTTCCCCGTCGCGCTGGACGCCTTCACGTGCACCCGCTACGACGTCGCCGCGTTCACCCGCGCCGCGCTCGACCTGGGGGTCCGCTACCTCGGCTTGTGCTGCGGAGCGGGGCCGCACCATGTTCGGGCGATGGCCGAGGCGATGGGCCGGCACCCTGCGGCGAGCCGGTTTTCCGCCGACATGAGCAAGCACGCCTACCTGGGGTCGGACCCTAGCCTGCTGAGCGACAACCTTGCATTCGCGGAGCGGCTGTGAACGAGCGAACGAGGGGCAGGGGCCTTCGGCGGCCGGCCGAGACCGAGCGAGGCCGGGTTTGACCCGCAGGTTCCGCTTCGCCGTCATCGGTGCCGGGGGCATCGGCAGCGCCGCCGCATACTGGCTGAGCCGGGTTGCAGGCGAGGACGTGGTGTGTCTTGAGCAATGGACGCTCGGGCATGGCAAGGGCGCATCCGAGGACCACTCGCGCATTATCCGACTGGGCTATCACGCGTCGCGATACACTGCGCTCACGCGCGAGGCTTACGCCGCCTGGGAGTTCGCCGAGCGCGAGTCCGGGGTTTCGCTGGTGCAGAAGACCGGCATGGTCAACCTGGCACGTCCCGGCACCGACGGCGGCAGCATCCTCGCCAATTACGAGCGGGCGATGAGCGAACAGGACATCGCTTATGAGCGCCTTGAGGCGAGCGAAGTCATGCGCCGCTGGCCGCAGTTCCGTCTCGACGGCGACCAGGCGCTCTTCCAGCCCGACGGCGGGATCCTCGACATCCGTAAGGGCGTCGCGGTGCACCTTGCGCTTGCCCGTGGCCATGGCGCGACTGTGCTTTCAAACGCGGAGGTCACCGCGATCGAGGACACCGGCGACGGCGTCCGGTTGACCACAACTGCCGGTGATTTTGAGGTTGAGCGGGTCGTGCTCTGTGCGGGTGCGTGGACGGCACGGCTGCTCGAAACCCAGCTTGGGGTCAGTTGGCCGATCCGGCTCACTCAGGAGCAGGTGACCTACTTCGCGACGCCGAGCCTGCGCGCGTTCGCGGCCGACCGATTCCCGATCTGGATCTGGCACGGCGACGAGGAGGAATTCTACGGATTCCCGGTGCATGGCGAGGTGGCGACGAAGGCGGCAAAGGAAGTGTGCGGCGCGGCGGTGACCCTCGACGCTCGCAGCTGGGAACCGGACCGGGAGCGGGTCCGCCGGGTGGCCGAGTTTGTCGAGGGGATCCTGCCTGGGTACGGCGGCCCCGAGCTCTACACGCGCTGTTGTCTGTACGACATGCCGCCGGACCGTGACTTCGTGATCGACCGGTTGCCGGGGCACCCAAGCATCGCGGTCTGTATCGGCGCCGGACATGCGGCCAAGTTTGCGGCGGTGCTCGGTCGCATCCTGTCCGAGCTGAGCATCGATGGGGCGACGGACTTCCCGATCGAGGCCTTTCGCGCGGACCGCCCGGCACTGGTGGACCCGTCCTACCCGGCGACGTACCGACTCGGCGGCCCGCCGGTCGCCGCCGTCTGAGCGCTGCCCGGCCGGGTCGGGTGCGGCCACTCGGGTCTCCTCGCCAACAGGTAGCGCTCGATAGATGAAGCCCTCCGCCCCTGAAGACCTCCGCTCCTGAAGACCTCCGCCCTTGAGGACCGCGCCGGTCGACTGGGACAGTGTTGCGCATTACTCTATCCGTTGCGCCTGACACAACAGACGCAGAGAGGCGGCATGGGTAACGGCCTACGGAGCGTGAGGGAGCGAGATGTTCCGAGTCTGTCGGCTGCAAGACCTACCTCCGGGGGAGTCCCTGCGGATCGTGGTGGATGACCGGGCGATCGCGGTGTTTCATGCCGATGATGGTTTCTTCGCAATCGACGACACCTGTACTCACCAGGACGCCTCGCTCTCGGAGGGATGGCTGGAGGGATGCACAATCGAGTGCCCCCTGCACGCCTCTGCCTTCGACCTGCGAACGGGGGCCCCGACCGCGCCGCCTGCCAAGCGACCCGTGCGGACCTACCCTGTGCTGACCCGTGACGGTGGGTTGTTCGTCGAGCTCAACCTGGAGTCTGGGCAGAACCTGGCGGCGCCGACATGAGCGCCAGGAAGCCGACTGCGGTGGTTGTGGGGGCTTCTGTCGCTGGGGTCAGCGCGGTCCGTGCTTTCCGCGCCGCTGGTTTCGACGGCCATCTCATCCTGCTTGGCGCCGAGGATCTCTTGCCCTACGACCGGCCACCGCTATCTAAGGAGTTCCTCGCCGGCACCGCAGTTCCCGCCGACTTCGCCTTGGTGACCGAAAGCCAGCTCGCCGACCTTCAGGTCGACTGGCGCCCCGGGACGGTCGCAACCGGGCTACGCCCACTTCGGCGCACCGTGGAGATCGGCACCGATGAGGTGGTGAGCGATTACGTGGTGATTGCCACCGGGGCCTTCGCGCGGACGCTTCCGGGTACCTCGCCGCTGGTTGGCCTACACACACTGCGCACCCTGGCCGACGCGCGCGCGCTGCGCGCGGAGCTGGTTCCCGATTCCCGACTGGTGGTGGTGGGTGCCGGCTTCATCGGCTCGGAGGTGGCTAGTACAGCTGCGGCGCTCGGGGTGCGCGTCTGCGTGCTCGAGATGCTGCCGGTACCGCTGGCCGGCCCGCTGGGGAAGGAAATGGGTGCAGTGTGCGCTGGATTGCACGCCGATCACGGAGTCGAGTTGCGCGTCGGTGTGGGGGTCGCCGGGGTTCGCGGAAAGCGCCGCGTCACCGAGGTTCAGCTGACCGACGGGTCGGTCCTGTCGGCGGACACCGTGCTAGTGGGGGCCGGGTGCCTGCCGGTCACCGACTGGCTGGTCGGCAGTGGGCTCGCCCTGTCCGGGGGCGTTCGCACCGATGCGGCGGGGCTGACCGCGGTGCCCGGCGTGGCCGCGGTGGGGGATGTCGCCTGCGCGGCTAGTGCCTGGGCCGCGCGTCCGACGCGGGTCGAGCACTGGACTAACGCGATGGAACAGCCAGCTCGGGCCGTGGCCGCCCTACTTGGTGCTCACGTGGCCGCTCCACCCGCACCTTATTTCTGGTCCGTGCAATACGGGCGCCGCATTCAGTTCGCCGGTCACGTCGCCGCCGGCGACGTCGTGCGCGTAGTGGACGGGGCCGCGGAGGATCGCAGCTTTCTCGCCGTCTACGAACGGGCCGGGCAGCCGAGCGCGGTGCTGGGCATGGACCAGGGCAAATTGTTCACCCGCTGGCGGCGCCAGCTGCGCCCGACAACGGCCTGGGAGGCCGCGTGACCTCCGTGACGAGCGTGCTGGGGGGGCGCCACGCCGAACTGTTGGCCCAGCTCGCGTGGTTGACGGCCTCCACCGGGGAATCGCAACCACAATTGGGCTTCGGCAAGCGGGCCGGGGATTTCACCGCAATGGCTACCGAGCGCATCGAGCGGGTGGTGCCTGCTGAGCGGCTCACCGAGCAGTTCGCTGCGGTGGAGCGCGCCACTTCGAAGTTGGCTGAAGGCAGTTATGGCAGCTGCGACGGGTGCGGGGATCGGATCGGATCCGAGCGGTCAACCGCCTTGCCCGCCGCGGTGCTGTGCCTGGCTTGCAAAAACCTCCAGCGATCGGGGCGGAGATGATCGCGACGGAGAACGTCGGACACCAGCGCAAGGAGCACTGCCATGACCGAAACCACTGACGCGATCATCATCGGTGCCGGTGTGATCGGCGCCGCGGTGGCCCTGGGGTTGGCGAGGAAGGGCTACCGCACGCTATCCATCGACAAGAACCCCGCGTCCGGATATGGCTCAACCAGCAGCTCTTCAGCGTGCGTGCGCGCTCATTACTCCTCTCGCGAGGGGGTAGTGATGGCCTATGAGGGTTTTTCGGTCTGGAAGGATTGGCCGAACTACTTAGGCGTGGAGGATGAAAGCGGCTTCGCCCGCTACGTCAACTGCGGCACGGTACTTCTCAAAAGTGAGGACGGACAGTACCGCAAGTCCCTGGAGCATTACCGTGCCCTCGGGGTCCCGTTCGAGGACTGGGACACCGCCACGCTGCAGACCCGGGTCCCCTACTACGACCCGCACCGGTTCTGGCCGCCGTCCCGGCCGTCTGACGACAGCTTTTGGCAGACTCCCTCTCGCGAGCTAGAGGGCGCCATCTTCACGCCTGACTCGGGGTACATGAGCGACCCCGCGCTGGCAACCCACAATCTGCAACGGGCGGCTGAGGCTGCCGGTGGCCGGTTCCTGCTGCGCCGACGTGTGGTGGAGATCCGGGGCAACGCCCGGGTGCAGGGCGTAACCCTCGACAATGGCGACCGCGTGGATGCCCCGGTTGTGGTCAACGTGGCCGGCCCACACTCGGCGCTGATCAACGCAATGGCCGGGGTCGAGGGCGGGATGAAGATAAAAACGCGGCCAATGAGGCACGAGGTGCACGTTGTGGCCGCCCCTCCAGGGGTGAACATTGAGCGGGAGGGGTTCCACACCGCCGACGGCGATCAGGGCATCTACTTCCGGCCGGAGACCGGCAACACGTTGCTGGTCGGGAGCGAGGATCCGGAATGTGACCCGCGCGATTGGGTGCAGGACCCAGACGTCTTCGGCCGGCGACTGACCCGGTCCCACTGGGAGGCACAGGTCTACCGCCTGGCCCGGCGGATCCCCGGCCTACAGATGCCGGGGGAGATGCGCGGCGTAGTGGACCTTTACGACGTCTCCGACGACTGGATTCCGATCTACGACAGCTCCGACCTGCCTGGCTTCTACATGGCGGTCGGTTCCAGCGGAAACCAGTTCAAGAACGCACCGGTTGCCGGTTTCGCCATGGCCGAGCTCATCGAGGCCTGCGAGAAGGGGCGGGACCACGACGTCGATCCGGTCCAGGTGACGTTGCCCTACACCGGTCTGGCGCTTGACATGGGATTCTTCTCACGCAACCGAACGGTGAACGCGGGCAGCAGCTTTGGGGTCAACGGCTGAACCGTCAAGGCGCCGAGGGGGTGTGTTGAGGTAGCCGTACCAGACATTGGATCAGCACTCGATGACGTTGACGGCGAGGCCGCCGCGTGAGGTCTCCTTGTACCTGACTTTCATGTCGGCACCGGTCTCCCGCATCGATTTGATGACCTTGTCTAGCGTGACCACGTGCGAGCCGTCTCCGCGCAGCGCCATGAGGGCGGCGTGAATGGCCTTGACGGCGGCCATGGCGTTGCGCTCGATGCAGGGGATCTGGACCAAGCCCCCCACCGGGTCACAGGTTAGGCCAAGGTTGTGCTCCATAACCGATCTCGGCCGCGTTCTCCACTTGGCCCGGAGTGCCTCCGAGCACGGCAGCGAGGGCACCGGCCGCCATCGAGCAGGCCGATCCGACGTCGCCCTGGCAGCCCACCTCCGCTCCAGAGATCGACGCGGTCTGCCTGTAGATCAATCCGATCGCGGCAGCGGTGAGCAGGAAGCGGACAACGCCGTCGTCGTCCGCGTCTGGGACAAAGCGTAGGTAGTAGTGCAGGACGGCGGGAATGATGCCGGCTGCCCCATTGGTAGGAGCCGTTACGATCCGGCCGCCGGCCGCATTTTCCTCGTTTACCGCCAGGGCGTAGAGGCTGACCCAGTCCATCGCCCGCATCGGATCGGTGCTGGCGCGTTCGGAGGCGAGCGCGCGGGCCCAGCTCCGGGGCCCGGCGCCGCACCTTCAGGCCGCCCAGCAGAACCCCTTCGTTGCGGCTTCCGCGCAGCACGCAGTCCTGCATCACGGCCCAAAGGTCAAGCAGCCCCGCGCGGACCTGCGCGGCCGACCGCCAGCTCTCCTCGTTGGCAAGCATCACCTGGTCGATGGGCAACCCGGTGGCCGCGCACGCTGCGAGCAGCTCACCCGCGGTATGGAACGGGTAAGCCAGCGAGGTGCCGTCAGGTTTGAGCGGGCTGCCGGCGCCTGCCGAGTCGTCCAGAACGAAACCGCCGCCGACCGAGTAGTACGTCCGCGAGCGCAGCGGCTCATCAGCGGCGTCATAGGCCGAGAACCTCGTGCCGTTGGGTGCAGCGGCAGGCTCGTGCGGCGGTGCAGGACCAGGTCGCGATCCTCGGCGAAGGCGATACCATGCTCGCCCAGCAGGCGCAGCTGGCCGATGGCGCGCACCGCCGCGACTATCTCGGCGCCGTCGCTCGGTTCGACCGATTCCGGGGCCTCCCCAGACAGCCCGAGTATTACTGCACGGTCACTACCGTGCCCGTGCCCGGTCGCGCCGAGAGATCCGAACAGCTCCGCGTGGACCCGGCTCGTGTCCGGCAGCAGGTCGTCGGCGCGCAGCCCGGTGGCGCCCACCGTGTGTGAACTCGACGGACCGATGCCCGCGCCGAACATGTCAAACACGCTGATAGCCACTGCGGCGCCCTCCTGGATCCGGCCTCTCGACGGTTCGTCGGTCAGGCCAGAGCACTGCCGAGCAGGCTGTGGAACCACTCGCCGAGCTCGGCGATGTGGTGTTCGGCGGGCACCAAGACGCCGCCTTTCGCGTAGACCCGGGATGACGTGCTGGGCTGACAGCGCTCACAGGCATCGAAATCCTGCCGGTTCACCCGGTCGAACAGTTCGACCGAGCGGCTCACATCCCCGCCGGCGGCGAGCACGTCCGCACGGAACAGCCAGTCGCACTCCACGATCGTTCGGTCCGGAGCTAACGGGAACATTCGATGCACAATCACGTGGTCTGGAACAAGATTGATGAACACCTGCGGCCGCACGGTGATCGCGTAGTAGCGGCGGTCCTGTTCCTCGCTGACCCCATCGATGCGCGCGACGCCCGCGCTGCCGTCGACAGTGAAGCCAGCGATGTTCTCGCCGAACGAGGCGCCATGGCCCACGTAGTACTGGGCCGCCAAGCCGTCGGCGAACTCCGGCAGCACCTCGGTTAGCTCGGGATGGATCGTAGCGCAGTGATAGCACTCCATGAAATTCTCGATGATCAGCTTCCAGTTCGCGGCGACGTCGTAGCTGATCCGGCGGCCCAACTCGAGGCTGTCAATCTGGTAGCTGTCGATTGCCTCGGCGTGGCCAAGTCGCTCGGTGCACGCCCCCACGACCTGCTGATCGAACGACGGTGGCTCATCGGCCAGACAGACCCAGGCGTAGCCCAACCACTCCCGCAGGTGCACGGGCACCAGACCAAACGCGGCCCGGTCGATGTCAGGCATGGCCGTCAAGTTCGGCGCGGCCACCAGCCGGCCGTCGAGGGCATAGGTCCAGGCGTGATAGGAGCACTGCAGGGCGCGCTTGACCTGCCCCGCCGGCTCCACGCACAGCCGCGCCCCGCGGTGTCGGCAAACGTTGTAAAACGCGCGCAGCGCACCGTCCTGTCCGCGCACGATCAGGATCTCTTCGCGCCCTACCCGGGCCGTGCGGAACTGGCCCCGCGCACTGACGTCCTGGCTGCGAATGGCGCAGAACCACAGCTGCTCAAAGATCTTCGCTTGCTCGAGGGAGAACACGCTGGGGTCGTGGTAATAGAGCCCGGGCAGCGTGGAGATCAAACTAGCCGGAAGGGCGGTGCTTGCGGTCACGGTGCGAGAGAGCTCTCGGCCAGCGGCGTCCAACCCCCAGGTCTTGGCAACGTTGGGCAGCAGGGCGTTGCGTAGAACAGGACACCAAACATGATACGCAACACCTTCCGGTCAAGGGGGCGTGGCTGTCAAGGGGTCTGATGGCTATCGGGCTATCGGGCTATTGGGTAACCGGGCTACCTGGCTTGCGGCGCCGTGGTCGGCGCGCTGGCTCGCGGTAGCCGAGCCGACGGCTGATATCGGCGGCCGCGCCAATCACGGTAGCCGCGATCGCCGGAACCCGCTCCGGCGGCATCCGATAGGACGGCCCGGAGACAGAAAGCGCCGCCACGACATCTCCGGCCAAGGCACGTATCGGCGCCGCGACCGCGGTCAGTCCCACCTCGAGCTCACTGTCAGTGGTCCCGTAGCCGCGGGTGCGGACCTCGGCCAGGGACGCCCGGAGTTCCGGGTGGGCGGTGATGGTATAGGGGGTGAGCGCTTCCAGCGGGCCGATGAGCAGCTCATCGAGTTGGCGGTCGCTCTGCGCCGCCAGCAGCACCTTGCCGCTGGAGGTGGCGTGCAGCGGGGTGAGTTGGCCGACCCAGTTTTGGCTGGCGATGGCCGCGCCGCTGCGAGCCTGGCTGATGTTGATGATCCAGTTGCCTTCCAGGACGGCAACGTTGACGGTCTCGCCTACCTCTCCAGCCAATTGCTCGCAGACCTGCTGGCTCTGCCGGGTGAGATCGAGTTGGGCCGAGGTCGCTCCGGCCAGCCGGACGACCCCGAATCCGAGGTGGTACTTGCCACGTTCCCCCACCTGCTCGACCAGCTGATGAGCCTCCAAAACGGAGATGAGGCGGAATGCGGTGGACTTGTGCACGCCGAGTTCGACCGCGATCTCGGTGACGCCGGAAGCGCCCTGGTCGGCCAAAATCTCCAGCATTCGCAGGGCCCGATCCACGGACTGCACCGGTCCGGCCCTTCCCACCTTGCCGGGGCGCCCGTCTGCGTTGCTCATCGTGCGACAGTACTGAGCATGCGACCTTCGGGCACGGCGGGTTACAGCAGCGCGCGCACGCCCTGCTCGAAGGCGCGTACATGGGCATCGGCCCGATCCCGCGCCGCCGCCGCGTCGCCGCGATCGAGCAGATCCAGCAGCTCGACGTGCTCATCGACCCGGGCAGGCAGCGGAGGGAGCCGGTCGAGCACCAGGTACCAGAGCCGCAGGGAGAGCGCGTAATAACGCTCCAGGATCTCCGCGAGGTAGCTGTTGCGGGCACAGCGATAGACGAACCGGTGCACCTCCCCGTCGAGCTTGAGTTCCATCGGGGTGCCGCGGGCGCGCTCCTGACGACGGCTGGTGAGCGTGCGGCGCAAGCGGCCCAGCTCAGCCCGGTCGGCCGCGGTGAGTCGCTGGGCGGCCCGCAGGGCGGCATGGCCCTCGAGGGGGGCCCGGACGTCGGAAATGAGCGCGAGGTCGGTCACATCGACATGCGTGGCAAAGGTGCCTCGACGCGGATAGACGGCGACGAGGTTTTCAAGTGACAATCGCTTGATCGCCTCCCGAACGGGGGTGCGGCCAAGCCGTAGCTGCGCCATGAGCACGTCCTCCTCCAGCGGGGCTCCGGGGGGAATCTGGAGGGTCACCAGCCGTTCGCGCAGCTGCACGTAGGCCAGCTCGCTCAGGCCCCCTGGCCCGGAACGATCTGCATCGGTCAAGGACCGCGTTGATTCACTCGCAGCGGCCGTGGAAGGGTCATTCGCTGCCATCCGCCCTCCTGTCGTCGCCGCCAGAGATCCTCAATACTGACCAAACTACTGATATATTAGTGGTCCACCGGGATCGAGGTGGGAGGGATCGGGCCGAGGCCCGATCCCCGGCCGGAGCGGAAGGTAGGCGATGGGGTGGCACAGTGCCCGGAACAGGCCAGCGTGGTCGTCATTGGCGCGGGAATCGTGGGCAACGGGCTGGTGCACCACCTGGCCCGACTCGGTTGGACCGACATGGTGCTGGTGGACAAGGGGCCGCTGCCCAATCCCGGCGGCTCCACGGGTCATGCCTCGAACTTCATCTTTCCGGTCGAGTACTCGGTGATGATGGAGCGGTTCACCCTCGACAGCATCGCGCAGTACCGCGAACTCGGGCTGTACACCGCCAGCGGCGGAATCGAGGTGGCACGCACGTCAGGGCGGATGCAGGAGCTGGGTCGACGGCGCAGCACTGCAGCCGCGTGGGGTATCGAGAGCGAATTGCTGACTCCTCGGCAGATTCGCAACCTGGTGCCCTACCTTAACGAGCAGGCCGTCGTCGGAGGGGTGCATTACCCGGAGGCAGGCGTGGTCGACTCCCTGCGGGCCGGCACGCTCATGCGGGAGGGGGCCGTGGCACAAGGCGCGCTGCAGGTGCTGGCCAGCACCGAGGTGCTCGGCATCGACACCGAGGACGGCGCGGTGACCGCGGTGCGCACCGCCGCCGGCCCAATCCGGACCCGCACGGTGGCCATCTGCTGCGGGGTCTGGAGCCCGCGGATCGCGCGGATGGCCGGTGCCAGTATCCCGCTGATGCCGGTCGTACATCAGATGATCAGTGTCGGTCCGGTTCCACTTTTCGCCGACACAGCGGGGGAAATCGAGTACCCCATCGTCCGCGATGTGGATCGTCAGATGTACGAGCGCCAGCATGGGGGAGACCTGGAAATTGGGTCCTACGCACATCGCGCCATCCTGATCGAGGCCGATGACATCCCCTCGAACGAGGCGGCGGCACTTTCACCCACCGAGCTGCCGTTCACCGCCGAGGATTTCGATCCGCAGCTAGAAGACGCCCTCGAACTCATGCCGGAGGTGCTTGGGGATGAGGGCGTCGGCGTGCGGTATGCCATTAACGGCCTGATCTCCCTTACCCCCGATGGCGGTCCGGCGCTCGGCGAAACCCCGGAGGTGCGGGGGTTGTGGTCCGTAGCCGCCAGCTGGATTAAGGAAGGGCCCGGGATCGCCCGCACCGTTGCCGAATGGATGACCTCCGGCAGCCCGGAAATCGATCCGCATGAGGGAGACGTGGCCCGGTTCCACCCGCACCAGCGAACCCGCAGCTATGTACGGGAACGGGCCTACGAGCACTTTAGCGACACGTACGCGATCGTCCACCCGGCCCGGCAGGCGACCTCGGCCCGGGCGGTCCGGCTGCCCCCCATGTATGAACGGGAGCGGGATCTCGGGGCGGTGTTTGTGGAGGCGGCCGGCTGGGAGCGGCCGCTGTGGTACGAGTCCAACCGGCCGCTGTTGGCCGAGTTCGCGGGCCGGCTTCTTGAGCGCGGCGACACCTGGGAAGCCCAGGAGTGGTCACCTATCATCAACGCCGAGCACCTAGCCCTGCGGGAACGGGCTGGGCTAGTCGACCTGTCCGCGTTCTGCGCCTTCGACGTCACCGGTCCCGGAGCCCTGGACTATCTGCAGACCCTGGCGGTTGCCCAGCTCGACGTCCCGATCGGCCGGGTGGTCTACACCTCGCTACTCACACCGGCCGGCGGCTTCAAGGCCGACCTGACCATCATGCGGCTGGGAACGCGCCACTTCCGCATTGTCACAGGGGGTTCCACCGGAATGGTGGACGCGGCCTGGTTCATCGGGCACCTGCCCGCGGACGGCTCCGCGCAGTTCACCGATCTCACCTCGGCATGGACCACTATCGGGGTGTGGGGGCCGCGAGCGCGCCAGCTGGTAGCAAGCCTTACCGAGGATCGGATCGAGGACGCGGCGTTCGGCTTCGGCACATGCCGGCACATTGACCTTGCCGGCATCCGGGTCCTTGCCTCGCGCATCTCCTACGTGGGTGAGCTTGGCTGGGAGATGCACGTCCCTGTCGAACAGGGCGCGCGCGCGTGGGATCTGCTCGCGCGTGCTGGCGACCCGCTGGGCGCGGTCCCGGTGGGGATCGGGGTGTACGCAACTACCGCCCGGCTGGAGAAGGGCTACCGCGCCTACGGCAATGAGCTGGGCAGCGAATACACCATCGTTGAGGCCGGCATGACCCGGCCGAAGGTGAAGGCCGCAGACTTTATTGGCCGGGACGCCTATCTGCGCCAGCGCGAACAGCCGCCAGCGGCGGTGCTGTGCATGCTGACCCTGGACCCCACGGCGGATTCGCCGCGGTACATGCTGGGCGGGGAGGCGGTGCTCTCGGCTGACGGGGAGCGCTTGGTCGATGCTCTTGACCGGCCGTCGTTCGTCACCAGCGCCGGTAGCGGTCCCTCGGTCGGTCGGCACCTGCTGATGTCCTACCTGCCGCCTGCGCAGGCGGCGGAAGGCACCCGCCTGCAGGTGGACTACCTCGGTGAGTGCTATCCGGTGACAGTGGCGGTCGCCGGAAGTCGGCCCCTGTTTGATCCAGCGAACACCCGGTTGCGAGGCTGAGACCCGTGGACGTGCTGGTCTGTGTCAAGCGGGTCCCGATGGTCGGAGCAAGCATCACCCTCACCGAGAACGGGCAGGACGTCGACACCCGGTTCCTCGGCTTCACGGTCAGCCCGCACGAGGAATGTGCGGTCGAGGAGGCGGTGCGCCTCGCCCAGGCCACCGGAGGGCGTTCTACCGTGCTCACCCTCGGCCCGGAAGATGCCTCCAAGCAGCTGCGCGATGCGCTCGCCATGGGCGTGGGGGAGGCAGTGTTGCTGCAAACTGATGGCCAGCAATGGGGACCACAGGCCACCGCCGCGGCGATCGCCGCGGCGATCGCCGCCCGCGACGCTGCGGGCCGCCATGATGATCTGCTGCTGTTCGGGAACGAGGCCGCCGACACCGGTGACTACCAGGTACCGATTCGAGTCGCCCACTTGCTGGGTCGTCCTTGCGTCACCGGCATCAAATCCCTGCAGCTCGACGGGGACACGGTGCGGGCGACCCGCGAGTACAGCGGCGCAATGGAGAGCTATCGGCTGTCGCTGCCCGCGGTAATCGCGGTGCGGGAAGGAATCAACCTGCCGCGCTACCCGTCGCTTCCAGGGCGGATCAAGGCGAAAAAAGCGGTGATAGACCAGCTGCCAGCCGGGTGGTGCTCTGAGCCGTTGCGGACCCGGCGCCTGCGGGTCCCGGCCGGCAGCCGGCGGCAGACCGAGGTGCTGGGCAACGGGGCTGAGGCAGTGCCGAGGATGGTGCAGCTCCTGCGCGAGTTTGGGTTGGTGGACCGGTGAGCGTGCTTTGCCTGGTCGAACATGACGAGCAGCGGCCCACGGGATTGTCCCTGCAGGCCCTGACTTTTGCCCGTGGCCTGGCCGAGCAGGTTGCCGCGCCAGTCGCCGCGTTTCTCGTAGATGAGCCTGCATCCGCGGTGCTGACCGCGTTGGCCGCGTACGGGGTGGCGGAGGTGCATGCTGCCGCCCCCGATGAGCTGAAACCTTATGCGGCGCGGGCCTGGGCGGCCGCGATCCGGCAGGTCGCGGCCCGACTGGGGGCCACCACTGTGGTGGCGGCCGGGTCGGACCGCGGCCACGACGTGCTCGCGCACCTGGCGGCGCTGGCCGATCTGCCGCTCGCCACCATGTGCGTCAGCGCCACCGCCTCCGGGTCTGGGCTGGCTTTGACCCGGCTGCGCTGGGCTGGGAGTCTGCTTGAGGACTGCGAGCTCAGCGCCCCACTCGCGCTCCTAGGGATCGCTCCACAGGTGATATCCGCAGAACCGGCCGCCCAGCCGGGGGCCGCGCGCGTCGTGCGCTGGCGCCCCGAAGTCAGCGAGCACGATCTGCGCGAGCAGGTGGCCACTAGCGTGACCCGCGACCCCGGTGCCGTTTCGCTCAGCGACGCCAGAGTGGTGGTAGGCGGGGGCCGCGGTGTGGGCGGCCCGGAAGGCTTTTCCACGTTAGAAGAACTGGCTGCTCTCCTGGACGGCACGGTAGGCGTGTCCCGCGTTGCGACCAGCTTGGGATGGAGATCCCATCGCGACCAGGTAGGTCAGACTGGCACCCGGATCGCTCCGGAGCTCTACCTGGCCTGTGGCATCAGCGGCGCCATTCAGCATATGGCCGGATGCAAGAGCGCCAAGCGGCTGCTCGCGGTGAACACCGACCCGGATGCGCCCATCATGAAGGCTGCGGACTACGCGGTTATCGGCGACCTGCATCAGGTCCTCCCGGAGCTCATCAAAGCGCTCCGCGGCGCCGCGTCCGGAAAACCGGAGGGCCCATCTGCCATCGGATAGGGCGGCCTGGCGGGTGGCAGGCCGATCATACGATCCGGGTCGTGTCTCTCATCGACGCCCTTATATGGCGGCGTACGAAACGCTGTTCGTCACGGGGGTCGCGAATGACGTGCTGAAGAATTCGTCAAGTATCCCGAGCACTTTTTGGAAGGTGGGGTGATCGTCGAACATCCACTCGGTATGCCCGGAGCCGTTCAGCCAGACGAGTTGTTTTGGTTCGCAGGCATGGTCATAGAGCGATTGCGCTTCCTCGGGGTGGTGCAGTTCGTTGTGGGTGCCGTGCAGGATCAGCAGGGGGCGGCCGGCCACTCGGTGCACCATGTTCTGCGGGCTGAAGCGCAGTAGCAGGTCGGCGGATTCGAGGGTGACGCCGCTGCCGAAGCCTGGGGCCTTATACAGCTCCTCAACGACGTAGCCGTCAGTGCTTGTGTCGAGGTCGAGTCGGACGATGTCCCAGGGCGAGGTAATTTCGGAGCGAGCGCTGGTCGCGCGCCGTCCTCGATCGGCCTCGATGCGGGTCAGGAGGGTGGTCCAGGATTGCTCGTCGTGCATGTTTCGGGTAGAGCGTGTCCCATCGCTGATGCAGTTGAGTGCGGCGATCGCGCGCACCCGGGAATCTTCGCTGGCCTCGGCAACCGCGACGCCACCGCCCATGGCCCAGCCCAGCAGGCCGATGCGTGAGGCATCGAGTTCGGCGTCCACGGTGACTCGATCGACGGCTGCGCGGATGTCTTCTGCCCAGTCCTGCGGGGTGAGTCGGCCGCGCTCGCCTTCGCTTAGCCCAAAGCCACGGTAGTCGAAGGCCAGCACCGCGTAGCCCAGTGGAGTGAGCGTGCGGGCGAATCTTTCGGGGTGCAGCACCTTCAGTCCCTGGTAACCGGAGGAGGCGATGATCACCGGGTACGGTGCGCCGGCGCCCGCATCATCGGGTAGGTGAAGGTCGGCGTCGAGGCGGTATCCATTGCTGAAGAACGGAAGGGGACGGCCGATCACGTGTTCCTCCTGCTCGTGTGCTGCGATGTCGACGATGGCAACGAGGTGCGCTGTCGGAGGTTGGGCGGTCCGGTCCTTTGTGCCGCCGGCGCGTGCGCCAACTCCTCGGACAGGTGGCTGGCCGCGGCCATGACCTGCACGCCAACTGTCTTGAGATGGCGGCCGAGGCGGAATTTCGGTGCTGAAACGTTCAATGCGGCGATCGTGCGGCCGCGGAAGTCGCGTATCGGGGCGGCGGCCGCGACATGGCCGATCTCAAACTCTTCGTCGATGATGGCGTATCCGATCTTGCGGGCTGCCCGAAGGCGCCGGAGTAGTTCGTCCACGTTACGAGGGGCGTTTGGCTCATTGGCGGCGAACTTCGCATTCGTGAGCACGCTGCGAACCTCGTCATCGGTGTGATCAAACAGCAGGGCACGACCGGCCGATGTGGTGTGCAGTGAGGTCACCCGGCCTACCCATTCGGAGGCTTCGATGGCACGAATGGGACCCTCAGACATCACCGTGAGTACTTCGGCTCCTACCAGGACCGACAGGTGCGCTCGCTCGCCGACGACAGCGATCAATCGGCGAAGCGTAGCCGGGGCGACCGAGAGCAGGTGCTGGTCGGCTGCCGAGGCCGCGAGGGTGAAAACACGCCAGCCCAGACGATAACCAAGGGTGTCCGGGTCGCGATCCGCCAGCCCGACGTCGGCCAACATCTTCAAGGTGCGGGAAACCTGGCTCTTTTCGCGCCCGATCAAGCGTGCGACCTCCACAACCCCAAGGCCCCTGTGCTCCCTAGCGGGAGCCGTGGCCAACGCATCAAGGATCGCGATCATCCGCTGCAGCGAGGTCGATCCTTCCTCCACCATGGGTGAGAACCTAGAACTGACCCAGCTACTTCGCAACGATAGTTGCTGTATAGACAACAGCTGGCTGTTCGTCGCACGTTCCTTCAGGGTCGTTCAACAAGTGAGGAGAGTTGTTGCCGGCGCATCGCGGGTTGCGGTGGCGTCCGCGGTGGCGCTAACTGTGGGCCATTGGTCCGCAACTGACAATCAGCGCAGAATCAGCACCATCCGCGGTTGACATGGCACGGACAGGTGCGAAGGTCGAGACACCCCAGTCTTTGAATCACCGGCACAGAATAGGATCGGAACCGTGGGCTCGTGCGCGTAGCGCTGGCGCAGTTCGACAGCTCAATTGGCGACGTGGAGGCCAACCTCGCCCGCATGGGCACGCTGACAGCTGAGGCTAACTCGCACGGATCTGACCTCACGGTGTTCCCGGAACTCGCCACCCACGGCTACGCCCTCGGCGAGATACCGGACGACCGAAGTCTTGGCGCGCGAGACCACCGCCTGGCCCAGCTTTCCTCCGCTGGCTGCGACGTCCTCGCCGGGTTTCACGAAGATGGTGGCGTCCGCACGTACAACTCGGCTGCCTATCTCTCACGAGGCACTCTGGTCCATGTACACCGCAAGCTGTACTTGCCCAACTACCTGGCCTGGGAGGAACGCAAACACGGCAGCCCCGGTCAGACTCTTCGGGCCTTCGACACGCCACATGCCAGGATCGCGACCCTCATCTGCAACGACGCATGGCAACCCGTGCTGCCGTGGCTGGCGGCACAGGACGGCGCGGAAGTGCTTCTCGTCCCGACGAACAGCACGGCGGGTCTCGGTCCGGGATTGCTCGACACGATGGACTATTGGCACCTGCTATTGATATTCATCGCGCGAATGCAACAATGCTGGGTGGTGTTTGTCAACAGAGTCGGAACCGAAGGGGGTGCCCGATTCTGGGGTGGGAGCCGGGTTATTGATCCGACCGGAGAGATTGTTGATCAGGCAGCCTTCTGGGAGCCTGCGCTGATCACCGTCGACATCGACGTCGCCGCCGCCCGGCGACGTCGTCGTGAAGTCCCGTTGCTGGCGGAAGCTCGCCTGGCACTCATTGAGCGTGAGGTGCGTCGTCTGATTCAAGAAGGCGGCGACATGTGAACCGTTGTAAATCGAGCAACACCAGTTGCTCGATTGATCAGAGCCCGTCAGTCTGATTGGGTGTTTGACCTTCACGTCCACACCGCGCCCGACGTGTGGAATCGCTACGGTGATGACGTCGAGGTCCTGCGCCTATACGAGCAGGCGGCCTTCACCGGCTGCGTACTGAAAAGCCACTACGACACCACCGCCGGGCGCGCGCGCGCGGCCGCCCACGGACTACGGCTACGCGCTTACGGGGGGCTAAGCCTCAACCAACAGGCAGGCGGTCTCAACCCGGCCGCCGTCGCTGCCGCGCTTGCCATGGATGCCCGGATCATCTGGATGCCGACCGCCGACGCACGCAGCCAGCACCAGGCGGATCTTCCCAGGCTCTGCAGGGTGAGACCGCAGCTCGCGACCACCACCTACGCCATCCCGCCGACGGATTGGTCTACGGAACCGAGAGTACGGCAGATTTTGGAAATGATCGCTGCCTCCGACGCGGTGCTCGCCACCGGCCACCTCAGCACAGCCGAGGTCGGCTGGCTGCTCCCGGTCGCGCGCGCCTTCGGCCTTCGCCGGCTCCTTCTCACCCATCCCAGCTATACCGTCCCCGCGATGAGCGCGGCTGAGGCTGCCGAGCTGACTGCACAAGGGGCCTACGCCGAAGTGACGTCCTTCCAGTTGATGCACCAACCCGGATGCGACGCGGCCGAACTCGCCGCCTTCATCCGCACCGTCGGATACGACCGGATAATCCTTTCTTCCGACGCGGGACAACCCGACAGCCTGCCCCCGCCACAGGCACTCCACTACCTCATCGACGCGCTCGCGGCCGAGGGCCTAGATCGGCGCGCACTCCTCGCCTCGGCCTCCGATATACCCGAGGGCCTCGTTACGCTCTGAAGGCACACCGACGTGTGCATGGCATGACGACGCGCCTCGCAGTGGCGGCGACAACCCGCCATGGGCCCACCCAAGACAGCACGACTCGATCTCCCGTCGGCGACGCTGGCAGCGTCGCCGACGGCCTCGAGCAATCTTCGTCACGGCCGGCCGGCGGTCCAGCCGAGCCGTGACGGTGCTGGCGACGGACGGTGCGCCTACTTCAAGCCGTTGGCCGTCAGAAACTGACCCGCGACGGCCGCCGGGTCCAGCTGCTTGACCCCGACCGCCTCGTTCAGGACCTGGATGGCCTGGTCGGTCAGCTTCGCGCTGACCGCATTGAGAATCTGCTGGAAGGCAGGGCCCTCAGCGGCAAGCACCTTGTTCGACACGACCGGAGCCACCTGCTGGAACCCGAAGATGGCCTTGGGATCGTCGAGCACGACGTACTTGTTGCTGGTCAGCTGGCCGTCCGTGGTGAAGATGGCGATCGTGTCGACCTTGCCCGCATCGAGGGCCTGGTACTGCGAGCCGATCGGCAGCGGCACGAAACGCACATTCGTCAGGCCGTAGGCCTGCTTCAAACCGACCACCCCTTGGAAGCGGGTGGCGTTCTCCGGGGGGCCGCCGTAGCTAAACGACGGCAGGCTCTTCAGGTCGGCATTCGTCTTGAGGTTGTGGGCTTGGGCGAAGGCCTTTGTCGTAGCCACTCGGTCGGCGTCCTGGAACGGGGTGGGCTGCAAGTAGGTGAATCCCCGCCCGGCCTCGAATTTGGCCGCACCGTCATAGGTCACTTGGGCACTGGCAGGATTCTCGCCAAGCTTAGCCAGCACCGAGTAGATGACGCCGCTGTACTCGGGGTACATGTCGATCTGGCCGCTGGTCAGGGCCTTGTCGGTGATCTCCGAGCTGCCGATGTTGGACTTGATGTTGACCGTATAGCCTTTGGCCTGCAGAGCCTGGGCATAGAGGTCACCGAGGATGTACTCCTCGGTGAAGTTCTTATCGCCCAGTGTCACGGCAGGTTTGCCCTTCCCCGGCTGGCCGGAGGGGGCCCCGGATGCCGATGTCGATGCAGATGCCGATCCCGTGCTTGAGGCTGGCTTGCTGCTCGAACCGCACGCCGCCAGACCTGCCGTCAGTGCCACGGCTGCCAGCACGGCCGCCGTGCCTGCGGGCTTCTTGGGGATGCTTTTCATTCGGGTGTCTCTCTCCTTTTGATGGTGGCCCCGCCGGGGGTAGTGCCGTTCGTTGCTGCTGTGGTTCGTGCTGATCAGGGGTCCTGGCCGCCACTGCTTGGCTATGGCGTCGTTAGAGGCCGCCTAGGCAGGCTGGGTGACCAGTTCCGCAACCTCCGGAACCGGGCGCTCGTCTCGAGAACGCTCGGCGCGGAGCCCGTGAGGGGTGACCGCACGCTCCAGGGCGATGAACAGCACCTGGGTCACCAGAGCCAGAGCGACGATGACGTACGAGGCGCCGATGACCCCATCCAGGCCAAAGCTGGCACGGTTGGCAATGATGTCGCCCAAGCCGCCTCCGCCGAAAAAGCCGGCCAGCGGTGCGGTCGCTACGACGAACACGGCCGAGGTGCGGATGCCGGCGAAGATCAAAGGCACCGCCAAGGGAAGCTCCACGCGGAAAATTATTTGGCTCGACCGCATTCCCATCCCCACCGCCGCCTCCACCGCGTCGTGATCGACTTGATCGATGGCGACGTAGGTGTTGGTCAGGATCGGAGGGAAGGCGAGGATGACCAGCGCAATGACCACGTCGGTCCTCCCAATGCCGATGAACGGCAGGAGGATGGCCAGGATGGCCAGGCTGGGCAGGGCACGCCCGAAGGTGGAGACGTTGATCGCCAGGAACGAAAAGCGATGCACGTGCCCGAGAACGACACCGAGCGGGACGGCGATGACCAAGGAGATGACCAGGGCCTCCACCGACAGGGCCAGGAGCACGCCGGTCTTGCTCACAAGCAGAGAACCGTTGTGGGAGATGAAGGTGAAGGCGGCGGTGAACGGACTCATGATGGGCTCTCAGACCGGCCTGCGGGAGTGCGCCCACGGCGTAAGTAAGCGTTGGGCACCGACCAGTAGGAAATCGGCGACGAGGGCGATGAGAATGGCCAGGACGCCGGCACCGATCAACTCGGTGTTGAAGGCCCCCTTGCTCAGAGCGTCGAAAATCGGCTGGCCCAAGCCCAGGGGCGTGATGAAGGCCGCGATGGTGGCCAAGGAGATGGTCGTGACGATCGCGACCCGCAGCCCGGCGAAAATGGTGGGCAGGGCGAGCGGTAGCTCGACCCTCAAGAGGGTCTGGCGGGCAGTAAGGCCGATGCCGGTGGCCGCGTCCCGCACCTCGGCGGACACCCCGGACAGGCCGGCTAAGGTGTTGGTGAACAGGACTAACAGCGTGTAGGCGACGAGCGGAATCTCGACGGTTAAGCGGCTTAGACCGGTGATCGGCACCAGGATCTCGAAGGCTGTCAGCGAGGGAATGGTGTAGAGCAGGCTGGTCGCGAAGGTGACCGGTGGTACCAACCAACGGGCCCGGTGCGCGGCCACAGCCAGGACGAAAGAGATCCCAAAGCCGAGGGCGACGGCGATGGCAGTGAGCTCGACGTGCTGGATAAGCGCCGGTTGGAAGATGGAATTCCAGTGTTGCATGAACCAGCTTGCGCAGAAAGTCCCATTATGGGCGACACAGCTGCTGGGCTGGCCGAAGTCGGGGATGACGGGGCCGCCGCCAGTGGGCACGGCGAGCGTCACGGGCTCTCGGCCCCTGCCGTTGCTCGCACCGACGCCGCCTGCTCCTGCAACGATCGGTTGATCAGCTCGATCGAGACATATCCCACCACCTTGCCATCGCCGTCGACGACCACCAGGGGGCGAAGCGAGTCAGTCATCATCAACGACAAGGCCTCACGCATGGTAACCCGGGTGCTCACCGTCTGATTGATGTGGCGGCTGTCGGCCGCAGAGACCCGGCCATTCCCCAGTCGCTCGGCAGGGATCTCGCCCACCGGGCGGCCGTCGTCGTCGACCACGATAACGCTCGCCCCCTCGACCAGGCCGTCGAGCTTGCTGCCGATGTCATCGCCCATGCGCACGGTGGGTGCATCGATCAGCTCAATGTCGCCCAATCTGGTCAGGGCCAGGCGCTTGAGGCCGCGGTCGGCCCCGACGAAGCGGGCCACGAAATCGTCCGCCGGGTGGGCCAGGATCTCAGCGGGGGTGTCGTACTGGACCAGCTCACCACCTTCCCGCAAAATGGCGATGCGGTCGCCCATCTTGATGGCCTCGTCAATATCGTGGGTCACGAAGACCACGGTCTTCCGGATGGAACTCTGCAGGCGGAGGAACTCGTCTTGAAGGTGTTCACGGTTGATCGGGTCGATAGCCCCGAATGGCTCGTCCATGAGCATCAGAGGGGGATCGGCGGCCAGTGCCCGAGCCACGCCCACCCGCTGGCGCTGGCCGCCGGACAGCTGACTTGGGAACCGGGAGCCCATCTCGACCGGCAGGCCCACCAATTCGAGCAGTTCGGCTGAGCGCTTCTCGACACGGTTCTTGTCCCAGCCGAGCAGCCGGGGAACGACCCCGATGTTGTGGTTGATGCTCAGATGCGGGAACAGGCCGATCTGCTGGATCACGTAGCCGATCTCCCGGCGCAAATCGGCCGGGTCCCGCTTGGAGACACTGGCCCCGTCGATGAGGATCTCTCCGCTGCTCAGGTCGATCATTCGGTTTACCAAGCGCATCGCGGTGGTCTTGCCGCACCCCGAGGGGCCGACCAGCACGCAGATCTCACCCGCCGGTACGGTCAGCGACAGGCTCTCGACCGCCGCCGATCTAGCACCCGGATGTCGCGACGATTTACCATCCGAATAGCGCTTGGTCGCGTTTTGAAACTCAAGCGGGGCCGCGGCCCCGCTTGCCACGGTACTGGTCACAGGTTTTGTCTCCCGGTCCGGCCTAGCACAAGTACCGCTTGGTGAATCAACGCCGACAGCCCAGCTCGCCCGGGGCGCGCGCGAACGATGGGATGCTGACAAACGCGCCCGCGGTGCCCAGGACCAGCTTGGCATGCTGCAGGATCAGCGACAGCAGCTGGCGCCAGCTTGTCGCTAGAGATGAGGAGAATCTGATCTGCCGCTGGACGATCCGGTGTGACTGATCATTTTGTGTAGCCCGGCTCGACGAGCACCACCAGGCCCTGCCCCCGGGTGCTGGCATCGCGGTCCTCCAACGGCTCCCCTGACCCGTCCCCCCCGGGCCATCGGCGGTTATTTTACCTTTTGTTTCCGTGTACGCAACCATGCGCGCACTACGCGTACTTCTGGGCGTACCTTCTTTGGCGTACTTCTGGGCGTACCTCTGGACTTCAGCACGTGCCCACGCGAACACCGGCCGACCCAGCCCGACATGTCGCCTCCCACTGGCCTGGTCACACTGGGGGGAGCCTCTGGCACAGGTCCACCCACACTCTCAGTGCCTTCAGTCCTGCTAAGCCCGGCGTCCGGTCGGGTCGTCGGCGGTGGGGGTGAGCCACGCCAGATGGGCGGATCCGGACAGTTTTTCGATCAGCACCCGGCACAGGACCTCGGAGCCGTCGTGGCGGAGGACTGGCAATGCCTTCGGCGCCTGGCCGCTCGCGTCGCTGCGACTGACGGAAGTGCGCCGGACCACCGAGAAAGGTGCGGACCCTGCCGGTTACTGGCCCGAATAGCCACACCTAACCGTCTGGACTGCCTTCCTCCTTTTTGGGCGGCTTTTTGCGCCAGCTGGGGGGAACCGACCCTTCTCCTCCTGGCGGCCCTTCTATTCGGGCTCGGCCTCATCGTTTGGGACTACGGATTTGGTGGTCTCTGGTACTTCCTAACCAACCTGGACGAGCCGGCAGTGGCCGACACGGGCCCCCCGCGGGCGCTCGGGCGGCGCGTCGTCGTCGCCGTGCCGGCGCCTGGGGATCCCGCGGCCCGCAACGTGTTCGTAGAGGTTGGGGCGGCAGTAGGCGCAGGCCGGCCCCGCTCTCGGGCCGTCCTGCCTATCTCCGGGACTTGGGCACACTCTTGATCGCACTCAGGGGCGACAAGGGTCTGCGCGAGGCCGCCACTCGCATAGGGGTTCCCAAATCCACATTGTGGCGCTGGGAGAACACCGGACGTGTTCCGTCCCGAAAGGCGCAACTTCTGGATGATGCATACGGGTGCGGTAGAGAATTCGTGGAAGCGGTCGTGCGACTACGGCAGCGGGTATGGAACCCGTATTACGGCGAAAACGCGGAGCCTCATCACGCGCACAGGTGGCCGGCGGAGTATTCCGGGCAGGTGTGGATCTGGGTGCGTCCAGCCTCGGCTCACGTCGGACGGGTTCATGACATCCGAATTCGATGGGGACCCTGGCGGCAGAACGTCACGAGGGCGCTTGGTCGCGAGGGACTCACCCTCCTGACGGGAAAGGGGAAAGACGACGTCGCGATTACCTGCGAGGTAATGCTTGATCAGACGGGCCTTGTTCTGTTCGGAACCGGCGGCGTCACGGATGGATTAACGGAGGATGTCCGCGACGGTTGGGTGCGGTAGCACGCTCACAAAACAATCTCGGGCACCTGAGGACCGAATTATAGTGCCAGCGATGACGTCGGGCGTGGGGGATTTGGGGCGGCGTGAGGGTTTGGCATTCCTGACTTCCTGCTTGCCCCCGGAGATCTTGCAACGCCCCGCAAATCACGGAGGCTAAGGTGCTTGCTCGATCTGGGTGACCACCTTGCCCCACAGCAATTCAAAGAACTCTTCGTATGACCCCGCGCCTTCGCCACCGCCCCGCACGTAACCGTTCAGGTCGCTGACCCGTACTACAGGTGCGGCACGATCCTTATCATATTCGGGCGTCGCCCAGCCATTGAATGAACTGGCGCTGCCGAGGTTGCGAGAGCCTTCACTCCACGTGATCTTGTCGTCACCGAGACCACTTCCTTTATGAATGTCAAGGCCAGCGATCGTCCTTCCGCTCCGCTCGACGCGGATGATCAGGTGATCCTGCGGACAGCGCACGGTGCAGACGAGCCCTTGCTCGGAGAGCTGCTGTCCCGCTTGACGGAATCTGTCCGACAGGAGGTCGAAGACACGATCGAGCTCTGCATACTTGCTCCAGGTCGTCGGCGTGATCTTCGGCATGCGGAACTGCAACGCCTGCTCGATTACCTCACCAACCGGAGTGGGAGCCTGTCCGGCATCGCGGGCACTGCCAATCTTGCGCACCAGCGCGTCCGCCAGGGCTTCGGGCGAATAGTCCTCCGCGCGCAGGTAGTGAACGTGCGGATGCAGCAGGTCGACCGGAACGGTGGTGTTGCCCATCAACACCGGCAAGATGTAACCATCGCCTTGCTTGACGGCCGTCATCATGGCGGACGAGAACTCGTCCATTGGGATCGGCCTACTCAGGTACTCGTTCGAGATGAACGGCACGAAGAAGCGGGTCCGTGAGCTGTAGACGGTCCGCTGCTGGCGGATGAAGTTGCCGCCCCACCAGTCGTTGTTCTTGTCGCGGTCGTAGAAGACAACGAGGCCGCGCTGCTTGCACGCCGCGACCACGCGCTCGACGTAGTCACGCTGCTCCCCGGCGAACGACACCGCGATGTCGTACTGCTTGTCCTCCATGCCTCCAGTCTCCACCGCGGGTCCGACGTCCCAGCTGCTTGTGAAGGGGCCGGCCGCTGACGTCTGCCGGGGCGCCCCGCATTCGGCGCCTACGCTGACGGCGAGAGAGAAACCGTGATGTCCGTCCGGAGACTCTCGTCTCGAACCGAGCGCAGCCAGATCTGCACGTCGTGATGGGCTCGCCCGGCGCATCTCCGGATCAAGGCACCTGGTCGGCCGCCGATGTCCGCGGCCGTTCGGCTTCGGTTGGACGGGAGCCGTCGAGCCGAGGGGTGGCTCACCGAGCAGGCCGCGTGGGATAGTACAGATCTTCGCCTGGAAGGTGGACGTGACGAGAGACGCCTCACGTAGCCCACGGCGCCTCTCGGGCTCGGGTCGGTTGATCCGTTACACGGTTTGCAGCCCGTCCAGCATGACGTCGAGCAGATGGTTGGTCTGGGCGCCCGAGACGTGTTCGGTGTCTAGGCGCCAGAGAAGCTGACCAGCAAGAGCACGTCATCGGCGCGTACGTCTGAGCGGAAAACTCCTTCGCTTTTCCGGCCTGGAGAAGTGTTCGGACAGCTCGGAGAGCCGTCGGAGCGCCGCGGCTTTGTCGGCGACATCTACGTGATCGGCGGGGCTGCGGTGGCGCTGACGCTCGATGCGCGCTGAGACGCGCTTCGCCCTACTGCTACTCGGATTTGGCGATGTCGTACGGACTGCGCTGGGAAGCGCGATTGTGAGGCGGGAAGCGGTGGCCGCCCGGCTCACCGTGCGCATTACGCAGCGCTTCACCCTCGCCGGATCTGGCCGAGGGGGGGCCGGACCACGTCCGCTCTTCCAACCCGTGTCGAGGAGCGACGGGCGCGGCGGCCTGTCGCTGTCGGCCGGGTCAGGTCTGCCGGTGAACGAAGTCGGCCATTCCGGGGACGGTGAAAGCGATCTGACCGTATTCGGGTGCGTAGACGAGGCCCTTGCCGATCAGGCTGGCGCGGATGGGCCCGAGGTTGGATTGGGTGCGGTCCAGCCGTGTCGCGACGTCGGGAGTACGTGCTGGGCCGACGCCGTCGGCGGCCATGGCTGCGAGGTAGAGCCGTTCGGTGGGCGTGGCTCTGTCCCACCGTGAGCGAAAGAAGCCACCGTCGAGGATGGCCCGGCCCAGAGTGATGCCGTTCTCGGCGTCATGGGCGGTGATGCCCGGCCCGGCGGCAACCTGCCAACAGGCGCGGAGCCATACTCCTGCAGGAAGTACGGGTAACCGTTGGCTGCGTCTACCACGGTGGTGACCGCGTCCGGTTCCCAGGAAGCTCCACTGTCGGCGGCGGGTTCGGTGACCGCACGGGCGGCAGTATCGGCGTCGAGTCGGCCGAGCGGCCGGTAGTCGAAGAGCCGCTCGGAGTAAGACTTGGCCTCCGCTAGCCGGCCGGGCAGGCTCGGCAGGCCGGCACCGACGATCACGAACGGAACACCGCGCTGCCCGGCGGCGTGGGCGGCCGCAGCCACCGCCGCCAGGGTGCGTTTGTCGAGCTCCTGTAGTTCGTCGACCATCACGGCGACACCGATGCCGAGTTCGCGAGCTCGGCGGCCGACATCGACGGCCAGGGCGGCGAAGTCGACCTCGAGGTCGCCACTGCCAGCTGCGTCGAGGTCGATGTTGACCCCGATCTGACCAGTCGGGTCGACGGTCAGAGAGAACGCCTTCACGCTCGCCAGCGCCCGCGTCGTAGCGGTACCGATCTTGCGACCCAGTCCGCGACGCAGCCCGGCCGACAGTTGCTGCGCGACGGTGGCCAGGAACGGCCGCGCTCCGTCGCTGCGGACTTCCATCCCGACGGTGATCCACCCCGCCTCCTCGGCGGAGTCAGCCAGCTCGTTGAGTAGGACCGTCTTGCCGACGCCCCGCAGACCGGTGAGCATGAGACCCCGCACGGGTCGGTCCAGCGTGGCGCGCTGGAGTACCGCGTCGAACGCGGCGCGCTCACCATCGCGGCCGGCGAGGACCGCAGGGCGCAGCCCGGCGCCCGGAGAGTACGGGTTCGTGACGGCGTCCACGCCCGCAAGTGTAGCGACATCTATCCACCTCTATGCTGTCACTAGAGTGGCCTAGATCTGGTCAGACGTAGCGTCGGGTCGCGGAGAGTGTGGTCCTCGGCCGATGAGACGCGGCGGGTCACGCACCTGATTTGAGCGCCGGATTTCGTGCCCGCTACGTACCCGTAGCAACGGCGCGGAGGGGGTATTAGGGGTGACGAGCGGTGAGTCGCACCCCTGTTTGACCTTCACGTTTGCGAATCGGGGCAGGTCCGGACCCTCCCAGAGTTGATCTTGAAAACAAGTAAAGTCAGGCTGCGTTCGCGGTGGGTTTGCGGCGGCGCGACACGGTGCGTGTGGCGGTTGCGAGCTGGTCGGCGATGTCGCGGATGGACTTGCCGCGTTTGGTGAGCCGTTGTACGGCTTCGGTTTGCTCGGCGGGGGTGAGGTCGCCCAGGAGGACGCCGTCGCCGGCGACGGCGCGTTCGACGGCGATCTCGTCGATATGGTCAGCGTTGGCCTGGCCGCTGGGGGTTGCCGGGTCGGGGCGGGGGTCGGTGTCGATGTCGTCCCAGGCGAGGGGAGGGGGCCAGTGGTGGTTTGCGGCGTGGGTGCGGGCCGACTCGGCCGCGTGGCGTTGCGCCGGGGTGGCGCGTGGAGGTTGGGTGTCCCAGAGCCGGTCGTAGAGGTCGCGGATGTGCCGGGCGGTGCGCTCGGTGACGGCGGTCGTGCCGGTTAGGGTGCGGCGCAGGTCCGCGGGGGTGCGGCCGAGGCGGTCGGCGAGTGTGTCGGGCGGCCAGCCGATGGCGACGAGGGCTTGCAGCCGCCGGCGGGCCCCGGTGGCGTCGACCTGACAGTGGACGGCGCGGTGGGCCGGGATGGGTTCGATCGTCAGCAGGCGGCGAGCTAGGTCGCGCCGGATGCGGCGGATCGGGGGCCGGCTGCCGCTACGGATGACGGCCCCGGCGATTTCGCGAATCTGGGTTGCGGAGGTTCCCGACAGAATGCCGATCTGCTGGTAGCCGATGTGCGCGCTGCGTAGCTGGTGGAGGTGGGCGCGGACGGCGCCGGCGTCGACGAGCGGGCCGGGGTGACCGAGGGCCTGCTCGCGGGTGGACGTGCGGCTGGCGGCGGTGTTGGCGGCGGTGCACGCGGTGCAGCGGCAGCGGTCTTTGACGTAGGCGGCGCGCTGCCCGTGCCGGTGGGGGTGACCGGGGTGCGGGCAGTCGCGCGCCGGCCGGTCGCACGACTGGTCGGCGCCGGGCTGTCCGGCCTGTCTGAGCCGATGCTCCTGGTCGCGTGCCGCGCCGGCCCGTCGGGGGAGCCGGACAGGATGGCAATGCACGCTCGTGCAGATGGACTCTGCGGCGGTCAGCCCGCTCACCCCGAGCCCCGCACCAGCGCACACCGCATGTACATCAAAGGTGTACTACACTTCTGGTGTAGTACACTGATTGCGTACGGTGAATCGCGTGAGTGAGCGTCAACCGCAGATCGTCGCCATGGCCGAGTTGATCGACATGCTGGGGGTGAGCAAGTCGTGGGTGGTCCGGCTGGTGAAGGAGCCTGGCTTTCCCCAGCCGGTGGAGCGCCTGCGTGTTGGTCAGATCTGGTCGTATGCGGACATCGCCGACTGGGCCGAACGCACCGGCCGGACCGTGCACCGCATCCCCACTCGGTGACGGTGCCCGGCGCAGACCGCGCCGGATGGAGCGGGGTTCAGTCCCGGGCGGCGTCCGGTGCCGAGGGCTCCGGACGTTGCGGGGCTCGTGGTGCACGGTGTCTCCCGGTGCCAGTAGGGGTCTTCACCGGGATAGGGCGCTGTCTTCGGCCTTGTGGTGACATCCGGCGCGCACCAAGTTCCGGACTCGCCGATGAGCCGAACGCAGCGGCTGCCGGCCGGTGTCAGTACCCGGTGGCACGGTCAGCCCCCGGAGATCAGCGGCGAGGAGGGCGACGGTGATGACGATGACGCCGCCGGCGGCTGGCTGGCCGGTGGTGTCGGCGGATGCCGCGGCGTCACGGGGCCACCTCGGGGCGTGGCGAGCGGTCGCATCGCTGCCGGCGATGGCAGGCAGCCTGCTGCTGTTGCTGGTGGCCTTCGGGTGGATGGGCCGAGGGGAAGGCCTCGTGCTGGCCGGATGGCTAGCCTCGGGTGCGGCCGTGTGCACCCGGTCCGGGGAACGGATCGCGGTGAGGGTCGGGTTTAGGTTTCGGCGGCCGAGTTCGGCGCAGTGGGCCGCGCTGGAGCTGCCGTGGTGCAGCGCGCTCGATCGGGCGGGCATCGTCCGCGACGCGGTCGACCTGTACGTGGCCCCGGGCGGTGACGTGAACGCCTACGCGGTCGGTCGCCGCAGCATCGCGGTCACCAGCGGCGCACTGCAGGACTATCGGGCGCGGCGGCTGGACGGCCTCGACCTCGAGCCCGTCTTCGTCCACGAGCTGGGACATCATGCGCCGGGAGCCGCCAGGATCACGCTGATCTCGCCCTGGCTGGCGCTGCCGTGGCGGCTCTCGTCCCGGGCGGTGCTCGCCCTAGGCCTGGCCATGCTTGGCCGGCGGCCGCCGATGGGGCTGCTGGGCCTGGTCGTCGGCGCCGGGGTCATTCGAGCCGTCGTTCAGGCCATCTCTCAGGGTCAGGTGGCGGTCGCGGTCCTGCTGTCCACGTTGGCGGTGTGCGCGGTGCTGTGCCCACTGGCCGACGCCGCGATCAGCCGCCACAGTGAGTACGCCGCGGACTGGTTCGCCACCCAACATGGCGTCGGGCCGCAGCTGGCCGCAGCCTTGGCCCGGCTGGATCGAGGTCGGGACCGAAGGCAGACCTGGACGCAGGCCGCGCTGAACCGGCACCCGAACACCGGACGCCGGATCGCCGCCATCGACCGCCTTCAAGCCAGATCAAGCCGGCCCTGATGCGGTGGCTGTCCGCGCCGGCTCCTGCCTGGCCCGGAGGCGATCAAAGACCTAGTGAACGGCCGCTACGCCGCCTCGGCCACGGCAGGACGTAGGCCTGGAGCGACGTCGACGAGGCAGATACCCGCCATGTCAATCACGGCCGGTCGCTGGCGCCCTACAAGATCGTCTGGTAGCCAGTTCGGCAGCCTATCGTCTCGTGCAACGTCGTTCGCGAACATTCGCCAGTGCGAGAGAATCCTTATGCGGCAAGGGATTGTTCGTCTGCGCACGTCCACGAATCTCGACAGGACGGACTGGCAGTGCGGGGGCCGTTACAAGGCCATCGTGTGTCTGTCGCGTCGCACTTCGTAGTACGTGGCACGGCGACTGGCCGCACGATTACTTGGGTGCGCCAGGCATCCTTTAGTCATCCAATATGACCGGCCACGGCCGTCGCCAGCCAACGTTGCCAACGCGGATCATCCCTTTTTGCAGGCCCTTCCGTCGTCAACCGTCGCCAGTAAACGGCTCAAGATCATATCGCAGGTTTCCTCGTTCAAGTTCAGGCGCGGGGGGATCTGAGTGGAGCTTTCGACGGCAGCTTCGGGCCGGGGGGACTACCGCCGCGTCCGGCTGGGGACGCGACGCCGGGTGGTTGTCAGCGGTGTCGTCGTGCGGCTCCTGTGGACGCTTCGGGTACCGGTACGTTCGTGCGGTGCCTGATGTGTTGCCTGCTCCTGTCCCGGTGATCGCCGCCGAGATCACGCGGTTGCTGACCGAGAACGGCCCGCTGACCGGCGAGGACCTGCTCGTGGCGCTGGAGGGTGCGAGGGTGCTGCTGGGCATTGATCCGGAGGGAATGCTGGACGAGGTCCTGGAGGCGGACGAGCGGGTGCAGTCGTTGGCCGACGGTCGCCTTGCGTGGGTGCCGAGCCTGCTCGAGGGACGCGTGTTCACGCATCGGTTGACTGCGGGCGAGCTCGAGTACGACTTGCTTGTCGTCGATCCGGATCTGTCGCCGCTGTCGATGTTGACCGAGGTCCCTCGCTACCACCAGCTGCTCGACGGTTCGCCGGTGATCGAGGTGCTGCCGGACCTGGACGCCGAGCTGCTGTCCGAGCGCGGCATCCCCCCGGACGTGCTGGCTGATGACATGGCCTTCCTGCTCGCGCCGGGCACGTTGCGGGGGCTGGGCGCGGCTACGGATGACCTGGTCGGGCTGCGGGTCACCGCCGACGGGTTCGCGCTCGAGCGGTGCCCCGAGGTGACGGCCCCGCCCAGTGACCTGTGCCTGCGGCTGGACCGCATCCTCGACGACCGTGCCTATGAAGGGCCCGAAGAGGTCGACACCATTGTCTGGACGGTGTGCGCCGACGACCCAGACCTGTTCCGCACGCCGCTGGCCCCGCTGGGCGGGCTGCTCGACGACGCCGGGCTGCCCCACGAGGGTGGGCAGGTAGGGGCGGCCGGGTTCGACTTCGCCAGCTGGCGGGTGGGGTTTCGGATCGGCCGCCTCACCGAGATCTACGGGCTGGACCCGGACGAAGCCGTGGCGGTCCTGGCCACCGCGGGCCTGTTCGAGCAGGTCGCCGAGTTGTACGACGCCGCGCAGGTCGCGCGGGAGTCGTCCGGTGATGTCGACCTCGCGCCGGTGAGCGCTGCGCTCGCAGCCGTGGCGCGGCCGGCCGCCGCCGAGGCCCTGCCCCGTCCGCCGGGCGGTGGCCGGGGCCTGGTGGGTGACGCGCTGCCGTTGCTTGCCGTGCCGGCGGTCGCCGAGGCGGTGCTGGCCGAGACGATCGGTACCGGCCGGGAGCGTGCGGGCGCGCTGGGCCTGTTCGCACAGACGCTGGAGCCGATGGTGCCGCGCGCCGCCCGTCCGGCGGTGCGGTGGTTGCGGGCGAAGGCGCAGGAACGGCTCGGGGATGTCGCCCGCGCCGAGGTGACGCTGGGGGAGGCCGAGAGCCTTGATCCGGGGTGGCCGCCGACGCTGTATGACCTGGCCCGCTATGCCAGCGACCGGGGCGAGGCCGAACGGGGCCTGGGCCTGCTGCGGCGCGCTGGAGCGCCCGATGACGACGGGCTGGTGGAGCTGCTGTCCGCGCACCAGGCGCCGTCGCGTACCGATCTGGGCCGCAACGACCGGTGCTGGTGCGGCTCGGGCCGCAAGTACAAGCAGTGCCACCGCAGCCGCGAGCGGCTACCGCTCGCGGACCGGGCGACCTGGCTGCACCAGAAGGCCGGATTGTGGCTGCAGGACGGCCCGTGGCGGGAGGCGATCCTCGAGGTCGCGTCCGTACGGGCACAGCACTGGGACTCTCCCGAGGCGCTGCTTGCTGGCGTCGAGGACGGCCTGGTCAGCGATGCGCTGCTGTTCGAGGGCGGCGGCTTTGCCGAGTTCCTCGCCGAGCGGGGCTTCCTGCTGCCCGAGGACGAGCGGCTGCTGGCCGAACAGTGGCTGCTGCGCGAACGGTCGGTTTTCGAGGTCGGGGACGTCAGGCCCGGCCAGGGGCTGACGCTGCGCGACGTGCGCACGGGTGACACGTACGACGTGCTGGAGCGGACGGCGAGCCGGAGCCTGACCGCGGGCATGCTGATCTGTACCCGCGTCCTGGGCGTGGACGGTGTGGAACTGATGTTCGGGGGAGTCGAACCGGTTGCGCTGCATGAGCGCGACGACCTGATCGCCCTGCTCGACTCCGGCCCCGACCCGGTCGAGCTGGTCGCGTTCCTGTCTCGGCGGTTCGCCCCGCCGCAGCTTTCCAACACCGAGGGCGACCCGTTGGTGGCGTGCGAGGTCTCGCTGCACGGCCCCGACCCGGCCGGACTGATCGCTGCCCTGGACGACACCTACGACCGCGACGAGGACGGTGACGAGGACGGCGGATCGCTGTGGCTCGAGCACGTCACGACGCACGGGACCGAGCGCATCCGCGCGGTCCTGCGGCTACGCGGGGACGAGCTGCGCGTCGAGACCAACAGCGAGGCGCGGTGCGACCGGATCCTCGCCACACTGCACGACCTGCAGCCGGGCCTCATCGTGACCGGCGAAAGGCGCACGCCGGCGGACGAAATGCTCGCATCGGCCCCGCCCGGGGGCACCCCGGCGGGCCGGGCGCTGGACCTTGGAGATCCGGAGGTCTCCGCGGCCCTGACCGAGGTCATACGCCAGTACGAGTAGGACTGGCTGGACGAGTCGATCCCGGCGCTGGCGGGCCGTACCCCTCGGCAGGCGGCCGCGGACCCCACCCGCCGGCCGGACCTGATCCGGCTCTTGGATTCCTTCCCGGACCACCCCGACGACCCCGGCGCGATGAGCCCCCGTTGGCTCCGTGCGGCGCTCGATCTCGCGTAGCCGAACACCATCGGCCTCGCCGACGCGAGGGCGCAGGCGCCCACGTCAGGGCGTCTAGGTCACGGATCGGTAATGGCTTTCCTGGTCAGGTCATCGCAAGCCTCAAGACAACGCCCTACCTGGTGATAGGTCATCCACAGCCGACGAGCATCGAGGCGAGCCATGAACGACGCCACATCGACCCGCAGCCACACCACAGTTCGCGATCTTGACCTGCTCACCATCACCGAGGCGGCAGAACTCGTCCGCGCCCCGGTCGCCACCCTGCGCTACTGGCGCCACCTCGGGACTGGCCCGAGCAGCTTCCGCCTCGGCCGCCGCGTCGTCTACAGCCTGGACGACCTGCGAGCGTGGATCGACGCCCAACACAGCCAGAGCGGCCCGGTTCGACCCTGACGGAACGGACTGTGCACGACGCTACTTGCGGAGCGGAGATCCGGTGCACACTCGAGGCGGAGGCACCACACCCGAGCCTCCGCACGGCACGTGGCTCGCCGGCCTCCACGCGGCAGCGTACCTGCGCCTCATCCAGATCGTGCCGATCCAGCCCCGAGGATGACGCTCATGCCCAATCACACCCCGTCCAACGTTCTCACCAGCGCGCTGATCGAACCCGACGTCGCCCTCGACCAGGAGGGCGTCCGCGCCGCGTACCGCACTCGATGGAGCGAGAACAACGCTGCGGAGATCATCGACGAAGCCCGTCGTCGCAGCGGATGGCGTTCTTTGGGTTCTCATGGTGTTGCGGCCGTCGCGCGGCGCATCGTCTTCCGCGTAGCCCCTGACGTCCGCGACCGCGCCGCCGGGAGCGCAATTCGCGGGGCCAACAGCATTGCTCAGCTCGTCCGTGAAGCGCGCGAGGCGCGAGTCGCCGACGCGGACGGACAGTCGTGACGAGCATCGCCAAACGCCCGGACAATCGGTGGCGGGCGCGCTACCGGGACGCCACCGGCAAGGAACACGCCCGCCGCTTCGACCGCAGGGTCGACGCCCAGCGGTTCCTCGACAACGTCACCGCAAGTGTCGTTCGTGGTGACTACGTCGATCCCGCTCGATCGCGCGCAAGCGAGAATGCCGACGAGCAGGGAACTCCTTGATGCGACGGCAACGTCCTTGAACCGATCCTCGCTCCGCCTTCTGATGAGCTGGATGGCGTGTCCAGCTGTTTACCTCGCGTGGCCCCGACTACCTGGCGGACGGCTCACGCTCGAGGCGTGGAAGCTTCTCGATGAGATTGAGGGTGCGAACTGATGGCGAGTATCGCAAAGCGTGGCGAGGGCCGCTGGCGCGCCCGTTACCGGGATGTCGCCGGCAGGGAACGTGCGCAGCACTTCACCCGCAAAATCGATGCAGCAGTGGCTCGACGGGGTGACAGCCGCGATTGTCACCTCGCAGTACACCGACCCGAAACTCGGCAGGCAGTCCGTCGCGAGCTGGTACGAGCAGTGGTGGTCCTCGACGGTGAACCTGCGTGCGTCGACGCGGCACCGCGATGCTGGCCTGTACCGGCTGCACGTCCTACCGGTGTTCGGTGACCGGGCGCTCGCAAATGTGACTCAGCCCGAGATGGTGACATTTGTGGCAGGCCTGAGCGGGAAGGGTCTGGCGCCGGCCACCGTGGCGAAGACGTACCAGATCACGGGAAAGATGTTCGGGGCGGCGGTCGACGCCGGGCTACTCGCCGTGAGCCCGTGCCGACGCGTGCCGCTGCCGCGGGTCGAGCGGGAGGAAATGCGCTTCCTCGACCCCGCTGAGGTGGCCCGGCTCGCCGATGCGATGGATCCCCGCTACCGGTCGCTCGTGCTCGTCGGCGCGTACGGCGGTCTCCGGATCGGGGAACTCGCCGGGCTGCGCCGCAACCGGGTCGATCTGCTGCGCGGGACGGTCGAGGTGGTCGACGTCGTGACCGAGGTCGCGGGCGTGGTCCGCGTCGGCCCACCCAAGACTCGGGCATCCCGGCGCCGGGTCGCGCTTCCGCGGCGGGTGGTCGATGCGCTCACTGGTCACCTAGCGGAGTACGTCGGCTCCGCGTCGGACGCGTTCGTGTTTCCGGGCCGTGATGGGGGAGTGCTGCGCCGTTCGGTGTTCCGCTCCCGGCACTGGAACTCGGCGACGAAGGCGGCCGGCCTGAGCGGCTTGCGACCGCACGATCTGCGCCATACGGCGGTGGCGCTGTGGATCGCGGCGGGGGCGAATCCCAAGGACGTGGCAGTGCGGGCCGGCCACACCTCGGCGAGCTTCACTCTCGACCGTTACGGGCACCGCTTCGACTCGGCCGACGGGGTGCTTGCTGGACGGCTCGACGCGCTGTACGAGGAGGCGCCCGCAGCAGCTCCGGTGGTCGCGATGGGGCGGACTTTCCCGGACTGACCGCAACTTCTTGCGGACTATTTGCGGACTGGCGGACCTTCGACCCGGGTTCCATCCTCGGCGGTAAAGGCTCTGACCTGCGTTTTTGCTGGTGGACGCTACAGGGATTGAACCTGTGACCTCCTCCGTGTCAGGGAGGCGCTCTCCCGCTGAGCTAAGCGTCCGTTGGCGGGTAGTGCTGCTGGCGATTAGTGCTGCGAGGTGGAGACGGGATTTGAACCCGTGTACACGGCTTTGCAGGCCGTTGCCTCGCCTCTCGGCCACTCCACCGTGAGCTGCCCGGCGGGCAGTTCATTGCTCCGAGCGGAAGACGGGATTCGAACCCGCGACCCTCACCTTGGCAAGGTGATGCTCTACCACTGAGCCACTTCCGCAACACCGGTAACCCGGCAGGGAAGGACTATAAACCCGGCCCCGGAGGGGCACCAAACTCGTGCCGCACATCCACCCGGATTACTCCGCAGCGCCGGTCCAGAGCAACAGCGCGAGCTCGGCGTCTAGATCCACGAACTCACTCTCGCAGCCGGTCGGCACGGCCGCGTAGGTGCGGCCGAGGAACTTTACAAGTCCTGCCAGCGGCATCTCGAACAGCGCGGTGCCAGATGGGGAGGACAGCGACAGCCATACCACCGGGCCCTGGCCCTCCTGCGCGGGCCACACGTGCACATCGCCCTCGCCGACTGGGCGGGCAACCCCGTCGGAGAGCAGTTGGCGGGCGAATGTCCATTCGACGATCTCGCCGGAGCCGTCGAGGTCGGCTCGATCCACTCCGGTATGGAACGCGACACGTACCGCGTAAGGGTCGCGACTGTCGTACTGGACCTCGGCCGGAACCGCCAGACTGCGGCCGCCGGGCACCAACAGGGATAGCTCAAGTTCGGTGGAGACAGTCGAGGTGGGTCGGGCATTCATCGCGAGGGCCTTCCGGAGGCTGGGCGCAGATCTATCGGCGGCGCGGCTCGGAGCGCTCCCGGTCCGCGCGACTGTTAGGTTTAACGCGCGGGGCAGGGATCGGTGACGGAAGGAGCGGACCCCCAACGGCTACGCTCAGACAATGAACCGTCGGGGGCCGGCGGACGAACACCCCATCATGAGGTCCGTCCTTAGCCCGCCAAGCGCCACCGGTGCGCCCGCGGCCAACGTCGCGCGTCGTAGGACCGCGCTCGAGGATGTCGCCCTCATCCGGCTCGTCAACGAGGGCGATGGCTCAGCCCTGGAGGCGCTCTACCACCGGTATGGTCGGGCCTGCTTCTCGCTGGCCCGGCGCATCCTCACCGATCTCACGCTGGCGCAGGACGTTGTCCAAGAGGTCTTCCTCTCGTTGTGGAGGGATGCCGGCCGGTACGACGTCAACCGAGGCGGATTCGCCACCTGGCTACTGTCCATGACCCACCACAAGGCGGTAGATGTGGTGCGGCGCGAGGAAAACCTGCGTAAGCGACGCAGCGCGGCGGATGCCGCCGAGGCCGTCAGCGTTCCCCCGCCAGGTCCCGATGACGAGGCATGGGCGACCCTTCGCCGGGAGCGAGTGCGCGCCGCCCTAGCCGTGCTTCCTGCCGCTCAACGCGAGGCCCTGGGCCTCGCCTATTACGGCGGCTACACCCAGCGGGAAATCGCGGGCCTCACCGGCACTCCGCTCGGCACCGTGAAAACACGGATGCTGGCCGGAATGCGCAAGATGCGGGAAGCGCTGGAAAGCGCCTTGGACGAGGATGAGGGGGGTCAGCGGTGAGCGGCGGTGCGCACGATCACGAGCGCTACAGCGAGCTCGTCGTGGGCCAGGCGCTGGACGCATTGGAGCCGGCCGACGAGCAGTTGCTCGCTCAGCACCTGCCCGGCTGCGTTCCGTGCAGTCAACTGCTGGCTGAGATGTCCCACGTGGGATCGGCGCTGGCCTACGGTGTCGAAGATGCCCAACCACCGGCGAGCCTGCTCGCCTCCATCCAGGCGGGCATTGCCGCCAACCCGCGGACCGTCGCCAACGACGATGAGCTGCTCGCCCCGCGGTCGGGGGAGGACAACACTGGTGTCGTTACCCAGCTGGATACGGTGCGCCGACAGCGCCGTCCGCGGCTCTCCGGGCGCGCAGGCGTTGTCGCGGCGGCCGCAGCGTCGGTGATTGCGCTGGGGGTGGTCGGGACCTTTGCGGTGCAGGAAACCTCCGGGCGGCAAGCCGCCACGAGCGCGCTCGCTGCGGAACGGCAGGTGTTGGCCCACCTGGACCACGCCGGGGCATACACGGTAACGCTGGCTTCCGGAGGGGCGGCCACCGGCGCCGCCGTGGTTGACGGCAAGGATTTGTGGCTCGTCACCCACGATCTGGCCCGCAATGACGCCAAGTCCTCGATATATGTGCTTTGGGCCGCGAACAACGCCGGGACGATGGTGGCGGTCAGCGGCTTTGACGTCACCGCCGGCAACGTGACGGTGGTCCACGCCACCCTCCCGGCCGGGATCGAACGGCCCGCCGTGTTCGGCGTCACCCATGAAATGGGGCGCCGACTGCCGTCGGTCCCCGGCAACGCCGTTCTCGGCGTCCGCAGCTCGATCTAATCTGATCAAACGCCGGTCGACCTGATCTCGGCGGCGCGGGGGGTGCGGTAGGGTTCGGAGCCCCAATCCGGGGCGATTAGCTCAGCGGTAGAGCACTCGCTTCACACGCGAGGGGTCACTGGTTCGAACCCAGTATCGCCCACCCACCGAAACCTTCGCCTTGGATGGCGATTCTGCGTATAAGCCCAGGTCAGAGGCCCCTACTGGACCAGTGCAGTTGACCGAGGGTCTCCGACAGGTACCGATTATGGCTACCACTTATGGCACGTACGTGGCACGACTCGGGATGCGCCCAAGGGGGTTGCTTCGGAAACGACGCGCTTGGAGTGAATCTGCCCGAACCTCCTGTTCGCCGGCGTCGGCGCAGCCCTGCGCCGCCGCCGCCGGCCCCGCCTCGGCGCATCCCGCGGCCGAGTCGAACGCCCGGCCCGGGCCTATCTCGATGCAGCATCCGACCTAGTGGGACGAGTACGGCGACGCGATCTCGGATTTGCGCTGGTGCGGCGTGTTGTCGCTGTTCGTCACCGATCCGCAGGACCGCCGACCCGATGAGCGGCGCTGAGCCGGAGATCCGGTGCATGGCCAACCGCCCGGATCGGGATCCGGTATGCGTCTCCCCGGCCGGACATCGGGAGGAATGCAAGCGGAGCTGCGACCTAGGCGGGGGGCACCGCTGCCCCGCGTCCGGCTGGGACCGGCTAGCCCACGTCATCTACGGTTAGCTGGTGAGCCCTCCGGTGCGGCACCGCGTCACTGTGGGGACGATCGGTAACTGTGACACCTGGACCACAACCTCCCCACGCTCACCCCGGAGTTGATCTATAGCTGGGCGAAACGCCGGCTGCTCCACCGTGCGGGCACCACCGGCCGGGAATCGCTCTGGCCGATTGCCCAACTGCTCAGCCTGGAAGCCGCGACACACCGACGCCGCCGCACTGGACAGGACCGCCGATTCTGTACGAATGTACCAACGTCGGCACGCGACGCATGCCCAAGCCCAGCCCGGCCAGATCATTTGGCCGGGCTTTCCGCTGCCCGGAGGCGCCCAATGGCCGACGCCGAGCCCCAGCCGCTCACCGAAGTCATCACGATCGTGACCCTGCCCAACGGCAAGCAGTTGCGGATCACGGTCGTGGTCAGCCCGACCTGGACACCCACTCTCGAGCCGACCTGCTCCCCGACCTGGCCGAGCGCGACACTCATTTCCCGTTCGAGGCATCCTGATGGCCAACTCCGAGCACACGGTCAAGGTCAAGGTTGAGGTGGAACTTGAGCAGGCGACGGTCGACGCGATTCCGCAGAAGGTCATTGACGTGCTGACTGACCGGATACTGCGCACACTGCTGGATCGGCAGGCACGCGGCTCGAACCTAGGTCTGCGGGCCTAGAGCCCGGCCTCCCGCAACGGGGGTTCGTCATGGCTTGCTTCATCTGCTCATTCTGATTCTCGTCCGCAAGATTGCTTCCGCGTCGGAGGGGCCGCCGTAGACAAGCCGGTTCAGCACCCGTTCGGCGTCGCGAGGAACATGCTCATCGTCCAGCGCATCCTCTACGCGAGCCGGAGCTGACGACGCGCGACGTGGCGGATCTCTTCCGCGTGACACAGGCCACCGTCCGCCAGTGGGTCGCTCGCGGATATCTCAGCCCGAGTACGCAGGAGGGACCGTCCAACGCTTTCGACACCGACGAGGTCTTCGATGCTTACGACCTCATCGGTGCCAGACGACGGGTGACCGGGCAACCGCCCCGCAGCGAGGGGTACTTCGCCAAGAGCAATGCCGCGGATCGCATCCGGCCCAAGCACTACGACGCGATCATTACGATCAGCGAAGCTGCACGACTCGTACAGGTGAGCCCGGCGACGATCCGGTTTGGATGCATCGCGCGTACTTGACGGCGGCCAACAGCTCCAAGCCGCGAGCCGTCCGACTGCGCCTCGAAGACGTGATCAAGGCGGTTCGTGCACGCAGGCTCCCCCAGCCTGTCCCGGCCTGGACACGCCGAAAGCCAGCCAGCTAGCTGCTCCCTCAACCGGAGACTCTTCCAGCCAAAGCCCGCCGTCAGCGCGGGCTTTCTCTATGCCCTCGCGCGATCGCAGCGCGAGACACAAGCCCCTGAAAGGAGGTTCGCTCCCCGCTCGATAAGCGACGGCATTCATTCCAGATACAGAGAGGACTCGCGACGACGATGAACACGCCCGTTCGCGACAAGAGCATCGTGCGGCTTGCGCTGATCACGAACCTTGTCGCAACGGTCGTCGTTGCCGTCGCCACCGGTAGCGGAGAGGCGGTCATGCCGTGCAGGTCCCGACCGTGACTCTGCTCGGTGGTCGCGCGCTCAAGCGCTGACGCAAAGACGCCCCGCCGCACTACGAGTCAGCATACAGCTGGCGGGGCTGGCGTCAGCCTGCCCAAATCAGGTGCGATGGCGCGGATGACAGGCAACTCAGAGCGCCGCGCCGCCAGGTGCCAATCAAGGTTGCTCCTAGGCAGCCGCCTGTGCGCTCGGCAGTGCCAGTTCGGACGCATCCGCTCTATGCCGCTGAGCGAGCGGTAGTGCTAGCGATGACGTCGGTCGGCAGTCCTGCTGACGTCACGACCACTGAGCTTCATGATCGTCTGCGGTGCCAGGAGACCGGGCCGTGCGTTCAACAAGTGTCAGGCAAGGCCCAGCAGTTCGAGGAGCGAGCCGTGGTTGAGGTACACCGCAATCTGCCATCGGTTTTCGCGTCTGAGAACAAATGTTGACCGAAGGACCACATGGTCCCGGTCGTCATCGAACACCACGTCCCAGGTGGTGCGAGCCAACACGTGCTGGTCGTCCATGGGCTCTACGTCTATTGACGCGAGGGTCGGACCGACTGCCCCGGCCAGGTCGAAGATCCCCTTGCGCTTGGGGAGGAAAGCAATGAGATCAGCCCTGGCAACCGGTCCGCTGGAAGATGGATCCATATTCAGGAACTGCGGGAGGAACAGGTCTCCGCACCGGTCCCAGTCTTCGGCGCGAGACGCGTCCTCGAACTCCGAGAAGAACGTGGCGATCTCGGCCGTGATTGTCCTAGCGGATTGATCGCTGTTCACAGTTGCTCCGCGTTGTTGAGGTCGGTGCCGATCCGGTGCAGGACGGGTAGCGCGCTGACGAGGGCTGTGCGCTCGGGACGGGTGAGATTTCTGACTACTGTCTCGAGCGCGGCATGAGCGCTTTGCTGTGCGCGCTCCACGACCTGCCGGCCGCGATCGGTGACTTCGACGAGCGTCCGCCGAGCGTCTGCTGGGTCGGTTGAGCGGGTCACCAGACCCGCATCGGCCAGCGGGGCGACGCGCAGTGAGACCGCCTGGGTCGTTACGCGGTCTGCTTTGGCTAGCTCCGAGACGCTGCGGGACCCGCGGCGCGTCAGGTGACGCAGCGTCGCCAGGGCCACGAATCCTAAGTCGGGATCGCCTGCCGATGCGAACCGCGACCGCAGCTCTGCCGAGATCGCCCCAACAGCCGCCAACACCTGCGAGGCAAGGTCATCGTCCATAAAACGAAATCGTACTTACGTAATCTGGCTAACGCAAATGCGCGGCTGGCTAGCGTCAGTTAGCCCTGTTGACATCTGAATTTAGGGTTGGGCGCCGTCGACCCCCTACCGCTTGTCGAGCTGGTTCGCGGCGAAATCGATGCCGTCTTGGCCGAAAGCTTCCATACCTGGGATCACGCACCGTGGGTTCTCATCGTCGAGGAAGCCGGCGGCCGCTTCACCGATCGGACCGGCGGACGTGCGAGGGATCAAGGCGGCAGCCTGTACTCGAACACCAACCTGCACAGTCAGCTACTCGCGTCGCTGCGTACCCGACGTATACGCGTCCCTGACCTCGAAGACGACAGCCGTCACGGCCGCGCGGTGGCCGGCCTGCACCGGCAGAAGTCCATGCCGCACTCCCCCATATACCGCACCGAGCTCGCCCAGCTCAGCGGTCTCACGCGCGCATGCGGCGGCGCTACTCATCTCCCGTCAACACGCACCCTTGCCAGTCATCTTGCTTGCGCGGAGCAGTCGATAGCGGGCTGTTATTGGTCGCTGGCACGGCCTCGTCGGCGAGGTGTCGAGACTTGGGAACAAGATCGTTCCCATCGGGTAGGTCAGGTAAGAACACATTCGCCTCAATGCCTGCGGGCAACGGACGCGGCCGTGCGTTTCGCGCTCAAAGCCGAGTGGTGACCCGTCCCGTCATGGCCGATGAGTGGTCACCTTCCACGGCATCAGCCTCGTCGACGACGTCGTCGCCGCGCCGCTGGTAGAAACCCTGCAGCAGCGTGGCCGTTCAGCGGCACCTCCCGCTCGGGGAGTTGCTGTAGCTTCTCGGTGGCTCTCCTGCGGCCGACTGGTGGGTGCGTACGCCTGAATCTCGAGCGAGGTAACGAATGGGATTCGAGAATGGCCCGTCCTTGCCTGGAGCGCGCATCGAAGACGCCGATTTTTCTCATGCACGCTTGCACGCTCCGAACTTCGAGGGCGCCAAGATCACGGACGCCTGGTTCAACGGCGCCGATATCTCGGGAGACCTCGACGGACTCCGCTTGAATGGAGTTGAGGTGGCCCCGCTGGTAACGGCCGAGTTGGAGCGTCTCTTCCCGGAGCGGGCGATGTTGCGAGCGAAGGATCCGGAAGGCCTGGCCGCGGCATGGGTCGTGATCGAGGACACGTGGCAGGACACTGTGTCCCGCGCCCAAGCGATGCCGGGGAGGTTGCTATTCGAAAGAGTCGATGACGAGTGGAGCTTCGTCGAAACACTCCGTCACCTCATCCTCGCCACCGACTGCTGGCTCCGGCGCATGGTGAAAGGAATCGGACGTCCCTACCATCCTTGGGGACTCGCCGGCTCCTGGCTGACTGATCCCCTGTGCTGGGGGGTCGATCCCAGCGCCAACCCTTCTCTCGACGTGGTACTCGGGGTACGTCGTGAGCGGATGGGTGAGGTCAAGCGGACGATCGCCACGCTCACCACCGACGAACTGGACCGAGTGTGCGTGCCTCCAGACCCGCCGGGGCATCCGAGCCGGGAGCACTCGGTACGGGAATGCCTCCACGTGATCCTCAACGAGGAGTGGGCGCACAACCGATATGCCAGCCGTGACCTCGAGACGCTCCAGACTCGTTCACCGTGACGTCGCGCCAAGGGCTCGCTCTATGCCGCAGGTCGAAAGCACGGAACGTGGCTTTTGGGCGCGGTGAATGCACCCACCCGGCCCCCCGTTCCGCCGCCTGTTCAGCCGGAGGACGCGCCGCTCAAGAGCCGACGAGCCGCGCCGGATTCGCGCCATGACACCTGACCCGCTCCGAGCCTTGTGGCCCCGTCGGATCGTCGTCGCGCCGATGGCAGGTGGGCCCTCCACGGTGGCACTGGTTGTGGCCGCCGCGAATGCTGGTGCGCTGGCCTTCCTGGCCGGCGGCTACAAGCGCGCCGCGGACCTCACCTCGGAAATCAATGCCGTCCGGGCCTCGACCGCCGAGGCTTTCGGTGTCAACGTCTTCGTCCCGGGCTCCTCAACAGCCTGGCCCGCGGGCACGGCCGCATACGTCGAATCGCTGGGCCCTGACATCGAAGCGGTCGGTGCCGCGCCTGGGCGTCCGGTCTGGGACGACGACGACTGGGCCGCGAAGATCAGCGCCCTGCTCGCCAACCCCCCGGCCGTCGTGAGCTTCACGTTCGGATGTCCACCACGCGACCTGGTAGAGGCTTTCCGCGCCGTCGGCTCGGTCGTCTCGGTCACCGTCACCTCCCCCCAGGAAGCCGTTCTTGCCGCCGGAGCCGGCGCCGATTGTCTGTGTGTGCAGGGCATCGAAGCCGGTGCGCACCGCGGGACGTTCACGAACTACGGACCCCCGGACACGGGGGTTGAACTGTTGGCGCTCATCATCGAGGTGGCGCGGGTGACCGACCTACCGCAAATCGCCGCCGGAGGAATCATGACCGCGCGGAGTGTGGCCGCCGTCCTGGACGCAGGTGCGGCAGCTGCACAATGCGGGACGGCCTTTCTCCGTTGTCCGGAAAGCGGCGCTCACCCCGCCCACAAGGCTGCCCTCGCCGATTCCCGGTTCACCTCGACCCGTTTAACCCGAGCGTTCAGCGGCCGGCCCGCCCGCAGTCTGGTTAACCAGTTCATGCTCGATCACCCGGAAGCTCCTGCGGCGTATCCCGAGATCAACCACGCCACCCGGCCGCTGCGTGCGGCCGCGGCACAACGCGGCGACCTGGACCGGATGAGCCTCTACGCGGGCACTGGGTTCAAGCAGGCCACCGCCCGCCCAGCCGCGGAAATCATCGACGATCTTGTGGGGAAGACATAGGTACAACCGGAGGCTTGCTTCGACCCTGGGGAAGGCTCGGGCGCTTAGCACAGCGGAGATCCGTGCCCTCGTCGAGGACCTACCGGGCGGCCTGGCCGGAACCCGTGATCGGGCGCTCATCCCTGTCGGCTTCGCGCTGGGACTTCGGGCGTCCGATCTCGTTTCGCTCGATGTCACGGACCTCACGCCAGCCACCTCGCGCCCGGTCGGGCTGGACGTGCTGATCCGGCATTCCAAGACCGACCAGGACGGCGCAGGTGAAACCCTGGCTTTGGCACCGGGGGTGCGGCAAGACACCTGCCCGATTCGGGCCGTTGCCCGGTGGGTCGAGGACGCCGGAATCGCCACGGGACCGCTGTTCCGGGCAGTCGGCAAAGGTCAGCCGGGTGCGGTCGGGGCTGGCCGGATGCACCCGTCCAGCGTTGCCCGCGTCCTCACCGGGCTGCCAGGTCCTCCGGGGTCCCGGTCGCCCGGCTCTCGCCGCACAGCCCAGTCGCCCACCGGCTGGGCTTTCGGCCGTGTGGTCACCCGCCGTTGAACAGGCCGGCGGCGTGGCCCAACACCAGGGCCAGCCCCACCAGGACCAGGACGACCACGACGCAGGTGAGGACCAGGGGGACGACGAGCCACCGACGCTTGAACCGCCAGCGTGGCCGCTGCCGGGACCGGCCGCGCTCCTCACCCACGCGCGCGTCGTCGACTCGCTCAGACTTCTTTCGGGGTGCTCGACGGCTTCGCTCGACCAGGGTGCGGGCTTGGTCCCGGGTCTCCCGAGCTACGGACTCGGCGACAGACCCGGCCACGGACCCAAGAACGGCCTTGGATACCGAAGCCAGGGACCGGAGTTCGGCGAGGTCGAAGCGGGCGACCTCACCGCCGCGGCCGACCGCTTCCTGGGTGGGATGGGAGCGCGAGGTCTGGGCTCCGGTGCGGGGCTCGTGCTCGCGGGCGACGACCGCTTCGAGTTGCTTCCGTGCATCCCGGTTGGTGGTCCGCCGTGCTGGGTCCTTGATCAGCAAGCCTCGCAGCACTGGCTCCAGTGGACCGGCTGCCACCATGGGAGCGGGCTCGGCCGAGACGACAGCCAGAAGCGTCGCCATCGGCTCACCCCGGTCAAAGGGCAGGTGGCCCTCCACCGCCGTGTAGAGAGTCGCGCCGATGGACCACAGGTCGTCACCCGGCTCTGGCTCGTCGCCGTTGGCGCGTTGGGGTGACATGTAGCTGGGAGAGCCGAGAACGATCCCGCGTGAGGTCAGGGCACAATCACCGGTCGTCGTGGCGATCCCGAAATCCGTCAGGTGTCCCCGGCCGTCTTCGCCCACTAGCACGTTGGCCGGCTTGATATCGCGGTGGACAATGCCGGCCTGATGTGCGGCGTCGGCGGCGGCAAGCACGTCGAGGCCGATGCGGGCGACCATAACCGGCGGCAGCTGCCCTCGTTCCTGCACGATCTGCTGCAGGCTTCGAGACGGCACGTGCTCCATGACCAGCCACGGCTTCCCCCTGTCCTCCACGACGTCATAGACGCTGGTGACGCAGGGATGTGTGAGCCGGGCCGCGGCTCGTGCTTCCCGCAGAGTTCGCTCCCGCAGGACGGCGCGCTCCTCGTCGCTGAGATAGAACGGGAGAGTCACTTCTTTGAGGGCGACCTCGCGGTCCAACACCAGGTCCGTGGCTCGCCAGACGATGCCCATGCCACCGCGTCCAAGCTCGCCGGTGAGCGCGTACCGCCCGGCGACGAGGCTACCGGCCCGACCGGTGTCCCCTGGCATAGGCGGACAGTACGCTGACCTCGCGAAGCGGCCGTGCGCAAGAACGAGGTGGGCATGGCCTCACCCACTGCTTCGACCCGCCCCGTCCTCGGCGCCGCGTGTCGAAATCGGCGGGGCGAACTCGTCCGGCAATGGGGCGCGCCGCTGGAGGATGTACCGGCCGCGGCGGACTCATGGCCTTACCCGGCGCCGGACATCGGCGTCATCAGTCCTTTGAGCGACTCGCGCCGCTAACGCTTGCGGGCGCCAGCCAGCAAGGCTGCCGATCTTGCGTCACAGAGCGATCGCTGAGCGGCACGTCTACCAGTTGCTTGTCGCTACTTGCCGATGACGGCGTCGATATCGAGCAGGTGGTGTTCTGCCTCGTGCAGCGTGTGCTGACCGAGCCACACGACGGTGCGTTCGCTCGGGGTAGAAAAGTTGTACACGCAGCGCGGGTACAGAAGGCAGCGTCCAGACCCGAGAACGCACGAGAGAGCAGGTCGGCAGCGATCTTGATCTCCGCGGCAACCCGGGAAGGGTCCTCGGCTCCATAGCGGGCCAGGGCAACACGCTGGTCACGATAGATCGGCGCGAACGAGGGACAGTCCTCGACCAGGTGAGGAACAGCCGCTCCCGCTGCGCCAGTAGTACGTCACGAATATGGCAGGCGTACTTGAGGCCGACCAGACCTCGGGGCTGGGGCGGGTCCGCGGCGCCCGGATTCGGTGGGGGTCGTTGCCAGCTGCCCGTAAGCGATCTGCATAGCGAGCGCCGAGACCGCTCAGTTCTCTGGAAATCACCGCGACATCGTGATCGCCGTAAACGAATCCGCACTCCTAGCCCTTCACCCGGCCGCGTGCGAGCTGTCACCCGTCCGGGTGGTCAAGCAACCCTCCCGACCCGTCGAGATTCCTCGTGCCCCCCGGCCACGAAGGGAACCGTGCATGATCAAGGTTGGACTACCTCGCGTGAGCGCGGCGCTCACCGCGGTTGGCGTTGCCGCTCTGGGCCTGGCGGGGCTGGCAGCCACCGCCGTGCCTGCAGCCGCCTCGCCGGGGAACGAAGCCAGGTTCGTGGCCCTGATCAACGCCGAGCGGGCTCAGGTGGGAGTGGGTCCGCTGTCCGTTTCGGGGGACCTGACCGGCGTCGCCCGCGGGTGGTCAGCTCACATGGCAGCTGTTGAGGTGCTCTCGCACAACCCGTCGTGGACCTCGCAGATCACCAACTGGCAGCTGCTCGGCGAAAACGTGGGAGTGGGCTCGTCGGTCCCCTTACTCGATCAGGCGTTCTACGCGAGCCAGCACCACCGGGAAAATGAACTCAACCCGGCGTTCACCCAAGTGGGGGTCGGCACCGTCGAATCCGGCGGCCAGATCTGGGTCACCGTCGATTTCCGTAAGCCCACGTTCGCGACGGCCCCGCCGCCGCCCCGCCCCGTGCCGGCACCACCGGTGTCGCGCGGTGCCGCCGTCAAGGCTCCCACCGCGCTACGGCCCGGCAACTACCTGCAGTCGACCGACCGTAGCCATGTGGCGGTGCAGCAGGGTGACGGCAACTTCGTGGTGTATTCCGGGGGGCGGCCGGTCTGGGCATCGTCCCGGGCAACCGGCCAGCCGCTGCCGGGCGCCTTCCTGGCGGTGCAGGGCGACGGCAACCTCGTGCTTTACGGGCCGTATGGCGCCCAGTGGGTCACCGGCACCGCCGGCAGCGGCTCCGGGCATCAACTGGTGATGCAAAACGATGGAAACCTGGTGCTCTACGGCTCATCCGGGCCGCTATGGGCAACCAGCACCGCCGGCAGGTAGCGCCCCCCTCAGGTGCGTTCCGGCGGTCCGATCAGCCGCCCAGAGGGGTGAAGTAGCCGGCGACGTCCAAGACGAGGTCGCTTTGGCCCCTGCTGACGCTGAGGTCGATCGCCCCTCCGGCGCCGACCGGCATCCGAGCGGGCTCACGTGGGAGTGGGTCCACACCGGCCGCGTTGGCCGGCACATTGTTAAGCCCGGCGGCCGTCACGGTCGGATCGCTGCCAGCCTGAACGGGCGCCCTGGTCAGGCGGGTGACAGGCGTCCGATCCCACTGAACCGCCAAATCACGGCGGTGAAGGATGGCTTCGGCCGCCTACCGCCTTCAGGCGATGCCTCCATGATACGAGGCAAAACCCAGTCGGGCAGATCCCGTGGCCATCAGCGGGAAGATTTCACCGACGATCTGAACCTGCTCCGGGTCGAACTCGCGGGTGCCGGGAGCCGTTTGCTGGACGGTCACAGTGACCAAGAGGTCGATCACTGCTCTGCGTCGGGCAGGGGTAAACCGGCCCACACGTCGGCTGCTTTGTCGTTCCTCACCAAACCTTCCAGCAGCGGGTAGTCATCCACGACCCGCGCCCGGTTCTCGGCGGCGTCCAGCGCGGGCCTGATGCGAGCAGTGATGCGCTCAAGCTGCCGGGCATCGATCTTGCCATCGGCGTAGTCGTCGGCGGCCGTGTCCAGCCGTGCCCTGAGTGCGGCTGCCTCGCCGGTGGCCCTCGCCAACCATTGGGTTGACAACTGCGGCCAGCACGGCCAACCTTGTGTCAACCAGTTGGTTGTGTACAAGGAGGAAGGCGATGACGACCGACCCTCTCTCCCGGGTGTTCTCGGCTCTGGCCGATCCCACTCGGCGCGACCTGGTGGCGCGCCTGGCGATCCAGGACGCCACCGTCAACGCCCTCGCTGAGCCCTACGACGTGAGCGTCCAGGCTGTCTCCAAGCACCTCAGGGTGCTCGCGGATGCGGGCCTGGTGAGCCGTGCGAAGGACAACCGGCGCAGCCCCGTACACCTCGAAGCGGAGGTCTTCGACCTGATGACCAAGTGGGTCGAGCGCCACCGCCGGCGGGCCGAGGAGCGCTACCGCCGGCTCGACGAGGTCCTCCGGTCCACGCCGGACGACCTTGGAGCCACCCCACCGCCACCCGAGACAGGAGCATCGACATGACTGCCACCACCCGCGAGACCGAGATCACCACCGACCCCACGGTCCCACTCGTCCGGATCACCCGGGAGTTCGACGCCCTGCCCGAGAAGGTGTTTCGGGCGCATACCGACCCCGATCTGTTTATCCAATGGAACGGGCCACGCCGCCATGAGATGCGGATCGAGTATTACGACTGCCGCACGGGCGGTTCATTTCGCTATCTGCACGTCAGCGACGGGATGGAGTTCGCCTTCCGCGGCTGCTTCCACGAGGTGCGCCCGGCAAAGATGATCATCCAAACCTTTACTTTTGAGGGCTTCCCCGACAGCGTCGCCCTTGAACGGCTCGTGTTTGAGGGCAAAAATGGCGGCCACACCCGGTTGACAGCAACCTCACTGGTCGACTCGTTCGAGGGGCGAGACGCCTTCGTCGCCAGCGGTATGGAGGTTGGTGTCCGCGAGGGCTACGAACGCCTGGACCAACTCCTCGCCAGCTGAACCCTGAGAAGAACGCTCGCGAGGCCCGGGCAGCTATCTCGGTCGGCGGCCGGCAGCCGCGTCGCTAGCATCGCCGCCATGCCGCAGCCCGAACAGATCCGCGTAACTGTCGACCACGCACCGCAGGTGGCGCCAGCCGGCACCACCGCGGCAGCGGTGTTCGCGGCGGCGGCCGTCAAGGATGCCGTGGCGGTACGCGTCAACGCAGCGCCGCAGTCCGTCGACCTGGCACACGTCGCGGCCGACGGTGAGGACCTGGAGCCGATTTCCGTGGCCTCCGACGAGGGGCGTGCGGTGCTACGCCATTCCTGCGCCCACGTCCTGGCGCAGGCTGTGCAGGATCTGTTCCCTGGCACGGCCCTGGGCATCGGCCCGCCGATCAAGGACGGCTTCTACTACGACTTCGCCCCGGAGCGGCCCTTCGTTCCCGAGGACCTTACGGCCCTGGAAAAACGCATGAACGACATCATCCGGCAGCGCCAGCACTTTGCCCGCCGGGTGGTCAGCGAGCAGGAGGCCCGGATCGAGTTGGCGCGGGAACGGTTCAAACTCGAACTGTTGGATCTGGAGGGCGGTCCGGGCAGCGGCAGCGTTGAGGGCGCCAGCACAGAAATCGGCGGACCCGAAATCACGATGTACGACAATCTGGTGGCCGGCCAGCGGGTCTGGAGCGACCTGTGCCGTGGTCCGCATCTGCCCACAACCCGAGACATCCCTGCCTTCAAGCTGATGCGCAGTGCCGCGGCCTACTGGCGGGGCGATGAGAAAAACGTCCAGCTGCAGCGGATCTACGGCACAGCCTGGGAAAACCGCGATGCGCTAAAGGCGCATCTTGCCCTTCTCGCCGAAGCCGAACGTCGTGATCACCGGCGGCTGGGCGCTGACCTGGACCTGTTCTCGTTCCCGGACGAGATCGGTTCTGGCCTTGCGGTTTTCCATCCCAAAGGCGGCGTTATCCGGCGGGTCATGGAGGACTACTCCAGGCGCCAGCACGAGCGCGCCGGGTACAGCTTCGTCAACTCACCGCACATCGCGAAGGCCGCCCTGTTCGAAACGTCGGGACATCTGCAGTGGTACGCCGACGGCATGTACCCCCCTATGCAGATGGAGGGCGCGGACTACTACCTCAAGCCGATGAATTGCCCTTTCCACAACCTGATTTTCCGGTCCCGGGGCCGTTCCTACCGGGAACTTCCGCTGCGGCTGTTCGAGTTCGGCAGCGTGTATCGCAACGAAAAGTCCGGGGTCATTCACGGCCTGACGCGGGTACGTGGCATGACCCAGGACGACTCTCACATCTACTGCACCCGTCAGCAAATGCCCGCGGAACTGTCCAGCCTGCTGGCGTTCGTGCTGGATCTGCTGCGCGATTTTGGCCTCACCGACTTCTACCTGGAGCTGTCCACGAGGGACGAAACGAATGAAAAGTTTGTCGGTGCCGCACAGGACTGGGCCGAGGCCACCGCCGCCTTGGAGCAGGCTGCCGCCAGCTCCGCACTTGAGCTGGTTCCCGATCCGGGAGGGGCTGCTTTTTACGGGCCGAAGATCTCGGTGCAGGCGCGCGACGCGATCGGGCGTACCTGGCAGATGTCCACCATCCAGGTGGATCTGCAGACGCCAACTCTGTTCGACCTGGAGTATACCGCGGACGACGGCACCCGCCAGCGACCGGTGATGATCCACCGGGCGCTGTTCGGCTCGATCGAACGCTTCTTCGCCGTGCTGCTCGAGCACTATGCAGGTGCCTTCCCCGCCTGGCTCGCGCCGGTGCAGGTGTCCTGTATCCCCATCGCGGACGCGCACGCGCCCTACCTGGAAGATGTCGCGGCCCGGTTGCGCGCCGAGGGCATTCGGGTGGAGGTCGACGTCGCGGACGACCGGATGCAAAAGAAGATCCGTACGGCGCAGCAACAGAAGGTGCCCTACATGCTGTTAGCAGGGGACACCGACATCGCGGCGGGGGCGGTCAGCTTCCGGTTGCGTGATGGCACGCAGGACAATGCGGTGCCGGTGCAGCAGGCCATCGACCGGATCGTGTCAGCCGTGCGAACCCGTGCCTGACGTTTTCCCGGCAGGAGACGCGGGGCAGGTACAGCAGGGGGTGGGTGACCCCGACGGGTTCGCCCGGTTGTGGACACCGCACCGCATGGCCTACATCGAGAAAGGCAGCGGAGGGCAGCGGGAACCCGACAGTTGCCCGTTCTGCCGGCTGCCGGCCCTGCCGGACGCGGCAGGGTTGATCGTCGCGCGCGGCGAGGTGTGCTTCGCCGTGCTGAACCTCTACCCCTACAACCCTGGGCACCTGCTGATCGTGCCCTACCGGCACATCGCCGATTACACCGAACTGACCGGCGCCGAATCCTCGGAACTGGCCGAGCTGACCCGGCAGGCCCTCGGCGCGCTGCGGACCGCGAGCGCCCCCAAGGGCTTCAACGTGGGGATGAACCTCGGTGGCGTTGCCGGCGCCGGGATCGCCGAACACCTGCACCAGCATGTGGTTCCCCGCTGGGGCGGGGACATGAACTTCATGCCGGTGGTGGGTCACACCCGGGTGCTATCGCAATTGCTGGCCGAGACCCGCCAGCGGGTTGCCGCAGCGTGGCCAGCGGATAACGGACAGTAAGAAATTCGCCACTCACTAGTCCGAATGCCGACAAAGATGGCCCCATTGGGGCATGGCAGGACCCCCGGGCCCGGCATGCTGTTCCTTGCGCGACTCGCCGTGGGGGAGGGTCGCTCGTGGTCCACGGGGCCCGGTGTCACGCTGCAGACACCGGGTCCCGTGACCGTCTCCGCTACCGGGTGAGTAGTTTCGCCGCGAGCGCAGGCGGCATCGGCTCGTAGCCGACGTGCTCTCGCCGGAAGCTGCCGGTGCCATGTGACAGCGAGCGCAGGTCGATGGCGTAGCGGAGAAGTTCGGTGTCGGGGACCTCGGCGGCTATCTCGGTCCAACCGGTCGGCGAACCCGGGGTCGTGCCCTGCACCCGTCCGCGGCGTGCAGCGAGATCGCCGAGAACGGCACCGACGTATTCATCTGGAACGAATGCGGCCACCGCCGAGAAGGGCTCGAGCAACCCCATCCGTCCGTCGGAAGCGTCCTGCACTGCCAGCGCCCCGGCGATTTGAAAAGCCTGGTCGGAGGAATCGACGGAATGTGTCTTCCCGTCGACGAGCGAAACCTGCACATCGACAATGGGATAGCCGGCCAGAAGCCCTTTTTCTAGCTGTGCCCGAACACCCTTCTCCACGCTCGCGATGAACGCATGCGGGACGGCGCCCCCCACAATCTGGTCAAGGAAGCGAAATCCGGATCCAGGCGCGAGCGGGGTTACCTGGATGTCGCAGACGGCGTACTGACCGTGGCCGCCGGATTGCTTCACATGCCTGCCGCGGCCAGCGCCGGCGGCCGTGAAAGTTTCCCGCATCGGCAGGCGCATCGGGACCGTTCGCACCGCGACGTGATGGCGCTCTGCCAGCCGGTGCAGCAGCACCTCGACGTGAGCCTCGCCCAGGGTCCACAGGACGGTCTGGTGGGTTTCGGTCCCTCGTTCCAGACGAATGGTGGGGTCCTCGGCGACGATTCTGGCCAGCGCCTGACCGAGCTTGTCCTCGTCCGCCCGGCTGGCCGCCTCGACGGCGACCGGCAGCAGCGGCGGTGGCAGCGACCAGGGTTCGATCAGCAGGGGGCTCGTCGGGTCGCTGAGGGTGTCGCCCGTCTCGGCCCTGGCCAGCCTGGCTACCGCGCAGATATCCCCGGCCTGACACGATTCACGCGGCCGCAAGGTGGCCCCGAGCGGCGCGGAGAGGTGCCCGGCTCGCTCGTCGATGTCGTGCGCGTGCTCGGGGGTATCCGGCCGGTCGGCCGGCCCGTGCCCGCACACGTGCAGCAGCGTGTCCGGCCGAAGAGTCCCGGAGAACACCCGCACGAGCGAGATGCGACCGACGTAGGGATCGGTGGTGGTCTTGACGACCTCTGCGACGAGCGGGCCGGCCGGGTCGGCGGTCAGCGGAGCAGCCGGATCCCCGTTCGGTGTCGTCACGGCGGGTAGGTGGTGCTCGGCCGGTCGCGGGAACGCGCTGACCAGCACCTCGAGCAACTCACCGGCGCCGAGCCCGGTCAACCCGCTCACGCCGAGCACCGGGAACAACGTGGCCCGCGCCACTGCCGTTTCCAGGTCGTCCACGAGCACCTTCAGCTCGATCTGTTCACCGGCGAGGTACCTGTCAAGCAAGGTCTCGTCCTCGCTTTCGGCGATGACCTGCTCGATCAACGCGGCGCGTGCATCGGCGATCAGCGGCACGAGCTCGAGGGGCGCGGCGCCCTGCACCCGGGCACCACCGGAGTAGTCGGCGACCTGCTCGGAAAGCAGGCCGATCAGGCCGCCGATCTCATCATCATCGGGCCGGCCAGCCACCGTGTCGGCGGCCTCGAATGGGCGGATCGCAAGAACATCGGTATCGACCGGGTCGCGGTGCAGGGGCAGGTAGAGCGCCACGACGCCCTCGCCGAAGGCCTGCTGGCACAGGGAAAGGGTCTGGTCGAAATCGGCGCGGGCCTGATCCAGCCGGGTCACGACCACCGCTCGCGGCATCCCGACCGCAGCGCACTCCTCCCATAAAAGCCGGGTCACGGCGTCCACTCCGGCGATCGCGCTGACCACGAACAACGCCGCGTCGGCCGCCCGCAGCCCGGCCCGCAGATCCCCCACGAAGTCGGCATAGCCCGGGGTGTCGAGCAGGTTGACCTTTACCCCGTCATGCACCAGCGAGGCGACCGCAAGGCCTACCGAGCGTTGCTGGCGGTGCTCGATCTCCTCGTGATCGGTGACGGTCGTCCCCTCCTCGACCCGCCCGGCGCGGTTGATGGCTCCCGCATAGGCCAGCAGCGCCTCGACCAGCGTTGTCTTCCCAGCTCCCGAATGGCCGACCAGAACGACGTTGCGAACCTCGAGCGGTTCGTCCATGCGGCCTCCGACGGTCGTGATCATGCAAAGTCAGTCGCTAAAAACAGCGAAAACACGACCATCTTTGCATGATCACCGAAGAGGGGCGGCCGCACGAACGCAGGGGTAGCGGCTGGTGGACGCCGGGCGTGCTGGGGAACGCCGGGCATGCTGGGGAACGCCGAGTCGGCCGGTAGCCGCGTGGCCGGCCGGTAGCATCGTGGGGTGCTGAACCTGCACGTGCGCGCGCCGATTGGCCGCCTGCTCGCCCCGCTGGTCACGCGGTTGGCGCGGGCTGGGGTCTCACCCGACGTCGTGACGGTGGTCGGAACCGTCGGGGTCAGCAGCGGTGCGCTGGTTTTTTTCACCCGAGGCAAATTTTTCATCGGCACCTTGGTGATCGCGCTGTTCGTTTTCTCCGACCTCCTCGACGGACAGATCGCCAGGGCTCGCGGGACCAGCAGCGTGTGGGGGGCCTTTTTGGACTCGGCCCTCGACCGGGTCGCTGACTGCGCGATCTTCGGCTCGTTCGTGCTCTGGTATGCCGGCAATGGGCACTCCCTGCCGCTCACCGGGGCGGCCCTCGGCGCGTTGGTGGGCGGGACCGTGACCTCCTATGTCAAGGCGCGGGCCGAGTCCCTCGGCCTGTCCGCGAACGTTGGATTCGCCGAGCGCGCCGAGCGCCTGATCATCGTGTTGGCCAGCGCCGGCCTCTACGGTTTGGGAGTGCCATACCTGTTGCCGGCGGCGTTGTGGTTCCTGGCCGCGGCGACGGCGGTGACCGCCGGGCAGCGCCTCATCGAGGTTCGCCGGCAGGTGGCGGCGCACCGGGGCGGCCCGCAGGTCCTCCCGGCCGGCCGGTGACCCTGCGCAGCTGGGCCACCGGCGCCGCATACGCCACCGGCTGGGCCGCGGTGCAAAGGCTGCCCGAGCGGGGAGCCCAGCGCCTGTTTAATACCGGCGCTGACCTGGCCGCACGCCGGCCGGGCAAGGGCATCAGCCGGCTCCGGGCCAACCTGGCTCGGGTGCTGGCCGCCACCCCCGCCCTGGCCGGTGCCGACCTGGACGATCTGACCCGCGCGGCGCTGCGCTCCTACGCCCGGTACTGGCAGGAGGTCTTCCGCCTCCCGGTCACCGCCACCGATCGGATCGTGCGTGAGATGCATATGGCCGACGACGCGCGGCTTCGGGATGCCTATGCCGCCGGCCGTGGGGTGATCCTCGCGCTGCCACACACCGGGAACTGGGACCATGCCGGCGCCTGGCTGGTCGCCACCGGCATTCCGTTTACGACCGTTGCCGAGCGGCTGGAACCGGCGAGCCTGTTCGACCGGTTCGTCGCGTTCCGCGAAGGGCTCGGCATGGAAGTCCTCGCCTTGACCGGGGGCACCCAGCCCCCCTTCGAAATCCTCGCCGACCGGCTCCGCGCCGGCGGCATGCTGTGCCTGCTTGCCGACCGTGACCTGACCGCCGCCGGCGTGCCGGTACGATTCTTCGGCGCCACCGCGACGATGCCAGCCGGGCCAGCGTCCTTGGCGCTTCGCACCGGGGCAGCGCTGCTGCCGGTGACGCTGCACTTCGATGACCCGGCGCCGTGGAGCGGCCAGGTCCACCCGCAGGTACGCGACCCGGGGACCGGCACCCACGCCGAACGAGTCGCGGCCATGACCCAAGCGATGGCGGACTCGTTCGCCGCCGGCATCGCCGCCCATCCGGCCGACTGGCACATGCTGGCCCGGCTGTGGCAAGCCGATCTCGACCCGTCCCGCCGCGCGAGGTACGAGCAGCCCGCGGCCACCCGATGAGGGTCGGCAACCCATGAGGATCGGCCTGGTCTGCCCCTACGTCTGGGACGTCCCCGGCGGGGTGCAGGCGCATGTGCGCGACCTCGCCGAGACCCTGATCGGGCTCGGCCACGAGGTCAGCGTCCTGACCCCAGTCGGGGACGACGCCGAATTGCCCGACTACTGCGTGGATGCCGGCCGACCCGTTCCAGTGCCCTACAACGGCTCGGTCGCCCGCCTCCTGCTCGGCCCGGTGAGCGCCGGGCGCACCCGCAGGTGGTTGCGCCAGGGCGGCTTCGACCTGATCCATGTCCACGAACCGGTGGCGCCGAGCGTGGCCCTGCTGGCCTGCTATTTCGCCGACGGCCCAGTGGTGGCCACGTTCCACACTGCCAACCCGCGGTCGCGGGCCATGACCACCTTCGAGCCGTTCTTCGTCCCCGCCCTGGAAAAGGTGCGTGGCCGAATCGCGGTCAGCGAGGCTGCGCGCCGGACCACCGTTGAGCACCTCGGCGGCGACGCGGTGCTGATCCCCAATGGGGTGGCGCTCGCCCGGTTCGCCGGCGCCCCGTTGTTCCCGGGCTCCCCCGACGGCCGGACGCTGGCCTTCCTGGGCCGGGCCGACGAGCCTCGCAAGGGTCTGCACGTGTTGCTGGACGCGATGAGCCGGCTGCCGCGCGAGGTGCGGTTGATCGTGGCCGGCCCCGGTGAGGTGACGTTGCCGACCGCGCTGGCCGGCCGCGTGCAACTGCTTGGTCGGGTCAGCGAGAAGGACAAGGCCTCGTTGCTTCGATCCACCGACGTCTACGTCGCGCCGAACACGGGCGGGGAGTCATTTGGGATCGTGCTGCTCGAGGCGATGGCGGCGGGTGCGCCAGTGATCGCGAGCGATCTCGATGCCTTCCGACGAGTGCTCGCCGGCGGCCATGCCGGCGTGCTGTTCCCTGCGGGGGACCCCCAGGCCCTCGCACTGGCCGCGGCGAATCTGCTTGGCGATCCGGCACGGCGCGAGGCGCTGCGAGCGCGTGGCCGCCAGGAAGTCGGGCGGTACGACTGGGCGACCATAGGCGCCGCCATCGTCCAGGTCTACGAGACGGTGCTCGAAGGTGCTGCCCGGACCGCCCCGGGCCGGCGATGACAGCGCTCACTTGTCAATGTCAGGCTGACCCTGATGTCCACCCTGATTGTGCTGCTTGCCGCCGCTGCGGTTGCGGTGCTCGCGGCCTACCTGGCGTGGCTTGCTGGTCGCCATGAGCGGCTGGCCGCCCGCGCCGATGCGGGCTGGGCAGCGCTGGATGCGCAGCTGGTCCGCCGAGCGGCCCCCGCCCGGCTGCTGGCCGCCGAGCGCGGCGACGCGCTGGTAGCCGCCTGCGCCGAACGTGCGCTCAGCGCCCACATCGACCGAGAGGAAGCGGAAAATGCCCTGGGCCGAGCCCTTCGTCGCGCGGCCTTCGACCGGTTGGTGCCCGAGCACCGCGCCCCGCTGAACGCATCGGCCACCAACTCGCTCGCGCGGTCGGCCAACCCCCCGCTGGGCGCAGCAGCCACCGGCTCTCTGGGCGCGGCGGTCACGGACCTGCGGGCGGCGGCGATCCGCGTCCAGCTGGCCCGGCAATTCTTCAACGATGCGGTGCGGGACCTGCGCGCGCTGCGCCGGCGCCCGGCCGCCCGGCTGCTGCGCCTCGGGAACGGCGACGATGGCGGCCCCACCCGTACCTACTTCGAGATCGACGACACCGTCTTTCTCGATCAGCCGCAGTATCTTGATCAGCCGAGCCGGGCCAATCCCACGGGCGCGTCGGTAGGATCGGGGGACCAGCCGCACCACCGCTCGACCGAACCGAGGACACCATCGTGAGCAGCTCCCAAACCCCCCACGTCCCCGCCGGAACCGGCCAGGGAAACGGCACGGGTCCCGGCAACGGCGCCGGCCAGGGAACCGGCACCGCCCGGGTCAAGCGCGGCATGGCGCAGCAGCTCAAGGGCGGTGTGATCATGGACGTGGTCACGCCTGCCCAGGCCCGGATCGCCGAGGATGCGGGGGCCGTCGCGGTGATGGCGTTGGAGCGGGTCCCGGCCGACATCCGCGCCGAGGGCGGCGTGTCCCGGATGTCCGATCCGGACATGATCGACGCGATCATCGCCGAGGTCTCCATCCCGGTGATGGCCAAGGCGCGGATCGGCCACTTCGTCGAGGCCCGCGTTCTGCAGAGCCTCGGTGTCGACTACATCGACGAATCGGAGGTGCTCACGCCCGCGGACTACACCAACCACATCGACAAGTGGCAATTCACGGTCCCCTTCGTCTGCGGCGCGACCAACCTCGGAGAGGCCTTGCGCCGGCTCACCGAGGGGGCGGCGATGATCCGTTCCAAAGGGGAGGCCGGGACCGGTGATGTCTCCAACGCGACCACGCACATGCGGGCCATTCAGGGCGAGATTCGCCGGCTGTCCTCGATGAGCGCTGACGAGCTTTACGTCGCGGCCAAGGAACTGCAAGCCCCATTCGACCTGGTACGTGAAGTGGCCGAGGCTGGCCGCCTCCCAGTGGTGCTGTTCACCGCCGGGGGCATTGCCACTCCGGCGGACGCAGCGATGATGATGCAGCTCGGGGCGGACGGCGTGTTCGTCGGCTCGGGGATCTTCAAGTCCGGGGAGCCAGCCAGGCGCGCGGAGGCAATCGTGAAGGCCACCACCTTCCACGACGACCCTGACGTGATCGCCAAGGTCTCCCGGGGTCTTGGTGAGGCGATGGTCGGCATCAACGTCGAGGGCCTACCGGTCGATCACCGCCTCTCGACCCGCGGCTGGTAATCGCCGTCCGTTGGCTGTTTTGCGGATCGGCGTCCTGGCGCTGCAGGGGGACGTCCGGGAGCACCTGTCCGCCCTGGCGTTCCTGGGGGTTGCCGCGCGCGGGGTGCGCCGGCCGCGGGAGCTGGCCGAAGTCGACGCATTGGTTCTTCCCGGCGGTGAGTCGACCACGATCATCCGGCTTGCGCGCAGCTTCGAACTGATCGAGCCGCTGTGCGCCCGGATCGCGGCCGGGCTGCCCGTCTACGGTTCCTGCGCGGGCATGATCTTGCTTGCCGGTGCCGTGCTGGACGGCGAATCGCGCCAGCAGACCCTCGGCGGGATAGATATGACGGTGCGGCGCAATGCGTTTGGCCGCCAGGTCGCCAGCTTCGAGGGACCCATCGACCTCGCCCATGTTGGCGAGGTGCACGGGGTGTTCATCCGGGCCCCGTGGGTGGAACGGGTGGGGGAGGGGGTCGAGGTGCTCGCGACGGTACGCCCCGACGAGCCTGGCGCCGGTAGGATCGTCGCCGTCCGCCAGGGCCCGCTGCTGGCCACCTCGTTCCACCCGGAGCTGACAGGTGACGCCCGGGTGCACCGCCTGTTCGTCGAAATGGTGAAGGAGCGCACGTGAGCGGCCACTCCAAGTGGGCCACGACCAAGCACAAGAAGGCGGTCGTCGACGCCAAGCGGGGCAAGTTGTTCGCCAAGCTGATCAAGAACATCGAGGTTGCCGCCCGCACCGGGGGCGCCGACCTCGCCGGTAACCCGACGCTCACCGATGCGATCGCCAAGGCCAAGGGCCAGTCGGTCCCCAACGACAATATCGACCGCGCGGTAAAGCGCGGTTCCGGCGCCGAGGCCGGCGGCGCGAGCTGGGAGGCCATCACCTACGAGGGCTACGGCCCGAACGGCGTTGCCCTGCTGATCGAGTGCCTGACCGACAATCGCAACCGAGCAGCGATGGAGGTCCGGACCGCGATGAGCCGCAACGGCGGGACGATGGCCGATCCGGGTAGCGTCGCCTACCTGTTCAACCGCAAGGGTGTCGTGCTGGTCGCCTCGGCCGGGCTGGAGGAGGACGACGTCCTCGCCGCCGTCCTGGACGCGGGCGCCGATGAGGTCAACTCCCTGGGTGAGAGCTTCGAGGTCCTCAGCGAGGCCACCGATCTGCAGGCGGTTCGCGACTCGGTCGCGACCGCGGGCATGCAGGTCGAGTCCGCCGATGTCGTGTGGCTCTCCAGCGTGCAGGTGCCGCTGGAGGAGGAGCCGGCCCGCAAGGTGCTGCGCCTGGTGGATGCCCTGGATGACTGCGACGACGTGCAGAACGTCTGGGCCAATTTCGACATCAGTGACGCGGTACTCGAGGCGGTCGAGGCCGGCGTCTAGGTCGCAGGAGGACACGCGGCGCGGGTGCTTCGCCCATCCCGGCCGCCCCGCTAGGGTCGAACACGTGTTCGCTGATGGTCCGGTTCCGCTCCGGGTGCTCGGGGTGGATCCGGGACTGACCCGCTGCGGCGTCGGCGTGATCGACGCCAAGCCAGGTGGCCGGCTGCGGCTGGTCGCGGTTGACGTCATTCGGACCCCGGCAAACGAGTCGGTCGACGTGCGGCTGCTCACCCTCGAGCGGGAAATCACGGCGATGGTGGCCCGTTGGTCCCCGTCCGCCGTAGCGGTGGAGCGGGTATTCAGCCAGCACAACGTGCGGACCGTCGTGGGGACCGCGCAGGCCGGGGCCGTCGCCGTCCTGGTCGCCGCGCGGCACGGCTTGCCGGTCGCCTGGCATACCCCGAGCGAGGTCAAGGCGGCGGTGACCGGCTCGGGCCGGGCCGACAAGGTGCAGATCGGGCTGATGGTGACCCGGCTGCTGGGCCTCGCCGCGCCCCCCAGGCCGGCCGACGCGGCCGACGCGCTGGCCCTGGCCATCTGCTACGCCTGGCGCGCGCCCGCCCAGGCACGCCGCGCGCAGGCCAACTCGGCCCAAGGGCGCCCGGCCGAGGCGCGCGCTACCCGGGGGCCGCCCGCCCAGTTCCCCGGACGGGCGGCGCGGTGATCGCCGAGCTGACCGGCACGGTGCGGGCGCTGGCGCCTGACGGCGCGGTCGTTACGGTGGGCGGCGTGGGACTGCGGGTGCAGTGCACTCCGAGGACGCTGGCCCAGCTGAGGATCGGGGTCGAAGCCAGCCTGGCGACCGCCCTTGTTGTCCGCGAGGACAGCCTGACCCTCTATGGCTTCCTCGACGCCGACGAGAAGGCCATGTTCGAGGTGCTGCAAACCGCGACCGGCGTGGGCCCACGGCTGGCGCAGGCGATCCTGAGCGCCCTCGACCCCAATGCCATCCGCCTCGCTGTCGCCCAGGACGACCTGACGGCGCTCACGACCGTGCCCGGGGTGGGGCGCAAGCTCGCGGGGCGGCTGGCGTTGGAGCTCAAAGATCGGCTGGGCACGCCACTGGCTGGTACCCGGCCGGCGCCCGCCGCCGGACCACCGGACGTGCGCGACGGGCTACTGGCGTTGGGCTACTCGCTGCGCGAGGCCGACGAGGCCCTGGCCAGCGTCATGGCCGCCGGTGCGCACTGGCGCGGACCCGATGACCCGGCCGGACCCGATGACCCGGCCGGACCCAATGACCCCGCCGGACCGGGTGAGCGCACCGGCGCCGATGACCCGGCGGCACTGCTCAAGGCCGCCCTAGGGGTGCTGAGGCGGCGGTGACCACCCCCAATGAGGAGGAGGTTGTCGTCGGTTACGCGCTGGCCGGCGAGCGGGAGCTAGACGCCGGCCTGCGGCCCAAGGCGCTCGATGAGTTCATCGGTCAGCCCCGGGTCCGTGAGCAGCTGGGCCTGGTGCTCGAGAGCGCCAAGGCCAGAGGAAGGGCGCCGGATCACATCCTGCTTTCCGGCTCCCCAGGGCTAGGCAAGACGACACTGGCGATGATCGTCGCAACCGAGCTGGGGGCCAGCCTGCGCCTGTCCAGCGGGCCGGCCATCGAACGAGCCGGTGACCTCGCCGCGATGCTGGTCGACCTCGCCGAGGGCGACGTGCTGTTCATCGACGAGATCCACCGGATGGCGCGGCCCGCCGAGGAGCTGCTCTACCTGGCGATGGAGGACTTCCGGGTCGACGTGATGCTCGGCAAGGGACCGGGGGCGCGTTCGGTGAGCATGGAGGTCGCCCCGTTCACGCTGGTCGGAGCGACGACGCGGGCCGGGCTGCTCACCGGCCCGCTGCGCGACCGGTTCGGTTTCACCGCCCACCTCGATTTCTACGATCCCGCCGACCTGGAGCGGGTGCTGCAGCGAGCAGCCCGCTTGCTCTCGGTGCCCCTCGACCCGGACGCCGGAACCGAGATCGCTGGTCGTTCCCGGGGCACGCCGCGGATCGCGAACCGATTGCTGCGCCGGGTCCGGGATTACGCCGAGGTACGCGCCGGTGGCCGGGTCGACCTTCCCGCGGCGCGCGCCGCTCTCGCCCTTTATGACGTCGACGCCATCGGCCTCGACCGGCTCGACCGGGCCGTCCTTGAGGCCCTGGTCCGCCGCTTCGGCGGGGGGCCGGTGGGCCTGTCGACCTTGGCGGTGGCGGTGGGGGAGGAACCGACCACCGTCGAGGAGGTATGCGAACCGTTCCTGGTCAGGGCCGGACTGCTGGCCCGCACCCCTCGCGGGCGGGTCGCGACCCCCGCGGCTTACACGCACCTGGGCCTGTTGACCCCACGTGGTCAGTCCGGCCTGTTCGATAGCTGAACGCCGCCCGGGCCCCGGCTGCGTACGATCAGTGCGCAGCCCGACGCCGGCAGCATCCGCACCCCCCGCTCGCCCAAGGAGTTCCCGAACCGTGAACGGCCCCACCGCATGAACGGCCCCACCGCATGACCCTGTCCGCGCCAGCCATGGCCAGCCTCGTGGCTGCCAACAATGGCAGCAAGGGCGGCAGCAGCCTGCTCAGCCTGCTGTTCCCGTTGCTGCTTGTCGTCGGCGTCGTGGCGCTGTTTCGTCAACAGCGCCGCTCCCGGAGCAGGGTGACCCAGCAGTCCCAAGCCGCGATGGTCCCTGGAACGGAGGTAGTCACCCGCGGCGGGGTAATCGGGACCCTGATCAGCGCCTCGGACGACGAGATCGTGCTCGAGGTCGCCCCCGGTGTCCGGTTGCGCATGCTGCCCGGCGCCCTGGCCAGGGCCAGGGACACCACCCCACCGGCGCCGGCGGACAGCGCCGACCCCGCCACCCCCCCATTGGGGGACGGCTCGGGACGCCCCGAGCTGCCGCCAGACGACCAGCCTCCCCCGGACCGGCCCCCGTCCCGCTGATCGGCTCGGGTCCCCCAGGTCGGGGCGGCGGGGATACTAGGGCCGTACGAGCGTTACCACTACCAGGGGCGACATCAGCGTCGTCCCGAGGCGCCCGGCACCAGGCCGGCGCCGGCACTCGCGAAGGAGCAGCTCACGTGGCACGCCGGCCCCAATCCCGCCCTGGCGTTCGCCTGGGCGTGGTCGCCGTCATCGTGGTGGCGCTGTATGCCTCGATGGTCGGCACTGGGCACACCACCCCGAAGCTGGGGCTGGACCTGCAGGGCGGCACCACGGTGATCCTTACCCCCCGCGCGGTCGCCGGGCAGTCGGTAAACAAGGGGCAGCTGCAGACCGCCGTCGACATCATTCGCCAGCGCGTCAACGGCCTGGGGGTCTCCGAGGCCCAGGTCGTCACCCAGGGCACCAACGTGGTGGTGTCGGTGCCCGGCAAGGGTCGCGGTGACGTGCTGAACGTGGTCGGCCAGACCGCATCGCTGACCTTCCGTGAGCTCGCGAACGAGGCGAACACCAATCCGCCGCCGGGCAGCACGTTCAAGCCCACCCCTAGTGGCAGCCCGCCGGCGCCCGCGCCGTCCGGGTCGGTGTCGCCGACCGCACCGGCCAGCCCCACGGCTTCGGTCAAGCCCTCGGTCCCGGTGAAAAGCTCCGCCCGGCCGGCTCCCAAGATCACCCCCTCGCCGTCGAGCACGGCCCATGGTCGGGCGTTGGCCGGCGCCCTCGCCGCGGCCTCGCCGAGCCCCGCTGCCCCCACCAACGGCACCGTGTCACCCCACCCCGCCACCTCGCCCAACCCGGCCACCTCGCCCACCTCGCCCAACTCGGCCACCTCGCCCAACCCGGCCACCTCGCCGAGCGCCGCCGGGACCGGCAGCGCCGCGCCCCCAAACATCGTGCAGTCCGCCGCCCCCGGCCCCGCGAAGAGTTCGCCGAGCACCGAGAAGGACCAGACCGTGCCGACCGCGGCCGAGCTCGCCTCGTTCCGGGCGCTGGACTGCGCCAAGAACGGCGGCCGGCCGACCACGATCGACGACAACGCGCACCACTTCGTGGTGGCCTGCGACCGCAACCAGCCGATCAAATATCTGCTCAAACCGGCCCAGATCCTGGGCACCGACGTGAGCACGGCTCAGGGCACGCTGGACCAGAACGGGCCGCAGGGAGTCAGCACCGGCGCGTGGGTGGTGAACCTGACTTTCAAAGACAGCGCGATCAATAAGGTCGAGAACATCACCGGCCGGCTGAACAACGCCAACCATGCGCCGCTCGCGATCACCCTCGACGGGGTAGTGGTGTCCGCGCCATCGACAAACGGCCAGCTGGGCAAGAACGTGCAGATCTCCGGCGGCCAGCCGGCATTCACCCAGAAGGAGTCGACCAACCTCGCCAACGTGCTGAAATACGGCTCGTTGCCGGTGCCGTTCGACCGCTCCTCGGTCGAGTCGATCTCACCGACGCTGGGCAAGGACTCGTTGAACGCTGGCCTGCTCGCCGGCGGCATCGGCCTCATTCTCGTGCTGCTCTACGTGTTCCTCTATTACCGGGCGCTCGGCATCGTCACGGTGCTGTCGCTAGCGATCTCCGGCCTGATGGTGTACGCGCTGGTGACGCTGCTCGGCCAGCTGATCGGTTTCACCCTCAGCCTGGCCGGCATCGCCGGCCTGATCGTGTCGGTGGGTATCACCGCCGACTCGTTCGTGGTGTTCTTCGAACGGCTCAAGGACGAGATCCGGGAGGGCCGCTCCCCCCGGCAGGCGGTCCAGTACGGCTGGATCCGCGCGCGGCGCACCATCTACTCCGCCGATACCGTGTCCTTCCTGGCGGCGGTCATCTTGTACGAGGTGTCCGTCGGTGCGGTGGCTGGTTTTGCCTTCACCCTGGGTCTTTCCACGCTACTGGACCTGTTCACGGTGCTGCTGTTCACCAAGCCGCTGATGACCCTGCTCATTCGCTACCGGGCGTTTTCCAGTACCCGGCTAAGCGGGCTGGCGCCCAGCAGTTCCGGGCCCAGCCGGCGCGTCACTCCCCGGGAGGCCTGAGAATGTCGCTCGCCCACCGCCTCTACGCCGGCGAGGTTTCCTACGACTTCATCGGCCGGCGCAAATTCTGGGCGACCGGCTCCGGCATCGTCATCCTCGTCGGGCTGCTCAGCCTTTTCCTGCGCGGTTTCAACCTGGGCATCGACTTCAAGGGCGGCGACGCCTTCCAGTTCAGCGCAGGCACGCACAGCGTCGCCGACGCGCAGCGGGTCCTCGCGAACAACGGGGTGAACAACTCGGTCGTCCAGGCGATTGGGCAAAATCAGATCCGGGTGCAGACCCCACCGCTGCCGCAGAACCCGGGCAATGATCAGGTCACGAAGGTGGCGACCGCGCTGGCGAAGGAATTCAACCTGCCGGTCGACCGGCTCAACCCGCAAAGCGTGGGCGCCTCCTGGGGTTCACAGATCACCAACAAGGCCATCGAGGGCCTAGTCATCTTCCTGATCGCGGTGATGGGTTACATCTCGATCCGGTTCACCGGCAAGATGGCCGTCGCGGCCATGGTCGCGCTCATCCACGATGTGGTGATCACCGCGGGGATCTACTCCCTGGTCGGCTTCGAGGTCACCCCCTCCACCGTCATCGCGTTGCTGACCATTCTCGGTTTCTCGCTGTACGACACGGTCGTGGTTTTCGACAAGGTGCGGGAGAACACCGACTCCATCGGGCCGCGCAGCACGCGGACCTACACCCAGGCGGCGAACCTCGCGGTCAACCAGACGTTGATGCGTTCGATCAACACCTCGCTGATCGCCCTGCTGCCGGTCGCGGCGCTGCTGTTCGTCGGGGCCGGCCTGCTGGGTGCCGGAACGCTGAAAGACCTTGCGCTGGCGCAGTTCGTGGGCCTCGCGGCCGGGGCATACTCGTCGATTTTCATTGCCACCCCCTTGCTGGCGCTGCTCAAGGAACGTGAGCCGGAGATGGGTGACCTGCGCAAGCGGGTCGCGTTCCTGCGGGCCAAGGAGCTCAAGGACTCCGGCGCGGCCACCCGTTCTCGGGGCGGCGGCCGGACCGCCACCGCCGTGCTGGACCGCCCGGGAGCCGAGCGGCCAGCAGGTAGCAGCAGGGCGGCCGACCCAGGGGTAGCCGATCAAGACATGGCCGACCCGGACCAGATCGACGCCGACCAGATCGACGCCGACCGGATCGACGCCGACCCAATCGACCCCGCGCCGCCCCGGGTCCCCGGCGCGCCGATGGTGCGGCACGACCCGCGCGGCCGGCGGCCGAAACCGGGCGCCAGGAACCAGCGAAGCAGCCGCCGCAGGTGAACCCCGCCCGCAGCACCGCGGTCGGCCCCAGCCAGAGCCAGGGCCCGAACGCGGCGCTGATCGCTGACGTCGCCCGGCTCATCGTGGATGTCCCCGACTTCCCCAAGCCCGGGATTGTGTTCAAGGACCTCACCCCGGTCCTGGCCGACCCGCGGGCATTCGCCGGCGTCATCGACTGGTTCGCTGACCTCGCGCTGAACGACCCGGCTGGTGGGATCAGCGCCGTCGTCGGAATCGAATCGCGCGGATTCCTGCTCGGCGCTCCACTGGGGCTGCGCCTCGGCGTCCCGCTCCTGCCGGTACGCAAGGCCGGTAAGCTGCCGCGCGCGGTCCTGACCGAGTCCTACGAGCTGGAGTACGGCAGCGCCACCCTTGCGCTGCACGCGGACGCCCTCCCCACCGGAGGCCCGGTCCTGATCGTCGATGATGTCCTCGCCACCGGCGGAACCGCCGCTGCGGCTGCGGCGCTGGTGAGCAGGGCCGGCGGCACCGTCACCGGCGTCGCCGTCCTGCTCGAGCTCGCTGCCCTCGGCGGCCGCAGGCGGCTGGCCCCGTGCCATGTACACGCCCTGCTCGCCACCTGACACGGCAGTCCGCCTGACAGCACTGCCCGCCGGTCAGCGCTGTTACCGTTAGGGGGTGGATCCTCCCACCGTCGACGTCCAAAGAGGAGGTCCATGACCGCTGATATCACTCCCACAGCGCAGCGCGAGACGCAGCAACAGGGAGGTACGGAGGGGCCGCAGACGCCTACGGGGTCCGGCGCCGGGGGCAGTGCCCTGGGAAGCGCCGGCGCACCGGCGGAGATTGCCGAACCGACCGGGCCCGCCACCGGACGAGCCGTACTCGAACCGTCTCGACGGGTGCGCGCACGCCTGGCGCGGATAGGCGCGGCGAAGGGGGGCACCCCGCCGGTTCTCGAACCGGTGTTTAGCGCCATCCGGCTGCATCATCCGAAAGCCGATACCAGGCTGCTGCAGCGGGCCTACCACGTCGCCGAGGAGGCGCACCGGGGGCAGCTGCGACGCAGCGGCGACCCATACATCACCCACCCGCTCGCCGTCGCTCAGATCCTCGCCGACCTCGGGATGGACGTCCCCACGCTGTGCGCGGCGCTACTGCACGACACGGTCGAGGACACCGCTGTCGAGCTGGAGGCGGTGCGCCGCGAATTCGGGGATCTGGTGGCCCTGGTCGTCGACGGCGTCACCAAGCTGGACAAAGTCCGCTATGGCGAATCCGCGCAGGCCGAAACCGTCCGCAAGATGGTCGTCGCGATGGCCCGCGACCCCCGGGTTCTGGTCGTCAAGCTGGCCGACCGGCTGCACAACATGCGCACCCTTCGCTGGCTCCCCGCCGACAAGCAGGAACGGATCGCCCGCGAAACCCTAGAGATCCTCGCCCCGCTGGCCCACCGACTGGGCATGAACACCATCAAGTGGGAGCTGGAGGACCTGTCGTTCGCGACCCTCTACCCCAAGCGCTACGAGGAGATTGTGCGGCTGGTCGCCGACCGGGCGCCGGCCCGCGACACGTTGCTGACCGACCTGGTGGGGGAGGTCAACCGCACCCTCGGCGAGGCGAAAATCAAGGCGACGGTCACCGGGCGGCCCAAGCACTACTACTCGATCTACCAGAAGATGATCGTGCGCGGACGGGACTTCACCGACATCTACGACCTGCTCGGCATCCGGATCGTGGTCGACTCCCTACGCGACTGCTACGCGGCGCTCGGCACGCTGCACGCAGTCTGGAACCCGGTACCGGGCCGGTTCAAGGACTACATCGCGATGCCGAAGTTCAACATGTACCAGTCGCTGCATACGACGGTGATCGGGCCGGGCGGCAAGCCGGTCGAGCTGCAGATCAGGTCAACCCCAATGCACAAACTCGCCGAATACGGGATTGCGGCCCACTGGCGCTACAAGGAGAGCCGCGGGTCAGCGGCGGTCCCGAGCTCGGACGGGCAGGACATGGCCTGGCTGCGCCAGATCGTGGACTGGCAGCGGGAAACCTCCGACCCGGGGGAGTTCCTGGACGCCCTGCGCTTCGACCTGCACCTGGCCGAGGTGTTCGTGTTCACCCCGAAGGGGGAGGTCATCTCGCTGCCGCGGGGCGCCACGCCGATCGACTTCGCCTACGCGGTGCACACCGAGGTCGGCCACCACTGCATCGGGTCGCGGGTCAACGGCCGGCTCGTCTCGCTGGACACCGTGCTGCAAAACGGCGACAACGTCGAAATCTTCACCTCCAAGGCGGCCGGCGCCGGCCCGAGCCGCGACTGGCTGGCGATGGTCGCCAGCGCCCGCGCCAAGACCAAGATCCGCCAGTGGTTCGCCAAGGAACGCCGCGAGGACGCGATCGAGGGCGGGAAGACGGCCCTGACCAGGTCGCTGCGCAAGGCCGGCCTGCCGCTGCAGCGGATCATGGCAGCCGATGTCCTCGGTGCGGTGGCTCAAGAAACCGCAGGTGGCGACGTGAGCGCCCTCTACGCCGCGATCGGGGAGAACCACGTCTCCGCCCAGACGGTGGTCGAGCGGCTGCTCAAGCTCCTCGGCGGCCCAGAGGGTGCCGTCGAGGACCTGGCCGAGGCCGCCGTCGCCACCCGGCCGCGGCCCTCCCGGCTGGTCGGCACCGACCCCGGCGTCGTCGTCAAGGGCGCCTCGGACGTGTGGGTGAAGCTGGCCCGCTGCTGCACCCCGGTCCCCGGCGACCCGATCCTCGGGTTCGTCACCCGCGGGCACGGGGTCTCGGTGCACCGCACCGACTGCCTCAACGTGCGCGGCCAGACGATCGGCGACGAGCGGGTAGTGGAGGTCGAGTGGGCGCCGTCGCCTACCTCGGTGTTCCTGGTGAACATCCAGGTGGAGGCGCTGGACCGGCCACGGCTGCTCTCGGATGTGACTCGGGCGCTGTCCGATCATCACGTCAACATCCTGTCGGCGGCGGTTGCCACCGGCCACGACCGCACAGCGGTAAGCCGCTTCACCTTCCAAATGGGCGGCCCGGAGCACCTGGAGACGCTGCTCGGCGCGGTCCGCGGCCTGGAGGGCGTCTACGACGTCTACCGCCTGACCACCGCCAAGAACTGACCGGCCCGGTCTGTTTCGGGTGCACTGGCCCCCGCGGTGAGGCTGGTCCCACCCGTGACTGCCGGGGTCAGCTGACCCTAAACGTGGTGATCTTCACCGGCGTCTTCGGGGGCCCATCGACTCCGGTGCTGGCAGTTCCCTTCGCGGCGATCATCTTGAGCACATCCAGGCCCTTGGTGATCGTGCCGAACGGGGTGTACTGCGGCGGTAGCTGCGTTGCCTTGTAGACCAGGAAGAACTGACTGCCGCCGGTGTGCGGCTTGCCGGTGTTGGCCATCGCGACCGTCCCAGCCGGATACGTCGCCCCGGTCAGGTTCTCATCCGGAATCGTGTAGCCCGGCCCTCCCGTACCGTCGCCCTTCGGATCGCCGCATTGCAGGACGTAGATCCCCTGGGTGGTCAGCCGGTGGCAGGTGGTGCCGTCGAAGAATTTCTTGCCGGCCAGGAAGGTGAAGGACGTGACGGTGCAGGGGGCCTTCGCGTCGAGAGCCACGGTCAGATTTCCGCGCAACGCACCCTGGGTCAGGCCGATCGTGGCGGTGTGGCTGCCGGTGGCCTTGACGTCCGGGGGGAGGCCAGCGCCGGCGCGCCCGGTGGGATCGGCCGCGAACGAGCACACCTTTGATCCCACCGGAGCCGCACTCGAGGAAGCCACCGACGGGGCCGGGCTCGAGGCTGGGAGGTTCGAAGCGGCCGGGCTGGCCGGTGCGCTGGGGCTGGGCGTGGAGCCGAATTGGCTGGCAGCGGACTTTGACGAACCGGTGACGAACAAACCGATGACGGTGCCGAGCACCAGCAGCGTGACGACGCCGCCGGCGATGAGCGCTATCCGGCGTTGCCTGGCGGCCGCGGCTGCTCGCCGCTGCGCCTGCCTGCGCAACCGGTCGCGCTCAAGCTGGCGTGCCCGCTCGTTCGTCGCCACCCGCAGATCCTCCTAAGCTCGACTCGGTGCCGATGCGCCTCCAGTCTCGCAGACCGACCCGCGCGACCCGCGCGACCGACCCACCGGCCCGACCGGCCCCGTAACGCGGTCGCAGGGCTCGCCGCCGCGCCGGTAATCTCTGGGGCGTCCCCCTCACCGCTTAGCAGGAAGGACGTCCGTGTTCCTCGACGGGTTCCCCGCCGGCCCGTTCGGCACCAACACATACGTCCTGGCCGCGCCCGGCGAGCGGGCCCTGATCGTCGATCCCGGCTTCGACTCGACCGCGCCCCTACGCGAGATGCTGGCCAGTCACGGGCTCACCCCGGGCGCGGTGCTGCTCACCCACGGTCACCTGGACCACACCTTCAGCGTTGTCCCGGTCTGCGCAGCCACCGACATCCCGGCCTACATCCACCCCCGGGATCGGGAACTGCTCCTCGATCCGATGCGGGCGATGAGCGCCCAGTTCGCGCCGATGATCGCCGGGATGGCATTCACCGAACCGGCCGAGGTGATCGAGCTGCCTGACGCGGACAGCGCCTCCCTCGAGCTGGCCGGCCTGCGAATCACGGTCTCCCTGGCACCTGGGCACACTCAGGGAAGCGTGACCTTCGGCCTCACCGACGGCGGTCCGGCGGGCGAGCCGGTCCTGCTCTCCGGTGATGTGCTGTTCGCCGGGAGCATCGGGCGCACCGACCTGCCGGGGGGCTCCTACGAGCAGATGATCGCCAGCCTGGCCCGGGTGATCCTGCCGTTGCCGGACCAGACGCTGGTGCTGTCCGGGCACGGGCCCGGTACCACGATCGGGCGGGAACGAGCGAGCAACCCCTACCTGCGGGAGCTGGCGCCGGGGGCGGCGAAGGGCCGTTCGCTGTGAGCCTGCAGGCACCGAAGGGGACCTACGACCTGCTGCCCCCGACCAGTGCGGTTCATCTCAAGGTAAGGGAGGCGCTGGCAGGTCCGGCCCGCCTGGCCGGTTACGGCTACGTCGAGACGCCGGTGTTCGAGGACACCGCCGTGTTCGCCCGCGGGGTGGGGGAGTCCACCGACATCGTCGCCAAGGAGATGTACACCTTCGACGATAAGGGCGGCCGGTCGATCACGCTGCGGCCCGAGGGCACCGCGCCGGTAGTCCGCGCAGTGCTGCAGGGCGGCCTGCAGAACGGGCACCTACCGGTGAAGCTCTGGTACGCCGGCAGTTTCTACCGCTACGAACGCGCCCAGAAGGGTCGCTACCGCAGCTTCGCCCAGGTGGGGGCGGAGGCGCTGGGCAGTGACGACCCGGCGTTGGACGCGGAGCTGGTGTGGCTCGCCGCCCGGGGCTTCGCGGACCTGGGGCTGCAAACGACCCGGCTGCTGCTGAATTCGCTGGGGGACAGCGAGTGCCGGCCGGCCTACCGGAGCGCGCTGAGCGAGTTCCTGGGCGGCTTGGACCTCGATGAGGACACCCGCAGGCGGGCGGCGATGAACCCGCTGCGGGTCCTGGACGACAAGCGGCCGCAGGTGCAGGAGCAGCTGGCCGGGGTGCCGCTGATCTCGGAGCACCTGTGCGCCGGCTGCCGGGAGCACCACGACGCGGTCCGTGGCTACCTAAGCGATCTGGGTGTTGCGTTCACCGACGAGCCCAGGCTGGTGCGCGGCTTGGACTACTACACGCGGACCACGTTCGAGTTTGTGCACGACGGGCTCGGGGCGCAGTCGGCGATCGGCGGCGGCGGCCGCTACGACGGGTTGTCGCAGGCGCTGGACGGGCCGCCGCTGCCCAGCATCGGCTGGGCACTGGGGGTGGATCGGACGGTGCTGGCGCTGGCCGCCGAAGGCATCGAGTTGACGCAGCGGGAGCGTTGCGAGGTGTACGTCGTTCCCCTCGGTGCGGCCGCCCGTCGAAGGACGGTGAGCCTGCTCGCGGCCCTGCGGCTCGCCGGCATCGCCACTGATTGCGCCTACGGCGGCCGGGGATTGAAGGGCGCGATGAAGGGCGCGGACCGTTCTGGCGCGCGGTTGACGCTGGTGCTGGGCGACCGTGATCTGGCCGGCGACGTGGCGCAGTGCAAGGACATGGCCAGCGGGGAGCAGACCCCGGTGGCGCTGGCGGACGTCGTCGAACAGACCAGGGAGAGGCTCGCGCAGTGATTCGCACGCACCAGGCCGGCACGTTGCGCCCAGAGCACGACGGGCAGACGGTGACGCTGGCCGGCTGGGTGGCGCGGCGCCGCGATCACGGCGGGGTGGCGTTCGTGGACCTGCGGGACTCCTCGGGCCTGGTGCAGGTGGTGATCCGGGATGCGGAGGTCGCCGGCGACCTGCGCGCGGAGTTCTGCGTCCGGGTCAGCGGCGTGGTGCACAGCCGCCCGGAGGGGAACGACAACCCTGATCTGCCGACCGGTCAGGTGGAGGTCACGGTCGATGAGTTGACGGTGCTGTCCCCGGCCGGCGCGCTTCCGTTTCCGGTGGACGCGGCCGCGGAGGTGGGGGAGGAGGCGCGGCTCAAGTGGCGCTACCTCGACCTACGGCGGGACGGCGCGCGGGCGCTGCGGATCCGGGCGAAGGCGGTCCGCGCGATCCGCCGGGTGATGGACGAGGCCGACTTCGTGGAGGTCGAGACGCCGTACCTGACCCGTTCGACGCCGGAGGGGGCCCGGGATTTTCTCGTGCCGGTGCGGCTGCAGCCCGGCCATTGGTACGCCCTGCCCCAGTCCCCGCAGCTGTTCAAGCAGCTGCTGATGGTGGCCGGGCTGGAGCGGTACTACCAGATCGCCCGCTGCTTTCGGGACGAGGACTCCCGGGCGGACCGGCAACCGGATTTCACCCAGCTCGACGTGGAGCTGAGCTTCTGCGAGCAGGAGGATGTGCTGGCGCTGACCGAGCAGGTGCTGGGTGCGGTGTGGGGGGAGGTACTGGGCGTGGAGCTGACGGCCCCGTTCGCCCGCATGACGTGGGCTGAGGCGATGGACCGGTACGGCAGCGACAAACCCGATCTGCGCTTCGCCCTCGAGCTGGCTGACCTCAGCTCCTTCTTCGATGATACCCAGGTCCGGATCTTCGCCGGCCAGCCGTATGTTGGGGCCGTCGTGGTACCCGGTGGTGCCTCATATGCCCGGCGCGAGCTGGACGGGTGGAACGAGTGGGCCCGCGGCCGGGGGGCGAAGGGGCTGGCCTACGTGCTGGTCGATCCCGATGGTTCCCTACGGGGCGGGGTGCTCGGCGCCCTCTCCGAGGCTGAGCGCTCCGGCCTGCCCGGCTCGGCTGGCGCCTCGCCGGGCGACGCCATCTTTTTCGCCGCCGGATCGAAACGCGCCGCCCAGGAGCTGCTCGGCGCCTTCCGCGCCTCGATGGCGGCCGAGCGCGGCCTGATCCCCGCCGACCGGTGGGAGTTCCTGTGGGTCACCGACTTCCCGATGTTCGAACCGGTGGACGGAGGGTGGACCCCGGTGCATCACCCGTTCACCCGGCCGGCCGACCCCGCGGCCCTGCGCGCCGACCCGGGAAGCGCGGTGGCGGTGGCCTACGACGTGGTGCTCAACGGCTCGGAGCTCGGTGGCGGGTCGCTGCGTATCCACGAGGGGGAGTTGCAGCAGCAGGTATTCGAGCTGATCGGCCTGTCCCGGGCAGAGGCGCAGAGCAAGTTCGGTTTCCTGCTGGAGGCGTTCACCTACGGGCCGCCGCCGCACGGCGGCATCGCGCTGGGCATCGACCGGCTGGCCGCGCTCCTCACCGGCGCCGACTCGATCCGGGATGTGATCGCCTTCCCGAAGACCGCCTCAGGTGGTGACCCGCTGACCGGCGCGCCGACGCCGATCACCGGCGCGCAGCGGCGTGAGGCCGGCATCGACGCCACCCCGCGCCCGGCGGGCGGCTGACCCCGGTGCACCGGTGAGCGAACCGAGCCCGTGACCGAGCCGAGTCCATGACCGAACCAAGCCTGTTCGACGAGGGCAGCCGGGCCGCGGAGGCCGCGGTCGCCCCGCTGGCGGTCCGGCTTCGCCCGCGGAACCTGGACGAGGTCGTCGGGCAGGCGCACCTGCTCGGCGCCGGCTCGCCGCTGCGCCGGCTGGTCGAAGGGGAGGGCACGTCCAGCCTGCTGCTGTGGGGACCGCCGGGCACCGGCAAGACGACGCTCGCGACGCTGGTGGCCAGCGCCACCGGGCGGCGCTTCCGCGAGCTGTCAGCGGTGACCGCCGGGGTCAAGGACGTGCGCGCGATCATCGACGAGGCCCGGCAGGCGCTCGGGATGCGCGGGGTGCAGACGGTGCTGTTCGTCGATGAGGTGCACCGGTTCTCCAAGACCCAGCAGGACGCGCTGCTGCCGGCGGTGGAGAACCGCTGGGTGACGCTGGTCGCCGCGACGACCGAGAACCCATTCTTTTCGATTATCGCGCCGCTGCTGTCCCGCTCGCTGCTGCTCACCCTTGAGCCGCTGACCGACAACGACATTGAAGTCCTGCTGGATCGGGCGCTCGCCGACGATCGGGGACTGGGGGGCGCCCTCACCTTGTCGGTCGAGACCCGGGCCCACCTGCTCCGGATCGCCGGCGGCGACGCCCGCCGGGCGCTGACCGCGTTGGAGGCCGGCGCGGGTGCGGCCCTCGCGGTGGGGGCGGATGAGTTGGCGCTTTCCGTACTCGAACAGGCAGTTGACCGGGCCGCGGTGCGGTATGACCGGGACGGGGATCAGCACTACGACGTGATCAGCGCGTTCATCAAGTCGATTCGCGGCTCGGATGTGGACGCGTCGCTGCATTATTTGGCCCGGATGCTCGCGGCGGGGGAGGACCCGCGCTTCGTGGCCCGGCGGCTGATGATCAGCGCCAGTGAGGACATCGGCCTGGCCGACCCCAGCGCCCTGGGCGTGGCAGTGGCCGCCGCGCAGACCCTCGAGCTGGTCGGCCTGCCCGAGGCCCGGCTGGCGTTGGCGCAGGCCACGATCCACCTTTCGCTGGCGCCGAAGTCGAATTCGGTGATCTCCGCGCTGGGCGCCGCCGAGGGGGACGTGCGGGCTGGGCTGCTGGGCGGCGTACCAGCGCATTTGCGGGACTCGCACTACCCGGGGGCCGCGAAACGCAAGCACGGGGGAGGGTATCGGTACGCCCATGACTACCCGGGGCATGTGGTGAGCCAGCAGTACGCACCGGATGGCGTAGCTGGCAAGGACTACTACCAGCCGAGCGATCGGGGGGCTGAGGCGGCGCTGGTCGAGCGCACCGACCGGCTTCGGGCGCTGCTGCGGGCTGATCGCACCCCACCGGCCGACCAGGGCGACGGTTGATCGGTAGGGTGCGCGAAGCCACCCGCCGGATGAGAGGTGCGTCTATGAGCGTCGGAGAAATCGCTGGGCTGATCGCGGCCATCGCGTTCGCCGTCCTTGTCCTCGCGATCGCCGTGCCGCTGATCAAGTTGGGCTCGCTGCTGGGCTCGGTGCAGACCGAGGTGCTGATCAAGCAGATCGTGCCGCTGCTCGGCCGGACCCAAACGACTGTCGAGCATGTCAACAGCAACCTGGAGCACGCCGAGACGCTGACGACGAACGCGGCGGACATCTCCACCAACGCCCGTGCGCTGACGACCGCGTTCTCCGCGACGCTCGGCGCCCCGCTGGTGAAGGTCGCCGCCTTCTCCTACGGGGTGCGCCGCGCCGCCGGGATCAAGGACCGGGAGGCGCTGGAAAAGCAGGTGAAGGTTAACCGCAAGGCGGCCAGGAAGGCCCGGCGATGAGGCGCCTGTTCTGGGTGGCGCTGGGCGCGACCGCCGGCATCCTGGTAGTCCGGCAGGTCAAGGCGACCGCCGCGCAGCTGACCCCGCAGAACGTCGCCGGAAACATGCTGGATTCGGCACGTGCCTTCTGGGCCGAGATCATGGAAGGCATGTCCGAGCGGGAACTCGAGCTCCGCGAAGGTTTCGGATTCACCGACGCCGCGAACAAATAAGCCGGCCCAGCCCGACTTGGCAGTTGCGTGATTCAAAGGTTGCCCTTCATTTGGTGCCCCTTCGCGGTTGCGCGAGACGCAACGACATCAATCGGTTCGGTGCGCTCGACCACGTTCGGGCGCGGCAGAGGGGTTAGGCACGTGACACGTCTGGGACACTGTTGGTCGTGAGGACCGACGAGATCCGCCGACGCTTCCTGGATCATTTCCGGGCCAGCGGGCACACGGTGGTGCCGTCGGCCAGCCTGATCGCCGACGACGCGACCCTGTTGCTGGTCAACGCGGGCATGGTCCCGTTCAAGCCGTACTTCCTCGGCGAGCAGCGGGCGCCGTACAAGAGGGCGGCCAGCGTCCAAAAGTGCGTCCGTACCCTCGACATCGACGAGGTCGGCAAGACCGACCGGCACGCCTCGTTCTTCCAGATGAACGGCAACTTCTCCTTCGGGGACTACTTCAAGGCCGGCGCGATTCCGATGGCGTGGGAACTGCTCACCAAGAGCCAGTCAGACGGCGGTTTCGGGTTCGACGAGGCGAAGCTGTGGGTGACGGTCTACCTCGACGACGACGAGGCCGCCGACATCTGGCGCAACGACGTGGGCGTAAAGCCGGAGCGGATCCAGCGGCTGGGGAAGGCCGAGAACTACTGGTCAATGATGGTGCCGGGGCCGTGCGGTCCGTGCAGCGAGATCTTCTACGACCGCGGTCCCAGGTTCGGCCGGGAGGGCGGCCCGGCGGTCGACGACGAACGGTTCATGGAAGTCTGGAACCTGGTGTTCATGCAGAACATCCGCGGGGAGGGCAGCGACAAGGAGGACTACCCGATTCTGGGGGACCTGCCGGCGAAGAACATCGACACCGGCATGGGCATGGAGCGGATGGCCAGTGTGCTGCAGGGAGTCGACAATCTCTACGAGATCGACCAGGTACGCCCCATCCTGGACAAGGCCTCCGACATCACGGCAACGACCTACGGCCGGAACCCGCAAGACGACGTGCGCCTGCGGGTGATCGCCGACCATGTCCGGTCCGCGTTGATGATCATCAGTGATGGGGTGACTCCGGCGAATGAGGGACGCGGTTACGTCGTGCGCCGGATGCTGCGCCGCTCGGTCCGCGCGCTGCGGGTGCTCGGTCTCGGTGAGCCGGGACTGCCAGCGCTGCTACCGGTTGCCCGCGACTGCATGAGCGCGTCGTACCCGGAGGTGGAAAGTGATTTCGAACGCATCAGCGGCTACGCCTACGCCGAGGAACGGGTCTTCCTCGACACCCTGAAGACTGGCACGTCGATCCTGGACCTCGCCGTGGCGGAGGCCAAAGCGAGCGGGTCCACGCGGCTGCCCGGCGACCGGGCCTTCGCGCTGCACGACACCTACGGCTTTCCGATCGACCTGACCCTGGAAATGGCCGCCGAGCAGGGTTTGGCCGTCGACGAGGACGGGTTCCGGGCGCTGATGGCCGAGCAGAAACGCCGGGCCAAGGCCGACAACGTGGCCAAGAAGACCGGCCGCACCGACCTGTCGGTCTTCCGCGAACTGGCCCAGCGGGCAGGGGAGAGCCGGTTCACCGGCTACGACGAGACCGAGCGCACGGCCCGGCTCACCGGCCTGCTGGTAGCCGACGCGCCGGCCGAGGCGGCGCAAGAGGGCGATGAGGTCGCGCTGGTGTTGGACGCGACCCCGTTCTACGCGGAGGGCGGCGGCCAGGAGCCCGACCATGGCCGGATCGTGTTCGACGGCGGCGCCGTCGAAATCGATGACGTGCAGTCGGTGCTGCCTGGGTTGATGGTGCACCGCGGCCGGGTCGTGACCGGCGAGCTGCGGGCCGGAGCGGAGGTCCGGGCGCAGGTCGACGTCAGCCGGCGACAGGCCGTATCCCGGTCGCATACCGCCACCCACCTGGTTCACCGGGCGATCCGCGTTGCGCTGGGGGACAGCGCAACCCAGGCTGGGTCGCTGAACGCGCCCGGCCGGCTGCGCTTCGACTTCGCGAATCCCTCCGCGGTGCCGGGCAGCCTGCTCGCGGATGTGGAGCAGGAGGTCAACGAGGTGCTGCTGCGGGACCTGCCGGTGACCGCCCTGGTCACCACGCAGGATGAGGCGCGCCGGATGGGCGCGATGGCGCTGTTCGGGGAAAAGTACGGCGAGCGGGTGCGGGTGGTTGACGTCGGCGACTATTCGCGCGAGCTGTGCGGCGGCACCCACGTAGGCCGGTCCACCCAGCTCGGCATGGTCAAGTTGCTGGGGGAGTCATCGATCGGCGCCGGCGTACGCCGGGTCGAGGCGCTGGTCGGGCTCGACGCGTTCCGGTTCCTGGCCCGCGAGCACGTGCTGATCTCCCAGCTGGCCGGTGCCCTGAAGGTACCGGCCGACCAGATCCCCGAGCGGGTGGCGGAAACGCTGGCCAAGCTGCGCGAGGCGGAGAAGGCGCTGGAAAGGCTCCGTGCTGATGCGGTCCTCGGCGCGGCGGCCGAGCTGGCGGCTGGCGCCGACGATCTTGACGGGACGGCGCTGGTCGCGTTCCGGGCGCCGGACGGTACCGGCGCTGATGACCTGCGCGCGTTGGCGCTCGACGTGCGGGGCCGGCTCGGTGAGGGCCGCCCGGTGGTGGTGGTGGTCGGCGCAGAGAACGCCGGCCGCGCGATGCTGGTTGCGGCCACGAACGGGGCGGCGCGGACGGCTGGCGCCCGGGCCGGTGGGTTGATCAAGGCGCTGGCGCCGCTTGTCGGCGGCGGCGGCGGCGGGAAGGACGACGTCGCCCAAGGGGGGGGCACCGACCCGGCTGGGTTGCCGGCCGCCCTGGCCCAGGTCGGCGCGCTGGTGCGCGAATGAACGGTGCGCGGGCCACCGGCGCGCCGATGACGGTGGGTGCGTGAACGGTGCAGGGTGAGCGGGTGAACGATGCGCGGATGAACGGATCCAGGCCTGGGGTGGTCGTGGCCGTGGACGTCGGCACCGTCCGGGTCGGCATCGCCGCGAGCGACCCGCACCGGGTGCTGGCCTCCCCGGTGACGACCCTGCGGGCCGATGACCTGGCCGGTGCCGCGGCGATCGTCGCCGGGCGGGAGGCCGTGCTGGTGGTGGTCGGGCTACCGAAGACACTCGCCGGCCGGGAGGGGCCGAGCGTGACGATGGCCCGGGCCTACACCGACCGGCTGATCCCGCTGGTCGCCCCCGTGCCGGTGCGGCTGGTCGACGAAAGGCTGACCACGGTGGTGGGGGAGCGGGTGCTGGCCGGCGCCGGGGTACGCGGCCGGGCCCGCCGGGCGGTCGTCGACCAGGCCGCCGCCGTCGCCCTATTGCAGGGGGTGCTCGATGTTCGTCACTGAAGAGGCTCCGCCGCCGGTCAAACTGAACCGTCGTGGCCGCACCGCGGTGCTGTTGCTGACGCTGCTGCTGCTCGCCGGGATCCTGCTGGGCGGCGGCGTGCTCGTCGCGCGGGTGGTAGCCCGCAGCGCCGCGCCGGCTGACTTCGTCGGCCCGGGCACCGGTCAGGTAGTGGTCCAGGTGAAGGACGGCGACACCGCAACCGCGATCGGCCGGACGCTGGCCGCGAAGGGGGTGATCGAGACCGTCGGGGCATTCCAGGATGCGGCGACCGCTAACCCGCGCGCCGCCGAGGTCCAGCCCGGCTTCTACACGCTGATGTCGCACATGTCGGCGCGGGGTGCGCTGGCCCTGCTACTCGACCCGGCGACCCGACTACACACCCGGGTGACGATCCCGGAGGGCACCTCGCTCAAGGAGCTGCTGCCGCGGGTGGCGCAGGAAACCCAGGTGCCAGTGGCCGACCTTGTTGCCGCCGCCAAGGTGCCAGCCAGCCTCGGCTTGCCGGCGTACGCGCAGGGGCACGTAGAGGGCTTCCTTTTCCCAGCGACCTACGACGTGCCGCCGAACGCGACCGCGGCGCAGCTGCTCAGGCTGCTGACCGCGCGGTTCACCGAGACCGCGCAGAAACTTGATCTGGTCGGTGGGGCGAAGGCGCTTGGCTACACCCCGCTGCAGGTGGTGACCATCGCCTCAATCATCGAACGGGAGTCGGCGGCGGGGCCGGACGCCCCGCGCGTGGCCGAGGTGTTCTACAACCGGATCAAGGCTGGCCTGCCGTTGGGTAGCGAGTTCACGGTCCGCTACGCGGGCAACGACAAGAACAGCCCGTACAACACGTACACCCATAAGGGGTTCCCACCGGGGCCGTATGACTCACCGGGGCAAACCACCTTGCGGGCGGCGCTGCACCCCGCGACCGGCGATGCGCTGTTCTTCGTGACGCTGCCCAAGGAGGGCACGAAGTTCGTGCACACCGAGGCGGAGTTCTACAAGCTGGCCGCTCAGTGCAAGGCGGAGGGCGGCTGCTAGTGCGGCATGCGGCGGTGCTCGACTAGTGCCGCATGCGGCGGTGCTCGGCCGACCGGTCGCGCACTCGCTCTCGCCGGTCCTGCACACGGCCGCCTATCGAGCTCTTGGGCTGCCCGACTGGCGCTATCACGCGCTGACCTGCGGGAAGGGTGATCTTGCCTCGGTGCTGGGTCGTTTGCGCGGCAGCAGCCGGTGGGCCGGTCTGTCGCTGACAATGCCCCTCAAGCAGGTCGCGGTGCCGCTGGTGGATCGGGTGGCGCCCGGCTCATGGGGCGACGGTGACCTGGGGGCGATCAACACCGTGGTGGTAGACGGTGACCGGCTGGTTGGCCACAACACCGACGTCGACGGGATCGCCGCCGGGCTGGCCGAGCTCGGCGCTCCCCTGGGGCGGGTCGCGGTGCTGGGCGCCGGCGGAACCGCCTTCGCGGTACTGGCCGCCTTGGCCGCCGCTGGGACATTCGAGGTGACGCTTCACGCGCGGGAGACGAGCCGCGCCTCGTCCTCGGTTAATCTCGCTGTCCGCCTCGGGTTGCACCCGGTGCTCGCCGGGCTAAACCAACCCATCCTCGGCACGACGGTAAGCACCCTGCCGGCCGGCGACGAGGACCTGGTCGTTGATGGCCCGCTGCTGGACGTCCGGTACACGCCATGGCCCACGGCGCTGGGAGCGTCCGTGGCCGCGCGCGGACACCGCGTGGTAGGCGGTTTGCCGGTGCTCGTTGGTCAGGCGGCGGAGCAGGTGCGGCTATTCACCGGACAGCGAGCACCGGTCGCCGTCATGCGGACGGCGGGGGAGACGGCGCTCGCGGCCAGGATCACCCACATGGGTCAAGCAGGGTCCGCCCGATGCCGACAGGATGGAAGTGAAGCAGCTCGGGGAGATCCTGGTCGATGACGGGCTGTTGACCCCAGACCAGCTGGTCAAGGCTAGCGAGGAACGCGATCGGCTGGGCCACAGCCTCGGCCGGGTGCTGGTCGACCTCGGGATGGTCACCGAAGCACAGCTCGTGGGGGCGCTGGCCGCACAGATCGGGATGACGTTCGTCGACCTCGGCGACTTCCCGGTGGACGGCTCGGCCGTCGCCGCCTTCCCCGATGCGGTAGCGCGCCGTTATACGGCGCTCGGCATCGCCTTTGAGAACGACCGGATCGTCGTCGCGATGGCCGACCCGGCCAACGTGGTGGCCCTGGACGACATCCGCTCCATCACCGGGCGTGACGTCAAGCCCGTGGTGGGTACCCGCGCCGACATCCTCGCCGCGATCAACCGCTACCACCGGGCCGACTCCGACCTGGATGACCTGTCCAGCACGCTGGACGCCGCCAGCGAAGGCGACGACCTGTCCAAGGTCCGGGAAATCGTCGACGACGCACCAATCGTCAAGTTCGTGAACCTGCTGATCACCCAGGCGGTCCAGGACCGCGCCTCGGACATTCACATCGAACCGGCCGAGCGCGACCTCCGGGTGCGCTTTCGGATCGACGGCGTGCTGCATGAGGTCATGCGTTCACCAAAAAGCATCACCTCCGGTGTCACCAGCCGCCTGAAGATCATGGCGGACATCAACATCGCCGAACGGCGGGTGCCGCAGGACGGCCGGCTGTCGGTGACCGTCGGCGGCAAGAAGATCGACCTGCGCGTCGCGACGCTGCCCACCGTGTGGGGCGAGAAGGTAGTCATGCGGATCCTGGACAACTCCACAGCGATGCTGACCCTTGCCGATCTGGGCTTCTCCAACGCCGCCTACGAGCGCTACGCCCGCAGCTTCACCAAGCCCTACGGGATGATCCTGGTCACCGGCCCCACCAGATCGGGCAAGTCGACCACCCTTTACGCCACGCTGAACATCGTCTCCACGCCGGACAAGAACGTGATCACCGTGGAGGACCCGGTCGAATACCGGCTGGCGGGAATCAATCAGGTGCAGACCAACGCGAAAGCCGGGCTGACCTTCGCCAGCGCGCTGCGCTCGATCCTGCGTTCGGACCCGGACGTGGTGCTGATCGGGGAGATCCGGGATCACGAGACCGCGCAGATCGCGATCGAGGCCTCCCTCACCGGCCACCTTGTCCTGTCGACGCTGCACACCAATAACGCGCCGTCGGCGGTTTCCCGGCTCATCGAGATGGGCATCGAGCCGTTCCTCGTAGGCTCCTCGATGGACTGCGTCCTGGCCCAGCGCCTCGCCCGTCGGCTGTGCAGCAAGTGCCGCGAGGCCTACACGCCGCAGCCAGAAATCTTGCGTGCGGCTCGCTTTCCCTGGGTGGACGGCGATCCTCTGCCGCAGCTGTACCGGGCGGTCGGCTGCCAGAACTGCTCCAAGACCGGTTACAAGGGCCGGCTGGCGCTGCAGGAGGTGATGGTTGTCTCCGAGGCCATCGAGCGTCTCGCCGTGGAGCGGGCCTCCGGGGAAACCATCGCCCGCGCAGCGATTGAGGAGGGCATGACCACCCTTCGCGACGACGGCCTGTCCAAGGTCGCCGCCGGGATCACCTCCCTCGAGGAGATCCTGCGCGTGGTGGTCTGAGCCGGCTGCTACGAACCTCAAGACCGGGGTCGTTGGGCGCCGACATCTGCGGTGAGGGTCGGCCGTGGTGGCGCGGCTGCAACGAGCAGGGAGTCGCCGGTGGAAGCCAACGCGTTCATGCCGCTGGACCCGGTACGCCCGGGCCCCCCGCAGCAGCGCCCCGCGCAACCCCCCCGCCGCGACACCCCCGGCTCCGCCGCAGGTGCCCCCAGTTCCGCCGCAGGCGCCGGCCGGCACCCATCCCGCCCAGAGTGCCCCGCCGGCACGGACGGCTCCGCCATCGCTGCCGACCCGATCTCCCCACCCCGGCGCGCCTGCTGCCTTCGCCCCGACAGCCCACCCCGGTGCGCCTGCTGCGTTCACCCCCGCAGCCCCGACGCCCCCACCGGGGCCAGCGGCGCGGCCCTCCGCAGCGCCAACCACCCCAGCCTCGCTACCCGCGAATCCGGCACCGGCCACCATGGGCAGCTTCGCGCCCCCCTCTGGGGGAATGGTGAGCGCCGCGGGTACTACGACCGCACGGGCATCCCTGGGCGATGACCTGGACGCCAGCGGTTCAGGACTCCTCACCGACCTGCTTACCGAGGTACTTAATCAGGGCGCCTCCGACCTGCACGTCACCAGCGGCGCGAAGCCGACGCTTCGAATTCACGGATCGCTGACCCCGATGGAGGAGTACGGCGAGTTCAGCCCGCCGCTACTGCAGAAGATGCTCTACGCGATCATCACCCAAAACAGCGGGAAAAGTTCGAAGAGAACCTCGAACTTGACTTCGCCTACTCACTGCCCGGAAGGGCGCGATTCCGGGTCAACATCTACCGGCAGCGCGACTCCGTCGGTGGCGCGTTCCGCCTGATCCCGTATGAGATCAAGAAGCTGGAAGAGTTAGGGGTGGCGCCCTCCATCGCGAACTTCTCCATGCTGCCAAGAGGTTTCGGGCTGGTGACTGGCCCGACTGGCTCCGGCAAGTCGACCACCCTGGCCTCGCTGGTGGACCTCGCCAACCGGCAGAGGCGTGATCACATCATGACGGTGGAGGACCCGATCGAGTTCCTGCACAAGCACCAATCATGCCTGGTCAACCAGCGAGAGGTCGGCGAGGACACCCACTCGTTCCAGAATGCGCTCAAGCACGTCCTGCGGCAGGACCCAGACATCATCATGGTCGGCGGGATGCGCGACCTGGAAACAATCTCGGTCGCGCTGACCGCGGCCGAGACCGGTCACCTGGTGTTCGCCACCTTGCACACCCAGGATGCGGCCCAGACCATCGACCGGGTCATCGACGTCTTTCCGCCCTCTCAGCAGCAGCAGATCCGGGTCCAGCTCGCCGGCGCCCTGCAGGGAATCGTCTGCCAGACCCTGTGCAAGAGCGCCGACGGACAAAGCCGAATCGTGGCGACAGAGGTGCTGGTGGCGACGCCCGCCATCCGGAACCTGATCCGCGAAGGCAAGACCCACCAGATCTACTCGGCCCTCCAGGCCGGCGCCAAGTTCGGCATGTCGACGATGGACCAGGACCTCGCTAATTTGGTCAAGAAAGGCCGGGTCACCTATGACGTCGGCCTGGAAAAGTGTCACCACGTCGAGGACTTCAATCGGCTCTGCGGTCGGGCATAAGGGGATCTAATGTCTGCTGTCGCCACGTTCAACTACTCGGTCCGCGACCGGACCGGGCGTCTGGTTTCCGGCAGCTTTGATGCCGAGTCGCCGGCGCTCGTCGCCCTCAAGCTCAAGCAGATGGGCTATGCCCCCGTCACCATCAGCGCCGCCGGGGGGGCCTCAAGAAGGAGCTGACCATTCCCGGCTTCGGGGGGAGGAAGGTCAAGCTCAAGGACCTCGCGGTCATGTCACGGCAGTTCGCGACGATGATCAGCTCAGGCTTGTTCCTGCTTAGAGCGCTGGTGATCCTGTCCGAGCAGACCGAGAACAAGACACTGGCCGAAGTTCTCTCTCAGGTCCGGGCCGACGTCGAAACCGGGAACGCCCTGTCGTCGTCGCTGGGCAAACACCCGAAGGTGTTTCCGCCATTGATGATCAACATGGCAAAGGCAGGGGAGGTGGGCGGCTTCCTGGACATGGCGATCCTTCAGGTCGCCGCGAACTTCGAGGCCGAGGTGAAGCTACGCGGCAAGATCGAATCCGCGATGACCTACCCGGTTGTCGTGTTCATCTTTGCCATCCTCGCGGTGATCGGCATGCTGCTGTTCATCGTGCCGGCCTTTGCCAAGCTCTTCAAGACACTGGGTGGTTCACTGCCAGCACCGACGCAGGTGCTGGTGACCCTGTCACCCTGCTCAAGACCGGCTTCCCCGCCATCATCGTGCTGTTCATCATCTCCAGCATCATGTGGAAGAAGTACAAGCACACCGACCAGGTCCGCGACGTGATGGACCCCCTGAAACTAAAGCTGCCGGTATTCGGCCAGCTGTTCGCCAAGGTGGCCTTAGCCCGCTTCGCGAGAAACCTCGGAACCATGCTGCACTCCGGTGTCCCCATCCTGCAGGCCCTGGACATCGTTGGCCAGACGACGGGCAACGTGGTTCTGGGGCGAGCGGTAATTGACGTCCAGGAAAGCGTGCGCACCGGTGAATCGATCTCCGGACCGCTCGTGAACCACAGCGTGTTCCCTCCGATGGTCGTGCAAATGATGTCAGTGGGGGAGGAGACAGGTGCCCTCGACACCATGCTCGCCAAAATCTCCGAGTTCTACGACCAGGAGGTGGAGGCCACGACGGAGGCGTTGACCGCCCTCATCGAGCCTCTCATGATTGCCTTCCTGGGCGCGATCATTGGGTCGATGATCATCGCCCTCTACATGCCCATCTTCAAAATCTTCGACCTGATCAAGTAGGTTATTTGCCTGGCTCAACCGTCGCCTCACCGACCGGTCGGGTTCCGCGTTGGGGTCGGATGCGCATATGGTTGGCGGCGCGGGTGCCTTGCAGGAGAAAGGCGGGGAGGAGGCGTCGCCGTTACGACGGCCCCCGGCGGGAGCGACCATCCGATACCACTGGACCGTGCCCGGAGGACGCGACGGCGGACGCAGCATTGTGCCTCTAGCCATCAGGGGAAGTAGGCGCAAGTGCCAGCCGCGCGGCGGTGCTGCCGCCGGAGCGCTGCGTACCCCACATCGACGCGGAGATAGCCGTGGGGCCCGGGACAAGCTCCCGGGCCCCACGGCCATTCAGATTCCGATCAGGGGGTCGTCGAGCTTGAACTGTAGATGTCGCTGTTGCCGAACCTGGGCGGACAGCTCGTTGCGGGTGCCGGCTTGGCTGTCGCGGGGCCGGTTACCAACGACTGCCGGTAGGTGTCGATCGCCGTGCAGTCCGCGGCGTTGCGGACATCGTTGAACACTGCTACGCCGCTGCTGCGACTGGCGACGGCGTAGTTGTAGTCGCCGAGGAATTCATCGCTGAGACTGTTCGAACTGGATCCGCGGGCATCGCCGGGTGTACCGGTGTGGACCGTGGCGAACGGGCCCGGCGCCCCCTTGCTGACCGGTGCTTTGCGCAGCACGCCGTTCATCAGCCGCGACAACGCGGTGCTCTTCTGCCACGGCTGGCGGTAGGCGTTGTAGGTGAGGTAGATCTCGCTGCCATCCGGGGCGATCGCGATGGCCGGCTGGTTCGCCCGACCCTCGGCCAGATCGGAAACCGCAGCCGGGGCGCTGTAACTTGCCCCGCCGTTGGTGGAGTACTGCAGGTACGCCTTCTCGTTGTTCTGCCCGGCCCGGTCATCGGCCCAGGACAGCACGATCTCATTGGTGGCGTCGGTTCCCGAAGGTGCGCCGTTGGCGATGTCCAGGCTGGGGAACACGTCAGTCCTGCTGCCGGCGACCCCGTCGATGGTGAACCGGCCCTGCACCGGGTCGAACTGGCCGATCCCGGCGGTCTTGGCCACGACCACCGGCCGGCTGAAGGTGCTGCCGCCGTCGCGCGAGATCTCCTGGTAGAACACGCCGCTGTTCAGCTGCTTGCTGAAGCCGGAGAACACCAGCACGACATTGCCGTGGCTGTCGGTGCGCAGCGCGCAGCCCTGCCGGCCACCGGTCTGGTTTTTGTCGGTGGCCGCGGTGGCCTGCCTGATCGTGAACGACGCGCCGCCGTCGGTGGACCGGCCGATCAGCACCGGCTCCGGCACCGCGGAGGATTTCCCCTTCCCGCGGAACGCGACGTTGCACACGTACACGTTCCCGAAGTGCGGGCTCGTCTTGGCGCTGTCCGCGGTGATGGATTCCTTGTCGCTGAAAAGGGCCGCGTTCTGCTTGCTTTCGACCACTGGGGCCGACCAGGCCGAGTTGTTCCCAGCCGCGGCCGAGACGAGGTCATCGGCGTGCGAAACGGTCACCGCCTCAAACCCTGCGGTGGTGCTGGTGCCGGGAAAATTGGAGGCCAGGTTCGCGTAGTACAATCGCGAGCCGCCCGTGTAGGTGAACCCGCCGTGGCCATCCGGGCGGGGGCCGAACGCCAGCTCGGGGTCACCCCCGCTTACCAGGCCGGCCTCGTAATAGTTGGGCAACGTCCCGATCGGCCCGTTCGCGACCGGCGTGCCGGTGCGGTCGCTATAACCGTGGTAGGTGGGCTGAGACCAGCTACCCCCACCATCAAAGCTGAAGTACACCCCGGAGACACCGACGCCTGGGGTGAACGGGCAGGAGCTACCCCGGCAGGGACCCAGATCGATCTCGTCGTTCGACCCGGCCACCAGAGTTTTCGGGGAGCTCGGGTCCAAAGCGAGGCCGGGCTCGTTCTGCTTGTTCTGCGGGAACGGGGTGCCCGGGTTCCCATTGGTCACGCGTTGGTCACCGGGCGTCGCTGCACTAGTTGCGCCGGACATCCCCGCCAGCCCAGTGGCCACGAACAACGAGATCACCGCACCACCCGACATCAGCCGTCGTCTCATCAACCCTCCTTCGGAACGCTGCCCGGCGACGCCACGTCGGCATCACTGCGGCCAACCCACCATGACCCTGAACCATGAACCGGCAATCTGACAAGACCTCAAATGGTCGAGCCTCGCCACGCCAAAAGGCCACTCAGGAAGCTACACTGCCGCTTCCCTCAGGCCGAGTGAGATGGGGCAGCCGTGGACGGTACGGCCGCTGCGCTCCGAGGGCTATATCATACGCAGGGCCCTTGCGAATCGTTCCAGCAGCGATCTCACGTCCGCCAAACCGTCGACACCACGATCAGATCCAGGTCAACCCTGGCGGCGCCGTCCGGTAGGCGCGGGGCGCCCGAACTCGGGTTTCCCTGCGGATTATTGAATGTTGGTGGTGTCCACGACCCGAAAGTTCGTCGTCGTTATGTCCAACACGCCACCGGGAGGGTTCGCCACAAAGCATGGATCAAGCTGGGTGTAGCCATTGCCGTTGAATTGAATGTTGTCGGCGAAGAGCGTGCCAAGCAGGGAGGCCTGTCCGGTACTGCTGTACGTCGCTCCCGAGTCCGGCATGAACACCGAAGCAACGAAGTTGCTACCCCCCGTCTGGGTCCAGTGCACTGTCGTTGCTCCCCTGATGACGATAGTGGCTGAATCCGGTGGACAGTTCGTGGCGGTCGGGTTGCGGAAGAAGCCGGCAGGGAAGACGGAGGGGTCGGGAGTGCTGCCATCGTCGGCATAGACGACAGGGTTGGCGACGCCGTTGGCCACCAACTGAGCAAGGACCGTCGCGAGGTTCGCCGTGTTGTAAGTATTTTCGGCCTTCGCCTCAGCCTTTAGCTGGTCATACTCTGTGGGGCTGAGGCCGCCGGGTCGGTAGCCGTAGGCCGCGAGACCTTTGGTGTCGAAGTAGCTGCTGACGCTGTAGGCGGTTACGCCTGATCCGGCGAAGTTCGGGTCGGACAGGTCGTAGTTGAGGCACGGAGTACCAGTGAACGAAATGCCGTGGCTGTCCTAATCATAGGCGAAGGCGGTGTCGCACGCGGCAGTCGGGTTGCTCGGTGGGTGGCAGCTCCCGTTGTTGTAACTAAGGGTTCCGGCCGCGTGCACCGCGGCCGGAATGTTGTTCTCGTAGTCAATGCCGCTGAGTGGACATTTGAGCTGGACATTGCCTGTCGTGAAGATGCTCTCGCTGGCCGCTGGGCTGTGCGAGGCGGGCATGGTGAACGTGTTTCCGAACACTCCAAAGGGAAAGCGGGTGGGCAACGCCTTGACGTCAACCTCTACCCTTCGCGCTCCGGGGCCGATTCCCGACACCCCGAGTGAATGGATCCTGAACAGAGCCGGCTGCGGGGGGTGTAGGTCGCGCCACCGACAGCGGCTCCCTTGGCCGAGGCGTAGGGGCGCAGGGTGCAAATCCACACCTTGTAACAGTCCTTAGTCTGTGGGCAGGTCGCGCCCGGCGTCAGGACCGAACCCCCACCGACGGTGATGGGCTCGTCGGGTTGGCCCAGCTGCTCGAGGCGCAACCGGCGGCTGATTGCCACGAATTGTCTGCAGGGTTGAGGGGCTCGGCGCAGGTCAACGCCAAAAGGCCGTTTTCGCGGATGTAGTTGATGGCCTCGGCGACGCCCGCGTCAGTTGTGCTTTGGGCGCCGGTCCCTGCTGCGTCCTGCGTAGCATTGCGCAGCGAGTGAACCGCTCCCACCGCCACGAGTGCGGCGATTGCCGACGCGACGAGCATGAACTGCATCACGACGATCAGAGCAACACCGGCCTCGTCTCTGCACGGCAGACGCTTCAGGAGGCGGCTTCTAGGCATCTGGATGCACGTTCCTCAGGTCGGATCCGGTGGTGAAGGTTTGGGTATGGCCGCTTTCGGACAGCGTCATGTCGATGACGACCGAGTCGATTTCCAGCAGTTCCGTGCTGTTCAGGATGCCGTCCTTATCGCCAACTGGCGGGTTAGCCGCGTCCAGGTCGTACCAGGTCGTTATACCGGCGCTCGGGTCGCTGCCCGAAAGGTTCTGATAGCGGTAGAGGCTCGAGCGGTAAGACAACCTGAAGGCGGAAACCCGACCCGCAAGCAGCGGCACGCCGCCTCCGCAGTTCGTCGTCGGGATCGCCTCGTTGGTGGCAGTGGGATCGACGGCGAGCAGGTAAACCTGCTGACTGGTCGGATCCCAGCAGATGCTCTCGGTTTCCGGCTGGTTGAGGTTGACCGACGGCGAGGTCTTGCTACACGCGGTTGTGGCGGCTGGGCGGATGTTGAGCGAGCCAATGCCGTTGACGCAGCCATCTCCGGATACGTCCAGGTTGAACGTGATCGATGTTACGGCCGCAGGGTTATAGCCCGGCCCATCCGGATTTGCAACGGCAGTTATCGCAGGCGTGATCAGCCCCGTCGTGCCATTCGTCAAGGGAACAGCCTCGTGCAGGTCACCGGCGATGCGGTTCAAGGCGGTGCGTGCCTCAGCAGTCAGGTCCAATTGCGCAGTGGTCGCGCCAGCGCTGCTCCGAGAGGCGGTCAGAATCGTCATGATCACGCCCCCGAGGATGGTCATCAGCACCATAGCGACCATAAGTTCGATGAGAGTGAAACCCTCATCGCGCGCGGTGCGCCCGGTGACGAGCCTCATTCGGCTGCGCAGGTGACTCATCGGTTATCCTCCGAGACGCATGACACGGCACCAACGCTGAGCAGTAGGTCAGTGCTGGGGTCGGCGAGGCCGGTCACCGCAGATGGCAAAGCCGGCTGGGTGTCGATGGTCAGCACGCCGGGCACAGTGTGGTTGCCCACGCTGGCGCCGGCGGGTGCTTGCTGGACAAGGTTGTTGGTCTGCCAGCTCTGAATCCATGTCGACAGCGGTTTGGGGACACCAGCGGCGTACATGACCGTGGTGTTCAGCGCCGGAAGCAGCGGGTTGGGCGTTCCGGAGGTCCAGTTGAGGCTCGTCGCTACGTAGGCCCCGGGTGAACCCGGGTTGGGCTGCTCCCACAAGAGCAGAGTCCCCGAATAACTTGCGGTTGCAGTACCGACGTTCGAGGCACAGGAGATGGAAACGCTCGAAAGCTGGATGACCGCCAGGGCGTGATCATGTGTGGCGTCCGGGAAGGACAGGCCTGGAAACAGCTCAATGGAGGTTCCGGTCGCGTAGGTGAGACTCGCCTTGCCGGTGACCGGATTGCCGGTGGCGAGGGATGGGGTATCCACCGCGGCAGAACCGACGACCATGTTGGCGTTGCCCGATACATCGGGAATCAACACCTCGGGTTGGGTGCCGACAAGACCTAAGGCCGGGACGAGGCTCGACCCGGGCAGCGCGTTGGTCATCCGAAACGCCCCGCAGGACCCGCCTCCGTTGGCCTGCATGGCGGCCGTCACCGCGTTGGTGGGGGTCGCAGCGGCCTCCACGTCGCTGGGAACTCGTGGCGGCGCCGAGCCGACGGTTGCCGACACGTCGGAGGTGGTGGTGGGGTTGGCCGAACCCCACCCGCACGCCGTTACACCGTTGGGGGTGTTTACGGTTGCGGCCGAGACGTTGGCCGTGCTCGCCGGGTCGGGCGGGGAGGCGGCGGCCGCCGTCGCGCCCTGGACGTCTGGGAAGTTGGATCATCGAGCCCGGGTCGAGGCGTCGGAAGCGGGCGGCAGTCGCGCTGGCGCTGGCATCGCTGCTGTTGGAGAGTGTCCCGTCGAGCCCGACCTGGGTCAGCACTCCTGACAGCTCGCTTCCGTCATAGGCGTGCGTGTCTACGGACAGCCCGGTGGCCCCGGCCTGCGCAAGCACAAGCGCCTTGTCATGCCCTGTGTCGGTGATCTCGGTGAAGATGCGATAACTGCTTACGCCGCCTGCATAGCTCGTAACGACCGTCACGCCGAGCAGGAGCGCCGGGGGCGCGTCGAAGCCGGTGCTCTGGCTGGTGTAGGTGCTCGGCGGGTTGACGATGGCGTCACCGCTTCCGCCGCTGGCCGTGTTCGGGCTGAGGAATTGGCTGTACACGGTCTGCGTGAAACCTTTCGGGAGGACGGGACTCGCGAATGTAACTTGGTAGTTGGGGCCGCTCACGGTTTGCCCGGGCTCCAGCCCAATGGAAGCACCAACTGCCCGGTGACTGCATCTGGCGGCACGGCCGGTGACAGCCAAACTGGGTAATGTGGTCGTCGCCCCCGGTGCCTACCTTGTCAGCTCCTGCAGTTCGAGCGTTGGTCGCGCCAGAAGTTTCACCCGCACCTCGAGTCCCCTCAACGAGCCGGCGGCCCAGAGTAATTCTCGTGGCATCTGCCCCTCCCGGATCCGTCCCTATGGCATACATCCGAGGATGAGACCATTATGAGCAATGTAGGGATGGAGTCGGCCGTGCTTTTGATCGTCCTGTTGATCGGGGTGCTTGGCTGCGCCATCGGGTCCTTCCTCAACGTAGTAATTTGGCGAGTCCCGCGCGGCGAATCGATCATCCGACCGCCCAGTCACTGCCCCGATTGCGACCGAGCGATTCGCCCCCGCGACAACGTCCCGGTTCTGGGTTGGCTGCTCCTTCGCGGCCGGTGTCGAGACTGTGACAGCCGCATCAGTTCCCGCTACCCCCTGGTGGAGCTCGGCACCGGACTGCTCTTCGCAGCCATTGCCATCAAAGTCGGGCTGCAGCCCGTGCTTCCGGCCTACCTCTACCTGGCCGCCATCAGCGTGGCGTTGGCACTCATCGACCTCGACGTCAAACGCCTGCCGGACAAGATCGTGCTGCCCTCGTACCTGGTTGCCCTGGTCCTGTTGGGTGCAGCAGCGATAGCCGGGCACGACTACCACGCCTACCTGCGGGCGATCGAAGGAATGGTCGCGTACTACGGCGCCTTCTTCGCACTCGCGTTCATCTATCCGGCCGGCATGGGGTTCGGCGACGTCAAGCTTGCCGGCGTTCTCGGCCTTTACCTCGGGTGGATCGGTTGGGGCGCCCTGGTGGTGGGTGCCTTCGGCGGGATTCTGATCGGTGGACTGGTTGGTCTTGGCCTCATGGCCGCCCGGCGGGCCGGCCGGAAGAGCGCCATTCCCTTCGGGCCCTTCATGCTTGTGGGAGCACTGCTCAGCATCTTCGTCGGCGCTTCCGTACTTCATGCCTACCTGCGAACGACCGGTCTGGCGTAACGCATTCCGAAACCCGCCAAGTCCGAACCTCAAGACCGGCGCACCGGACGGCCGACATCATCGGCGAGCGTCGGGATGGCCGGCGACACGGAGCGAAGGCAGGCTCGCGTGACAAGAGGCAGGGGCAGGAAAGGGCTGGTGGGTCTCGACATCGGGACCACCGCGGTCCGCGCCGCCGAGGTGAGCGTAGGCAGCGACAGCGCGACGCTGCACCGCTTCGGCCAGGTCGCGCTGCCCGACGGAGCAGTTCGCGACGGCGAGATCGTCGACGGCGATGCGGTCACCGAAGCCATCAAACAGCTGTGGAAGCAGGTCCGCTTTAACAGCAAGCAGGTTGCAATCGGAGTCTCCAACCAACGGCTTGTAGTCCGGCAGGTAGAACTTCCCTGGCTGCCGACGAAGGAGCTACGCGCTTCCCTCGGCTTCCAGGTAGGCGAATACATCCCGATGCCGATCGAACAAGCCGTATTGGACTTCAACGTCGTGGAGGAGTTCACCTCCGACAACGGTCGCCGGATGCTTCGAGTGCTTTTGGTCGCAGCCGGGAAAGACCATGGTCCTCGCGGCAGTCCAAGCCGTGACCCACGCTGGGCTCATCCCGGTTCGAGTCGACCTCACCCCATTCGCATTGTTGCGCTCACTCGGCGGGGGCGGAAGCGCCCTGGGGTTGGACAGTGATGGTGAAGCAATCGTCGATGTCGGAGCGGATGTCACCAACATCTTGGTTCATCAGGGTGGTCAGCCGCGGTTCGTGCGCGTGCTCATGCTCGGCGGCCGAGACCTCACCGACGCCATCGCCGAACGGATGGGAGTGGATATGCCGGCAGCAGAAAATACCAAGCTAGACATGAGCCTGTCCAGCGATCCCACTTTCGTCGATGCCCACCCCGCGAGCCGGGCCCTCGATGCCTCCGCTTCCCAGTGGATCGATGAGCTCAGGCAGTCTCTGGACTACTACCTCGCGCAGCCCGGAAGCGTGCGGATCCGGCGCCTGGTCCTATCCGGCGGCGGTTCCCAACTTGACGGCCTCCCGCAAAGAGTAGCCACCGCCACCCGTCTGCCCGTCATCGTTGCCTCGCCGATGTCCGGCCTCAAACTTGGGAAAACCGGTCTCGAACCTGAACAACTAGCGATGGTTGAAGCGCGGATGGCCGTCCCCGTCGGACTCGCTCTCGGGAGAGCCTCATGAGCGCCCAGACCACCGGACAATCGCTCGGCTTCGAGGTCCCGGTCCCGCATTGGCCCACCTCAGCAGCATGCCGCGAATTGACCTCATGCCGCCAGAAATCGGGCAACAGGCGGCACTTCGCAAGCTCCAAGCCGGCTGTGTCGCAGCGGTTCTGCTGAGCGTCGCTGTCGTCGGCGGTCTCTACTACCAAGCTCATGGATCAGTCGGTTCGGCGCAAACCAGGCTCGCCGCGGCTCAGAATCAGCAAAGCCGAGTGCAAAGTCAGGTCAACACGTTGACGCCAGTCACCGCCGCCTACGCCTCCGTGCAGCAAGCACAGAACCTCGTCGCCGAAGCTCTTGGCGGGGAAGTCCGCTGGTCGACACAGCTGCGCGGTCTCTCGCTGTCAATCCCGGACAACGTGTGGATCAGCAACATGACGATCGCCCGCTCAGCGGTCACGGCAGCGCCTGCGCCGGGCGCGGGCGCGGGCGCGACCCCCGGAATCGCGACAATCACCTTCACAGGTGCCGCGATAAGCCGAGATGACGTCGTCACCTGGCTGGACACGCTCGGCAAGGAAGAGGGCTACCTCAACGCCTACTACTCCACCGCCCAAGAGGCAGTGCTCGGCATGAAGGCGCTCGTGAACTTCACCAGCACGGTCACCGTCACCGACGCCGCCCTCTCCGGGCGCTACACCACCCCCAACGGGGGCTGACGTGGACAGCAAGCGTCAGTGGTCACTGCTCACGGCACTCACGTGTGTGGCTGTACTCGTCGCCGGCTTCATGCTGCTGGTACAGCCACAAAGTGCGAGGGCCCAAAGCGTTAGTGCCCAGGCGCAAACCGTACAGTCCCAAACGCAACAATTGCGCCTTCACCTGGCGACGTTGCAAGAGCAGAGCCGCAACCTCGCCAGCGAGCAGGTCAAGTTGGACCGCATTGTCCAACAGCTGCCCCCCCGGACCACAACTGTCCAATCTCACCAGACAGCTGGACAAGGTCGCCAAAGACAGTCACGTGGACCTGGTGAATGTGACCCCTGGTCAACCCGCGCCTTTCCTGGCGACCGTCGCAAGCCCACCTGGGAAGGCAGCAGCAAAACCAAGCGCCACCACCCCAACCGCCGGCGTGGCTGCGTCGAGCGCTACCGCAGGAAGCGGACTGATGGCCATCCCAATCGGTATCACGGCCAGCGGCGATTACTTCAACCTTGAGCGATTCTTGGACAGCCTGGAGGGTCTACAGCGCTCCATGCTCGTGGACGGCTTCACGGTCACCTACCAACCGCCAAAAACCGGTGCTCCGTCCGCGACACCGCAAATCGGCAGCGGTGAACTCACCGTCAACATCCAGACGCGGGTGTTTCTCACCGCGGCGCTCTCGGCCAGTTGGCGACACCTGACGTCAGAGCCAGCACGGCCGCCGCCAACGGCGGCCTCGTGACCGCCAAATAGCAGGAGCCTTGACATGATCGAGCCTTTCGGCCCTCCGCCAGTTGGCGAGCTTCCCCTGGCCGTCGGCGAACCGTCCCGTTTCGACCGTGCTCGCGAGTTGCTCTCCGATCGTCGTGCCCTGGGTCTGGTCGCAGCCGCCGGTGTCGCTGTGGTCGCCCTCGCCGCGTTTGTGGTGCTGCCCGCCGTCTCCGGAGGCACGAGCAAAGCGAGCCAGTCGCTCCCTGCCCTCACGCACCACACCGCCCGCCTCACTTCTACTCCGACGACATCGGCAACGGTGCCGACGTCGACGGTCACCGACACGTCGGTGCTAAAGATCCGGGATCCGTTCGCCCCGCTCTACACGCCCCCAGTGGTGGTACCAGCCGCTGCGTCCGGTGGGGCCGCGCTAGGAGCCTGCTGAACAAAGCGTGTCGTTCGGGCCGGTGAGATTGGGGGTCGGGAGGATGTGTTTGTGCAGGGTCGTCCGCTCGATGAGCGTGAGCTTTTTGATGCTGAGTCTGTCGCGGGGCATCTTGTCGAGCCGGGGTCGGTGTTCCGGCTGCTGGCCGATCAGCG
>JAABUZ0100000485.1_pt1 | contig 97185 bp, 84 predicted proteins | sample 5562091 | NCBI WGS metagenome assembly JAABUZ01 (sample SAMN12813069, study PRJNA571459) | rock metagenome | isolation source: Antarctica rocks | place: Antarctica: Victoria Land, Linnaeus Terrace sud | collected 2015-12-21
TATCAGCACAAGAGGATTCATTCCTCGTTGGGCTATCTCACTCCTGCGGAGTTTGAAACTCAGTGGAAGGTCGGTTCTCTTGAAACAAGTGGCTCGTAATGTCTACAGTTTTATGGGTCCATTACAAGGTTTCAATCCTCACCCAACCGCAGAGTCGGGTGCAACGCTCGCATTTGCCGGTGCAGTCGAAAAGCCTACAATCCGTTTCAATCCTCACCCAACCGCAGAGTCGGGTGCAACCAGAAACTTCACAAGCATACACGCCTAGCTGCTGAGTTTCAATCCTCACCCAACCGCAGAGTCGGGTGCAACGTAGTGAGCCAAGTAGCAATGGGATGCTATGTATGTTTCAATCCTCACCCAACCGCAGAGTCGGGTGCAACTTGTTCGTATCCTCAATGTCAACGGGTACATAGGTGTTTCAATCCTCACCCAACCGCAGAGTCGGGTGCAACACCAGGATATCAAGGAGGTAGTGGGTGATGAATTTGGTTTCAATCCTCACCCAACCGCAGAGTCGGGTGCAACACTGGTCGATGATCTTGAGCAAGGATCGTACGACCTGGGTTTCAATCCTCACCCAACCGCAGAGTCGGGTGCAACATGTATGTCATCAAACACCTTCCTTCATCCCATAATGTTTCAATCCTCACCCAACCGCAGAGTCGGGTGCAACAATCGAGAGATGGCAGACGTAACAGGTGCTAGGTGTTTCAATCCTCACCCAACCGCAGAGTCGGGTGCAACCAAGCGACCAAAGAGAATACCGAAGCCACCAAAGTGTTTCAATCCTCACCCAACCGCAGAGTCGGGTGCAACGCAAACTAGCAGATGTACATCATGCCCACTTATGGGGTTTCAATCCTCACCCAACCGCAGAGTCGGGTGCAACACGTTGAGGTGTTCATTAGCGAGGGACCGTGTGAAGTTTCAATCCTCACCCAACCGCAGAGTCGGGTGCAACGCTCCTGTCTGTATCTCATTTCGAGGCCAATCTACAGTTTCAATCCTCACCCAACCGCAGAGTCGGGTGCAACTGCCGTTTATAACACAGGGGGCCGATGATGAGCACGTTTCAATCCTCACCCAACCGCAGAGTCGGGTGCAACAGTCGCTGGACGCCTGCTTTTCCGACCTGGCGAAGTTTCAATCCTCACCCAACCGCAGAGTCGGGTGCAACGCTCTCATAGCAGAGGTATCCCGCGTCCAACCATCGTTTCAATCCTCACCCAACCGCAGAGTCGGGTGCAACGTCTCTCGGATTACCCCTACGCTGGCAAGACGAACGTTTCAATCCTCACCCAACCGCAGAGTCGGGTGCAACGCTCTCATAGCAGAGGTATCCCGCGTCCAACCATCGTTTCAATCCTCACCCAACCGCAGAGTCGGGTGCAACGACATTACGCAGCAGGCAAAAGCAATGCTCTTAGAGTTTCAATCCTCACCCAACCGCAGAGTCGGGTGCAACGTCCTCGTTTGACCGCCTCATCATAGGCGATATTGTTTCAATCCTCACCCAACCGCAGAGTCGGGTGCAACACGTTCCTCACACTCGACCATCTGCCACCCACGTGTTTCAATCCTCACCCAACCGCAGAGTCGGGTGCAACGTTCCCGCCTGCCAGATTTGCCCCTCTTCAATCGGGTTTCAATCCTCACCCAACCGCAGAGTCGGGTGCAACAATTGCATTTTGGCTCCTCCCTTTATGGTCTATCGGTTTCAATCCTCACCCAACCGCAGAGTCGGGTGCAACAGCGTCACGTTATGAACCTGCTTCAGTTCTTCAAGGTTTCAATCCTCACCCAACCGCAGAGTCGGGTGCAACGGAGAAGGTGTCAACGCTTGCTGAGAGCATAGAAGAGTTTCAATCCTCACCCAACCGCAGAGTCGGGTGCAACGTGCTCGTGAAGGCACTCATCAGCCGCTATAGCGAGTTTCAATCCTCACCCAACCGCAGAGTCGGGTGCAACGCTGTTTCATGGCCTATGGCACGCTCACACAAGTGTTTCAATCCTCACCCAACCGCAGAGTCGGGTGCAACTCTCTTGACGTGAATATGATTAAGCATCGCCCGGGGGGTTTCAATCCTCACCCAACCGCAGAGTCGGGTGCAACTTCCTGCGCCTCACTTCCATCTGTGTGCATCAAAAAGTTTCAATCCTCACCCAACCGCAGAGTCGGGTGCAACACAGAGCGAGACCGAGGCCCGAGACCTCCTGCAGAAGTTTCAATCCTCACCCAACCGCAGAGTCGGGTGCAACCGCTCTGGGTGAAGTCCTCACCATCTATTGGCACATGTTTCAATCCTCACCCAACCGCAGAGTCGGGTGCAACATTGTGGAGTTACTACAACAACGCCATGTTTGACCGCAGTTTCAATCCTCACCCAACCGCAGAGTCGGGTGCAACCCCAATCAACGACAGGTGACACGACAGAGCGTATTGTTGTTTCAATCCTCACCCAACCGCAGAGTCGGGTGCAACAGCCAACGCAATGCCTGTTGCTGCGAGACCGCCAGTGTTTCAATCCTCACCCAACCGCAGAGTCGGGTGCAACCCTGGTTGTCCACATGGAAGACCCCATTATCCACACTGTTTCAATCCTCACCCAACCGCAGAGTCGGGTGCAACAGTCGGGAGGGTGTAACTCATGGAAGAAGAGATGGAAGTTTCAATCCTCACCCAACCGCAGAGTCGGGTGCAACATAAGGGCGGGAATTATGAGATACCGCTCGACAAGTTTCAATCCTCACCCAACCGCAGAGTCGGGTGCAACAACGCTACATCAAGGGACTATTCACTGATGACGAAAACGTTTCAATCCTCACCCAACCGCAGAGTCGGGTGCAACGCAGCTACCAGGTGATCCGCTACGCTTACGATTGGAGGTTTCAATCCTCACCCAACCGCAGAGTCGGGTGCAACCTGCCTGATTCCCGATGAGTTCATGGGACGGGTGGGTTTCAATCCTCACCCAACCGCAGAGTCGGGTGCAACGTCGCGCTGGCTGGTGGCGTCCAGTCACGTGACTTGTTTCAATCCTCACCCAACCGCAGAGTCGGGTGCAACCGTTCGCATCAATGTAGGCTGCGTAGCCATAGGGTTTCAATCCTCACCCAACCGCAGAGTCGGGTGCAACTTCCGTCTTGGTGCGGATTGGAGCAAGCTCAATAAGTTTCAATCCTCACCCAACCGCAGAGTCGGGTGCAACGAAATTTCGTCAATTGGATTTGCCGTCCATTTCTGTTTCAATCCTCACCCAACCGCAGAGTCGGGTGCAACATCTATGACAGTACGCAAACGATCACTTTCATAGGTTTCAATCCTCACCCAACCGCAGAGTCGGGTGCAACACGTCCGCTCAGGCAAGAGCGGCACTCAGCACTAGTTTCAATCCTCACCCAACCGCAGAGTCGGGTGCAACTTCCCGCTTGGCATGCTCAGAGCCAAGTTTCCTGTTTCAATCCTCACCCAACCGCAGAGTCGGGTGCAACCACGACTCATGTTCACATCCGGGGTAGGCCACAATGTTTCAATCCTCACCCAACCGCAGAGTCGGGTGCAACATTTCGGCGCGTATCACATCGTCAGCATCGGCGCGAGGTTTCAATCCTCACCCAACCGCAGAGTCGGGTGCAACTTCCTGATAGTAGAGGGAGAGTAGTGTACGTTCACGCGTTTCAATCCTCACCCAACCGCAGAGTCGGGTGCAACCGAGAGGAGTAACGTTCATGACTCATCCTCTTTTCAGTTTCAATCCTCACCCAACCGCAGAGTCGGGTGCAACGGGCCATCATTTGCAACAACCTTCTGGCACGATGCGTTTCAATCCTCACCCAACCGCAGAGTCGGGTGCAACAGCATCAGAGTCAAGCACGCTACTCCTACCAGGAGATGTTTCAATCCTCACCCAACCGCAGAGTCGGGTGCAACGTCAGACCTGGGTCGTTTGGCGGGGACGGAAGAAGTTTCAATCCTCACCCAACCGCAGAGTCGGGTGCAACCTACAGGTGTATGTGCTCTCGCCGTTGCAGAGACGGTTTCAATCCTCACCCAACCGCAGAGTCGGGTGCAACGGTATGTATTGCGCTCGCAGGTTTGCTCGACGAAGGTTTCAATCCTCACCCAACCGCAGAGTCGGGTGCAACGAGGCGGCCCTGGCGCTTGGTGGCGTCGAGTGTGGAGTTTCAATCCTCACCCAACCGCAGAGTCGGGTGCAACTTTCTCCGCTTCAGGATGTTCATACGACTCATCAGAGTTTCAATCCTCACCCAACCGCAGAGTCGGGTGCAACGCAGTGGAATGCCAGACATCATCAATGACCAGAAGTTTCAATCCTCACCCAACCGCAGAGTCGGGTGCAACAGCCTGACCCCACCAGACCCCTAGGAGAAAAGCTAGTTTCAATCCTCACCCAACCGCAGAGTCGGGTGCAACTCAACAATAAGACACACACTTGCGGGTCCCGACGCGTTTCAATCCTCACCCAACCGCAGAGTCGGGTGCAACACGATCATGACGATCCAACCATACAGCAGACAGAGTTTCAATCCTCACCCAACCGCAGAGTCGGGTGCAACGCCGCCGAGGACGCGCTACCACAGGACGCATCTTGAAGTTTCAATCCTCACCCAACCGCAGAGTCGGGTGCAACGATTCGTTCCCTCATCGAAGTATCGAAGCTCATAAGTTTCAATCCTCACCCAACCGCAGAGTCGGGTGCAACGAAACGTCCTTCGAGATGACCTTACTCCTCTTGATGTTTCAATCCTCACCCAACCGCAGAGTCGGGTGCAACCGTCTGGATCAAGCGTTGGATGAGTAAGCCAGGTGTTTCAATCCTCACCCAACCGCAGAGTCGGGTGCAACGCCACGTGTTGCAGTGCAATGCTCATACCGTCCATGTTTCAATCCTCACCCAACCGCAGAGTCGGGTGCAACTTGTGCCTCGCGCTCGTGTGCGAGGGCCTTGATCGGTTTCAATCCTCACCCAACCGCAGAGTCGGGTGCAACGTCATCTCGCGTATTCCGGCCCACAAGCCACACGAGGTTTCAATCCTCACCCAACCGCAGAGTCGGGTGCAACTCTTGACTCATGAGATCATGACGCTCACTTGCCAGAGTTTCAATCCTCACCCAACCGCAGAGTCGGGTGCAACGCGCCCGCGTTATGAGGGCTGGTAGGGCTTGGGTTGACGTACCCATTTGCGCGAACCCCTCTTTGCATTTACCTTATTTAAGAATAACATTTCATTTTGATGTCCTTTCCTTGTATTTTTCTCCCAATATTGCGGTTTCTGCTCGCTTGCGGAGCGGGTTGAGCAATATGAGGCGTTCTCGCGCGAACCTCGTGCTTGACGGGTCAGCAGTAGAGGTCCGCGCATATTAAAAGATGAGTGGAGCATTGTAATCAACGTCATGCTGGATTCCGTAAGTCCACAGGTAACGATCACGCGATTGTGTCATGCGATAGATACGCAAGCTATCCTCCTCTTCCCTCATACATTGGAGCAAGCGATGTTTCAGCTTTTCGAGTTGCATTTCGTTTAGTGAACACTCGAATACCGATTTTTGTACCCGTTGTCCGTAGGCCAGACACGCTTCGGCAACTTTACGCAGTCGTCGATTGCCTTCATTGGTCTCAGTATTCACGTCGTATGTTACTAGTATATTCATTTTTTTATCGCTCTACAATCTCTACTAACACAACATCTTGTTGTATTAACGATACAGAAACGGAAAATACTCCGGCATATCTCCTCGTAGGTGGCGTGCGAGCAAACGCGCTTGAATATGAGAGATGAGTCCTAGCGGTATCTTTCTTCCTGCAACTCTATGCTGTATCTCGTCTTGTTTGCGGGTTTGGTAGGCCAGAATGACCTCCTTACGGCCCTTATCCGTGAGGTGTATTGCGCCTCCCTCTCGCTCAATAAAATCGGCACGTTGAAGTTGGCGTCGGTTGACCAATGATAAGACCAGCCGATCCGCCAGTACGGGGCGTAGTTCTTCCATCAAATCCAGTGCGAGAGCTGGTCTGCCTGGACGTAATGTGTGCAAGTACCCTACCTGTGGGTCGAGACCAACACCCTCTAGTGCGCCCGCGCAATCGCTGCGGAGGAGCGTGTAGACGAACGAGAGCAAGGCGTTCATGCGGTCGAGTGGGGGACGGCGCGTCCGTCCGTGCGGTGTAAACGCTTCACGGTCTTCTCGCACCATAGAACTAAACTTCTCGAAGTAAGAACGGGCAGCATCTCCTTCACTACCGCGTATTGCATCAAGGATGGTATGCTGCTCCAGTCGCTGCAGTGCGGATGCATGGACGAGTGCCGCCGCAGATAAAAGTTGACTATCTGTCTCGCTTTCCGTCTCACGACTTGCCCTCATCAGCACTTGACGGCAGTTTTGAATTTTTCCCGCGACAATGTTTCGGGCAATAGCGAGTGTTCGCTGTGGATCGCTATTCGCCGCATGTTGCGCCTGTCGTAGAAGGACATTCCCGCTCGTTGGTCCTTCGATGCGAGCCTTGAAGTGTCCATTTCGGTCCAGCAGGGTAATAGTACGCCCGTCCTCGGCACAACGATGGATGAGTGCAGGGCTGAGTAACACATCACCAAAGCAGATAATGCTTCCTAAATGGAGAAGGGGCATTTGTAGTGGCTTCTCCTCTTTCACCTCCATACGGATAGTATCATGGTCAAGATGGAGATAGGCCCGTTCTCTCGTGACATAGAGCGTGTTAAGAATTTCTTTCACTGGTTATTTCATCCTTCCTCGATTGCTCCGTCGGATACACCTTCAAGTGTAAAAAGCTGTGAGTGGTACGATTGCCATCGCTCCGGTTTTGCGACAATACTGGGAAGACAGGACTCAACGAGCGAACATTTATTGCAGCGTGAATCATTGACGGCAGGTGGTATCAAACAATTTTTCAACTGTGTTCGGACCTGCTCCGTCACCTGTTCTACTGTCGCGCGTAAATGTGTATCAAACGTTACCTCGCGGCGGACTCGTGAGCTACAATAGTAAATCGCGCCCTGTGGGACAGTTTGTCCGAGCATCTCTTCCAGGCATAACGCCTGAGCGCACAATTGGATAGCTTCATAGGCCCATTCGCGACGTTTCCCTAATTTATATTCAACTGGATACGGGACATTCTCATGAAACTCGACGACATCCGCCCGCCCTGTGAGACCTAATCGCCGTGACCAGAGTGGTAAGCCGCGCTCAACTCGCTTGTCGTCTTCATTGCGTGTTGTCGCCTGATCTACTCGTTCGTGCGACATCTGACCTTTCAATGTGTAAATATTTTCGTCAAACGTCTGCTCGACATGGATAAGCGCACACTGGCGCGGACAATAACTGTAGTGTTCGAGAGCGGAGATCATGACCAATTCGCTTTCGTCGTCTGATGCTACAACATCGTTCTTCATTGCTACATCAGCAGCACGTATCCAAGCGTTGAGCAACGCAGAGTCGTCTGATGCTACAACATCGTTCTTCATTGCTACCTCTTGTATGGCATAGCACCCAATAGTTGGATGCCATGCCTCTCTAAATGCCTACATATGGGATGCTATTGTCCTAGTTGGGTCAGGGTAACACCATCGGGTAACTCCGTGTCGTTCACTGCAATGGCATAGTTGGTGACGTGTCGAGGTACCGACACCCCTTCTTTGAGTTTTGGGGTTATACGATCAAAAAGACGGTGTGCAGGTGCATTTCCCAGAGCATTGTCATGACTGAAAATGTAGAGGCCACGTAGCGCAAGCATGCCACGATTGGCTGAGCGGTCAACATCCCACACCGATTGTAGTGCGGTCCAGAAGATGTCCAGGTCTTCCGCCGAGAAACCTGTTTGACGTGCGAAATGTGGCACCACAAAACCGTAGCCGAGATAGAGGCCGTAGGGCACAAAGGCTTTGCGCCCCATTGTGCTGGTCGTTTTCTTACTCGGATCAATCTCGGTGACAGCAACACGGGTGATGGAGATATCTTGAGGGAAGATAGGATCAATGGATTGTGCGAATGTCAGTTGAATAGGCCCACGCACCTGACCCGCTGGATAGTCGCCAGTAGATAGTACCGCTCCAAAAGTACGGATATCGTAGAATTGATCGCACATCCAGGCGCGACGTGCGTTTTGCCGCGCTGCCCCGCTCTCACTAATCCTAATGTCGCGTCCTTGTTCATCACCTTTTGCTGTTTTCGACCGTTTTGTGTCTTTCGGCTCTGACGAGTTTTCCTGATCGGCTCCAAAGACAGCTTGATGAGCGCGTTTATTGAAGTCGTTCAGCGCGATGCCTTTGTTCTGTATATAAATGGCAAAACGCTCCCGATTGTCATTGCTCATGTCTACCCAGTCACGAACTTTACGCTTGAGGCATACGTCCGTGACGATGCCGCGCATCGTTTCAGGATCAACCCGAGGCGAATTGCCAGCGTCGGGATCGCCATTGGGATTACCGTTCGTGACATCGAACAAAAACGCGAAATCGTGCCGTTTGGTTGGATCGCAATGAATAGGTGTTGCTACTGTGGTCATAGTGATTTACTCCTTTTCGTCTGCTTGTGTTGTATCAGTGTCATCATTCGTCGTATTAAGTGCCTCTGATGGTTCGCCATCACTAGCCTTTTCCCTCCGATACGCCAGGTATTGCGCCCTTTGGAAAAAGAAACCGAGCGCAAATCTTCCTTGCTGCTCAAGAGTCAAAGTAGATGGAAAGGCGGAAGGAAGCTTTTCCAGGAGTTGTGCTAGTTCCTTATCGGGGTAACTCAATGAGGCTGCATAGCTATGTGAAGTATTTTGTGCTGGCGGGCGTATCGTTGCTAAGTGTGGCATAGCCATCTTTAACAATCGTGGAAAAACGAGTGCTGGCGCGGTAGAGGCGGTCCCATAAAAGCGATCCACGATAGTTGCGTTGACTCGTCCCAGTGCTTTGAGTTGGATGTAATCCAGTTGTGCCAGAAGTCGCCCACAAAGGTACGCGACATTGGTCTCTTCTTCATTGTGTGTTGCCATCGTCATATCCTCTTTATAATCGACGTTACTTGTGTCCTGCTGAGAGAGCAGAACCATTTTAATAAGCGCAACCTGTTCAGGTTGCACAGTGCGCGTTGCACGAATACGCTGGATAGTGCTGTACATAAGCGATGTAGGGAGTGGACCACCATGCAGCGCGACGTGCATCAGTGCCTCTCCTACCTGTGCAGGAGGTTTCTCTTTCGATTTTTGATTCGTCGTCGCACTGATGAGAAATCGCAAGGGAAAGTATTCAGGCTCTTGATGAGGAAGCTGAATGCGTTGTAGCCAGAAAAAACGCCTGAGATGCTGCTGGGCTGTTTCCACCGAGGTCTCAATCCAATCGCGCAGTACAACACGAGCACCACTCGCGGAAAGCGTCGCCGCATAGAAATCTGGTGCGTCAACAAGCGTTGCGGTGCTAGTGCCACGCCACACCGATTGGTACAGCTTTCTGATAACTCCTGAGTCTGCTGCCATCAAGCTAGGAAAGTTGATGTCATCTTCATAAACTGCTTCAGGGGGACGACGAACCCAGAAGATGTAGGCGAGCGGCGGCAGGACGATATGTGTTTTATCGTTGCGTAAGAGTTCGTTGAGTGCGTTGCCGAAACGCTCACCACACACCTCACAAGTCGGTGCAATCAAGGATGCCGTCAAACCATACGACTCGAAGGCTGCCGCGTTTGCTGAGATGAGCGTTAGCCCCATTGATTGACCACCAGGAATACCCTTGATGACAATCGGCAAACGGTCAACAGGGGGTCGCTGATTGCCACAGACAAGACATTGCATCGTTAACTCCGACTCGCCCGACACAGACGCCTTTTTCGCCCAATACTCCTGCACGCTGTTCAGCTTAAAAGGATAGGTATCCCCGACTTGAAACGCGACATTGCTCGATGGATCAAAGTCTCGTTTCTCTTGCAGAATAGGAGTCGCGATATCTGGCAGTCCCAGAAAATGTGCGACAGCCACTACGGCAGGTTCGCGCGTGGCAACGGCGCACTCTTGTACCAGGGTTATGAACGCACGATGTTGCTTCTCGACACGACGCGGATCGCTTTTCTCTCGTCCGATACCAAGTACGTATTCGCCGTTATCCACCAGCAACTTAGGTCGAATGCCCGATGAGCGTTTCAAGTTGGGTGTCTCATAGGTAATAGTCGCCTTGCCCTTCCCATCTACCAGTTCATCAACACCAGTGTAATTTCCACTGCTATCTAAATGGATAATATAGCGAACTGCTGTACGTTGGTACATTGGAGGAGGAAGCTGTTCAATTTGACCGGCATACTCGCTCAACTTTTCGAGAAACATGCTTATTCCTCCTCACGATAGGGCGTTTCGGGAATACGCATGACGCCTTGTTGTAACTCTGCTTTAAAGAAGCGGGGTTGTCCTCTGCCACTTCCATCTTGCAAATAGTCAAGGTCAAAGAGTATGCGTCCCAACTTGGTCGTGATATTCTGCTGTTGTGCTTTTACACTCTCTGGAAACTCTGGACCGAAGTGTGCTGAAAACTCACGACATCCCAGGTATGGTACTATATAGCATTGCCCTCTCTTCACACGCCGTTGAAATTGGTCACGGTATTTCGCCTGATCTTCCTGTACACCAGGACGCACCAAGACATCAGCGGTAATGCTGTAAGCTACATCGCGCAGACAGAGCGTATGCCGTTGTGAACGGTCTTCTTCCGCATAATAGCCCTCCTCGCCGTGCCGCCGTGCGGTAGCCACTGTCGCCCGACTATTGACTTCATTCCGCAATATTGAGAAGTAGCGTATCGGTTTGAAGACACGGATTTCCCGAATTTGCCAGCGAAATTCGGGCTTCCAGAAGATCGCTTCCAGAACGCCTCGCGCCGCTGATGGCGTCATGACTTCATAACTGACGCGCTCAACCTTCATTTCCGGTCTGGTGAAGCACGCATACTCGCCCCAGACACACATTTGTACCGGAGGATAGTTCATACACTGTCCCTTCTTTTTTCATTGTTGTAGATGATATCTTTACCATAGCAAATTATCCGCACTCAATGTGCCATCGAATACAATGCCCTGTCCATGTTTTCCATCCTCTCCACTATCATATTTGTCTTCACGCCACGCCCAGACATCAGGAATAATCTCTGAAACGAGAGCGTCCTTCTTTGCTCGCTCGAATTCGTGTTTGGGCAAGTTCACCGTGTAGGGTTGCAAAGCACGCAGATCGTCTCGGTGCGGATTCTTCGCCTTCTGCAACCGATCAAGCAGTTTCCTGATCTTTTCAGCAGCGGGTTCATAGGTGACAATCACGGGTGTACTGTTGTCATCGATCAGGCGAAACTTTTGGGCCACTTCTGGATAGTTGAGGTTTTTACGCAGTTCTTGAATGCCATAGTGATCGCGGTAGGGAAGACTGTAGTATTCCTGGAAATAGCGTTGATACAGGGTAGGATCATGCAAATCAGCCTGACCATCTCTGAGCAATCTTCCTGCAATATCTGTTCCAACCTGATAGGACCCCTTTGGCGTGTGACCTTCTTCAGGCACAAAGATAATCACCTTTCCTAAAGAGGACATCTTTCCCTCGCGATTGGCCCGACCCGCCGCCTGGACAATGCTGTCCAGAGGACTCACTGCACGCATTACCAGCGGGAAATCGACATCTACCCCAGCCTCGATGACTTGTGTTGCAATCAGGCGACATGGCTCTTTCTCCTTGAGGCGGCGGCGTACCTCCTCTAAAACAGCTTTACGATGTGCGCCACAGAGTCGCGTGGAAAGATGAAAAAGCGTGGAACGATCCACTTCATCAATGTCATCATCAGTTGTCAAAAGTGAGAGCAACTCAGCCGCATCGCGGCGTGTGTTAACGATTACCAGGATATGTTGCTCTGCGCGTACACGGTCGGCGACCTGTTCCCATGTCCATGTCTGGCCCGCTTGCGGTAATTGGTACTCCACTCGTTTAAGACTGGCAAAGTAGCGTTCCGGTTGTGGGACGATTTCGCGAATATCTGGTAAGCCCTCAAAATTCTGGCGTGACTCAAAATCAGGCTGCGTCGCGGTGCAGAGTAAGACCGTGACCCCATAATGCATGCATAACTCGCGTAGGATATCGAGAATGGGAGTGAGAAAATACACTGGTAGCATCTGCACTTCGTCAAGCACAATGACGCTCTTCGCAATATTGTGCAGCTTCCGGCATTTACTTGTACCGTGACCGAGTAGACTTTCAAAAAGTTGTACTGTCGTCGTAGCAATCAACGGAGCATCCCAATTCTCTGCCACGAGTCTACGACGAATTTCCAGGGGAGTTGGGTGTTCTGGGTCTGCCACACTGATATTGCTGTGATGTTCGATGAAAGCCTGCTTGTCACCGAAGATGTCACCAAACACCTTTACGGTTTGATCAATAATGCTCGTGTATGGGATAGCATAAATGACCCGTTCCAAGCCATGTGTTTGTGCATGTTGCAGCGCGAATGCGAGACTTGCTAGTGTTTTCCCACCACCTGTTGGCACAGTGAGACGAAAAAATCCAGGTGGCAATGTAGCAGCATTCAAACACTGTCGGTATACCGCGCCGCGAATGGTGTTCAGTGTGGTTTGTTCGGCGTTCGCAAACTTGCGCTGATATGCTGCTTCAAATGTGTGCCATAAGCTTTCGACGCTCCAACGATTGCTACGCTCCGGTCTTTCTCCTGCGTTGAAATGCTGTTCTGTATCAAGAAAATCTGCATCGACGAGGGCGGAAAAAGTCATGCGAGCGAAAAACTCCAATTCCAAAGCAGAGTGTACATACGCAGGAAAAAGTTTTTGAGGAGGATTTTGTAGTTCTGGAAAATGTTCTTTCGCCGTTGTGATGGCATCTTGTATCGTCTTTTTCTCTTGACGATCTCGTATGGTCGTCTGTAACTCTGAGTGGTCTCGTAAACCTCCGTGATGCCCGAAAAGAATACTCGACAGAACACCTCTTTTCTCAAATCTTTCTGCAAGCACAGCACCAGCACTCTTATGGTCTGGTCCTCTCTGTCTTACCCCCTGATTCTTTTCAGCATCAAGTAGATATCTCTGAAATGCTGGATCATACTTTCCGATATCATGCGCCAGTCCCGCATAATACGCGAAAATTTCGCCTCCAAATACAGTGCTATATTGTCTTGCCAACTTTGCGACATTGAGCAAATGCTCTTCCAGCCCTTGCTGTTTGCCCAGGCTATTTTTTGTATGCGCGATATTTCTCATGCATTCTTTTCATCCTTTACAATAAGTATTTTTGTTCCATAGAACATTTAGAGACGAAAATTATAATCGTCCCTACACTAGCACTCTTTTTAAAAGTACAAAAATTGGTAGTTAATCCTTCGTTTATCCTATTTCTCCTAATTCGACGATGGGAATAAGGACATTTGAGTGTATCTTTGAACTGACTTGTTGGTTTTTCGCTTTTACGATGTCTTGGTTTTTGTCGATGGTGATTTGCTAAATATATGTTTGTCCGTTCTATCGAGTGTTTGCTCTTGACTATCCTTTGACTTACTGCTGGATGCAATACGTTGCACTTTTTTGATAGTTGAGCAATAAGTTCGACGGCTTGTTCGGTTGCCGTAAGCATCTTGGCTTGTCTGAGATACTGTGATCGACATACCTTCAAATGGCATCAACCTTTTTTGGTGCTTTGACATTTGTATCCTTACTCCCTTCTACCAAATACAATAGAACACGATGAGAGTTATACTATAGATACACTGAAATTTCAATATTCTTAGTACTAAAATCGTATATTTGGAAAACGGCGTTCACTTCATAAAGAAGGAACGCCGTTTCCCTTAAACTTATATACTATAAACACACTTTTTCAATCCTCAGCTAACTGGGCTTATCGCATACATAGCTAGCTGCAAACAACCAGTATTATTGTATGAATAATACTGGTTGTTTGTCAAACAAAGCTTTGACGCCTCGTCATCGTTGTCTTATCTTATATTGTCTTCTCATCTTGCAGCAGCATCACACTACAAAAATGTTGGAAAGTAGAAAGTTGATCAGCATCAAAAGGTACTAAAGTTGTTTCTGCCGATGAAATCTAGATAGAGGAATTATTGCTCAACGCATACTAAGGCATTAAAATTACTGAGTACACAATAATTTCGATATCACTTCTTAGCATCAAGTGTAGTTGACAATCTTCCATATCCTCAAGTAATACGATAGCTATAGTACTTTTGTCTCAATTTTTTCAAATATGCAGGCTCGAAAATTGTCGAGTATATTCCTCCTTTATGTCCTGTATGGGTTGTGCAGGAAGTAGTTAAACCACAAGAAGATTGCCAAGAGCCTGTGCTAAAGATTTCTAGCAATCTACCTGTTATGGAGGACAAAGTATGGAACCCGATAACAAAAAGGATGAAACTTCCATTTCATCCACCATACCCCCTATGCCTAGTATAATGAAGAATCAGAAGATTTCAACAATTCAGCGGGGCTGGCTCATAGTTCTAAGTAGTGTTATCCTTGTAACCGTTCTTTGTATTGTAATCTACTTTATTAACAAAGATATTCGTGTCTTCTCGTCCTTACTCTTATACCCCTTTTATAAAATTGTTGATTACTACTTTGGAAAATCGAAACCGCCTGAAGATTGATCATCACACTGATAACAGGTGTACGACTTTCGCTCCTCGTGACCTCAAGAGTTTCCGCAAGTCGTAGACCAGCAAGCAAACCCTTACACCGACAGACGTAGAGGTGGGCACCCTTCGGAGGAGAAAGCTTCTTCTCGAAAGGAGTGGATGAGATGCAAGAACGTTGGATTGCTGATCGGACAATGCTTCAACATGACCGTATTGCTCATGAAAGGGGTCGCAAGAGTATGTCATGTTCTATATCTGACTGCGTGATGCTTCTGGAGCAAACCAGTGGACGGGAATGGTTGTTGAAGCTTATGAACATGTAAAGAGCAAGAAATGAGGTGTCTCATGCGCTTGATAGCCGCCTTCAGCAAATCGCTCTTTCAGCAAATCGCGATTCACCCGATACCCATTCACGACAACAAAATCCCCAACATGTATCGACCGTTCCCGAATAGAGATTTTCTTGGTTTTAGCTTGCACTACGCGCACGCATGCGCGGCGTCCTGTCGTCGCGGCGGTAATCTGCATGTTCTTTCGCGGTTCATGTGAAGGCATTACTCGGTCAGCTTCCCGCTCTGTTGCACTGAAAAAGCGACGTTTGAGCCTCTCAGTGCAACGCTCGTTTGTTTTCCTATTCGGGTGAAAAGAATTGCCCATCGTTCTCGTTCGTCGTCGGCGGCGTCTTCGGTTTTGGTGCTGCTGGTGACTTTTGCGCTGGTCCTGTTGCTGATGCTTTGGGAACGGGTAAGCCCTTGACAATCGGCGGTGGTGGTGATGGAACAGGTGTCACAGTTACATGCGATGCTAGCAGGGCAGAGGACGTATTGACGTGTTCTAGAAGTTCCGCATCTTGGTAGTACGGGATGTTTTGGACCAACATGGGATGATATTTGCTGATAAACACGAGTTGTGTTCCTTCATCCATCGTTCGGAGTTCATCGGCGGTCATCAGGTCGCGATGCGTCTCGCCTTGTGTATACGTTCGCTCTGCAGGAGAAAGCCAATCTGCATTTCCTCTTTCGCTCTGGCTCACCGTTTGAACCGTCGTTTTTCCTAACTTCTCACTGTAATATCGTGTCTCCTGCAAGCCACATCCTGGGAAAACAATCTGCGTCATACAGTTCGCCAGAATAGTTTCTCGTCCATTTTCACCGTAGATATTCCGCAATTGCCCAAAGTCTTGAACGGCAAGAATGAAGGCAATACCGCGACTCCGAACGGTACTGATGTATCTGGTAAATTTGGGAATGAGACCGGCATTGCAAAACTCGTCCAGATAAAAGACGAAATCGCGGGGAAGTCGTCCACCAGGACTACGAGTGGCACGCCGGACCATCGAATTCATCATCTGCATAATAAAACATGCAGAAAGTGGTTCGAGGCGTTCGGCTTCGTCTTCTGGAATAGACAAAAACAGGGCAGTCGGTTCGTCTACCATACGTGTAAAATTGAGGTCGTTGGAACGAGTGACTTCCCGTAAGGATGGATTCTTGAAGCGGAAAAAGCGGGTCGCCATCTCAACCAGAATGCTGCCCTCAAGTCGATCATTCTTTTTGAGGTTCTCGAAAAAAGCAGTCGCCACATCTTTTGCGATGGATGAGGGACTGCTCCGAAACATGGCTTCAATGTCTTGAAGCCTCGATCCACAGAGAATATCAATCAGACGACTAAAGGGGGCGTGAGGTTCTGCGGCGCGGAGATGTAAGACGGTAGACGCAACCAGCAGTTTCGGGGCGGAGTTCCAAAACGCTTCACGGCTGGTGCCTGTGTTGTCAATCAAACAGGTAGCAAGGGCTTCGGCATCATCCATGCTGTAAACATGTGCCAACGGGTTATAATGGTGACTCTTGCGTGGCTCGGTGGGCGCAAACACGAAACAACGATGGTACTGAGAGAGATGGTTGAGTGCCAGCTCGACGAGTTCACCTTTGGTATCATTGATAAACAGACTGCGGCTCCCGAACTCTCGAAGTAAAGCCGGGAGAATGATACGCGATGTTTTGCCCATTCCTGTTGGAGCAAGCACAAAGACATGCGATTCTTGCATCCGTTCGTCGAGCAGAATCAGCTTTTTCAGGTAGAGGCCAAGATGCATTTTTGAGGGGGGAAGATTTCCGATGGTCAAGGCTTTCGTGACATTCTTCTGCTCTTTGCGCGGGTTGATCGCAAGCGTTCCATAGGTCTTGAGTTCCTCATGAGTCGCAAAATGAGCAGAACCGTGAGCAACAGTAGTTGTTTTTCCTTGATACAAGAGAGCCATGAGAATGAGTCCCAAGCCGAAAAGCACGCCAAAAAAGAGCATGCCATGTTGTTGCTCGTTCTTGAGTGCGACAAGAGGGTGAGTAAAAATGGGAAGCAAGAAGAATTTCACGTACACAACAAGTAAGAGAACGATGAGAAGAAGGACAAGCCACGCGACTCGTCTACGTATGTGGTAGTTCATCGGTCAAAATCCTCCAACGGAGAGTGAAAAGGGTCATGTTCAGTTGGTACAATTGAAACGTCACGGTCTATGGTATCGTCGAGTGTATTGAGTTCTTGAAACTGTTCTTGCAGCAGGTGGTGAAAATGGTAGTCGCTGTGTTCACGGCCCGCTTCACGTAACACATCATACTCTTTGGTATAGAGTTTGACGGGTTCTTCGCGTCCTGTCTCCTGATTGTATCCAGCACCCGCAATCACCACATGGACATGAGGATGCTCGGTGTTCTGGTGATGAACCGCGTACCAGTGCAGCTCTCGTCCCTGAGCCTCTTCTAAATCCTGCATCACGTCGCGGGTCCACTCGCGCCAGTCTTGCACAGGTTCATCATTGCTTGGCGAGAGGACAACTTTGTGATAATTGACGCTGGTGCTGGTGTGGTCCATGACCTCGTTGACCGCATCACGGCGATTGACAACATCATGGTCTTTGTCAAAGAGACGCCGATCATCACGACTTTCGCTGGAAATTTCGCGGCTTCGGTGTTCAATGTATTTGAAATGGGAAACCAGCCGCGCTCTAGCAGCATCACGATTACCACGAATGTACCCACATCCTTTTGCAATCATGGCCGATACGAGAACTCCTTTCCCTGTTGAGTAAAATGGCTGTTCAGGCTGGTGCAAGGACATACATACAAGATATGTATATTCTTATGTACTTCATATGTAGTGATTGATAGCTGTAGAGAAAGGCGTTACCCACGTCCTAAAAGTCGAGTGATAGCGACAAGATGGTCCTCAAAGTGCTGGCGTAGTTCGTGTCTCGTTTCATCATCAAACGTGAGTGTGATGCCTCCACCCGATTGTATATGAATCATTTCCTCCAACTCTACAGGCTTCAAGCTCTTGGGTAGCTCACGCCACTTGACGGGCGGACCAGCGAGAAGGGAAATGGAGCCAGTTTGAGAGACAGTATCAATAATGGTGTACCACTCACGTATGAAGATAGGGACGCGAAAAGAGACACGAACGGGGGACGTCATAGCGATATGGACAACAAAGTAACAATCAAGGCGCCCCTCGTTAATGAAGGACCATGTACACGTAAATGTTCCTGGGCCATCGGTAGCATGAACGCGCGGGAGATCGCGTATTTCAGGCCGTTTGGTGGTGTCAACCCAGAGTATCATTTGAGGTTCGATAGGCGTATGAGCAAAAGAGGCACTGAGTCCAAATAATCGCTTATCTGGCTTCGGTGGCTCAATCGCTAAAATGAGAGCGTCTTGAAGTGGAAGGGATTCAGGTGACTGAAAGGATGCTTGTAGCTCTTTATCAGACAAAAACAATAGAGGCGGTTGTGGGTTATTCGCCATAGATGTATTCCTTTCTTTTTTGAATGACCAGCACGTTACAATGTATTCGCTGTTTCCCCTCCTTAGAAATTACGAAAGAATACGCAAATTGTTACATAAACTTAGTACATATTTTCTTAATCATTAGGCGTAGGGCAAGTTGGATAAAAAGTGCAGGACGTAGCTAGTAGGGAGCGTGAGGTGTAGCTATTCAGTAGCCAAAAATCACACCATAATAATGTAGTATGTACACTATTATGGTGTGATATGTACACTATGCTATCTCTGCTTGATAGTTTTCTAAAATGTCTTTGAGTTCTTTTACCAGTTGATGATAAGTGATAAATTTGTGTGTCAATCCTGATTGACGGTGGATTAGATGCCACATCGTTATCTCAGGAACTAGATAGTCGTCTTCCCTCATGGCAACGCTTCCTCGATGTTCTCCTCCTCACCTCACCAAGGGCAGATCATCTCGCGGGGTTGCAGGATATTGTGACACGTTACCAGGTCGGTGAGATCATAGACGCAGGTATGCTTCACCCAAGTACTGCATATGCCCTTTGGAGAAGGACTATTAGTGAGCGCAATCTTCACTATGTCCTTGCTGTTCAGGGAACAACTATCACAGTAGGAACACAGGTTGCACTACAGATATTCTGGCCTACCTCACAACTACATAAAGGGTCTGACGAAGTGCGTGATAATAGTCTTATTGTACGGCTGATAGCACCAGGAGTGCGCATGTTACTACTGGGCGCGACTGCACAAAGCAAATATGCCTTAGCTGGACTTCTAGCCACCATTCCTCCCAACTCTATGCAGGCCACAATCGTAGAAGTAGTAGGAGAAGTGGAGAAGCAGTTTCCAAACGAGTTAACGGAAGTGTTGCAACATGCTCACCCTTCGTTCGTAGTTGTTACACCTTCGTCATTAAGCGCGAAACTGCGAAAAAGTAAAGCAACATCTGTACTTACACTACCGACCGCGTTATCACCTGGAGCGTCTGACGTATCACACTGGCAGGTTATGCAAACGGCTCAGACTGGAACGCTTGAGTTTCATAGCGGCAACGGTGGATTAATCGTCAACATGACATAATTGCAACAAGCGACCTATCATGATACACGATGTAATTCTTGATGAATGGGTACGCGGTGGAGGAATAGAATCGTTATGTTCTGCGATAACTGCGGAAATGCAACAGCGAACAACGCTACACAATGTCCGGTTTGTGGAACGCTTACCAATACAGCGCAAACGAACCAGCCTTTAGGCCAGGGGCAACAAGGGCAGCAAATACCATTGCCACAGGACGATTTCAGGAGCTTTGGGGGACCACCGCTCTACCAGCAAGGATATCGCCCAGTACCTAATCCTGCACCCCCACAAGGAGGCTATATGCCTCCAGCACAGCAGGTTCCTGGCTACACGTCTGCGTCCTATGCTTCGATATATCCTCAAGCCCCCATTACTGTTTCAGTCGTGAATAGCCCGAGTAATGATGGAGCGCTTATTGTTGAAATTCTGTTGTCGCTCTTCGGCGTCTTCGGTGTTGGTTGGCTTATAGGTGGTGAGACAACCGTGGGCGTGATCTTGCTCATCTGTAGCATTTTCATCTACTGGCCCATTATGATTTTAGGGACACTTCTCACATTTGGGCTTGGTCTCATTTGCCTCGGTCCACTTATGATTGGTGCCATCATTATCAACGCGCTACTCTGTAATAGTGCATTGAAGCGCCGTGCTTCGCACCTTGTTGTAGTCCAGCAGCCACAACAACAAATGCCTCTGCCACCTATGTAGCCGTAGGAACTGGTGTATCGCGTCCTCGTCGCTAATTATCATCTGCATAAGGGCGCAATACATCGCTCTCTACAAACGCATTGATTGAAAAAGATGGTATCTCTCTATTTCATGCGTACTAACTTCGCAAGTTGCCCTAAACCTGGCTTTTGTCCATACATCAATATTCCAAAGCGATAGATGCGAGCTGCGATTAATGCGCAGACAAAGATAGCAATAATCATAAGCACGACGCTTAATGTAATTTCCTGCCAAGCCACTGTACCCGCTCCAATGCGCATGAGCATTGTCGTGGGCGTCCAGAAGGGAACGAAGGAAATTACCTTTATCCATGTCGCATCGGGATTAGATATGCCAATGAAACTAGCTATATATCCAATCATGAACAGCCACGTGAGCGGCTGTACCGCATTCTGGACCTCGTCCTGCCGAATTGTAGTAGCTCCTCGTCTTCTTAACAGAGGTGGATATGATTGGAGCAAACCGATAAGGCTAACTCTTCCACAATTACTCTAATTTAAAATACCTTCGGTTAGACAGGTTACTGTTAATTAAGAGTTATTTTGGAAACGCCAAACGACGGTACTTCTCCCTCGACTCCAACCACGCCTCGTCGGAAAGCCCCATCTTTTCTCGCAGGGACTCTGGCGTTACTCCTGATTGAAGTTGTTGTACAGCAAAGGTGTCTCGCAATAATTGAAGAGTGACTCGCTTTTTAATATTGGCAGCCTTCACAGCCTTAGCGAGAATGTAGTTCAGGTTGCGATCAGTACAGGCAAAGACCTCGTTGGTGAGATGATACTTTTGCTGGTACTCTCTAAAAATCCTGGTAAACTCCGCAGGTAGAGCAAGGCGGCGTTCACGATGTTGCTTGTTCGTCGATGCCGCGAAATGCACCGTCACCAGAGGAACCTGTTCATCGGAGAGATCGACTTGATCCACCTTCAAGCCCATGACTTCTTCTTTCTTCAAGCCTGCATGTAAGACCAGGTAGACGAGGCAGTGACAGCGCGGATCATCCGCGGAGGCATTGAGTAGGCGTTGTATCTCATTGGCGAACAGAAGTTCAGGCAGCGGGGGAAGGGGGCGCTCCAAGGTGAGGCTAGACGATGGGTCCTCCCTGATAACCGAATCACGCGCCAACCAGGAGAAGAAGTTTTTGAGGAAGGTGACGCGACGCGCCATTGTCTTCGGTGCAGGCGTCTGCCCTTTTGTACCAAACTTGAGCTTCATCAGCCAATCAGTAAGCTGCTCTTTCGCAATACGCCCAACAGGAGTGTCATGCCCCGTATAGTCGCTAAACATCTTCAGGTCCGAGAGGAAACAGGTCACAGTATAGTTTGACTTGCCACGCAGCATCAACTCTTGCTGATAAGGAATCGCACATGCGGCAAGGCTGGATTGATCGGTGAGAGGATTGGTGCGCACGAGTGGAGGGAACGGCGTTTCTAATGGGTTGGGAGGTTCCGTGATTACACTCGGGGCACCAAAGAGATTGCTCTGTAGAACAGTGCTATCTTCGGTGAGAGTCGGCTCAGGTTGCCTTTCCTGCTGCTGCTGCTGCATATCCTTCTGCATGTCTTGCATGGCTAACGCTCTCCTTGACGATATAGTAGTGTTTATATGTCGCTCTCTTTTTCATTATAGCAGAATTGTCTCATATAGCAACTCTGTTCATCCAATCATCATATAGTTACGTTCATTCCTAGTATTCGTTCCTCACAATGTGGATCATGGCAGTGTGAGTCGTAGTGTATAGAGTACTCCCAGCAAGGACATCATGGTATGAAACGTTTGGGGTCGTTCTTCACGGTTCCGATAATCGGCATTTTCTGCCTGGCGATAGTTGTGCGTGTCGCCTACAACTTCACCGTCGCAGATGGCTACTACCCGTTGCACGACTCGCTGACGTATCAAACTATTGCGCTTCACATCATGAAAGAGCACTGCTACTGTCTCTATTCGCATCTCTCCACCGTTGATCGCGCTCCGCTCTGGCCGGTAATGATCGCGGCAGTCTACCGTATCGTAGGTCCACAAGATATTTTCGTGCGTCTCAGCCTATGCATTGTCGGTTCTGCTACCTGCGTCCTGCTCTACCTCTTTGCCAAAGACCTGTTTGGCGAACGTATCGGCATCTTTGCGGGAGTAGTGGGAGCCATTTATCCTTTCCTTTACGTCTATGATGGCTGGCTCTACTCGGAGTCTCTCTATATCTTCCTTTTGCTCGCCTTCTGCTACACGCTTTATCATTTACGGCGGACCCCGTGCTTGAGCTTGATGCTTACAAGTGGTACACTACTCGGCCTGCTATCACTTACACGTCCTAATGGCTTAACTATTTGGGCCTCATTTCTGGCGTGGGCACTAATCATTGGTCGATTAAGGATGATGCTATGGCGTGACGTTCTCAAAAGTATGCTAATAGTTTCGCTCGTATCCCTCGTTCTTGTTGCTCCATGGACGATACGCAACTATAAGATTACACATGCCCTGATTCCTGTCGCAGTGGGTGATGGCAAAGTGTGGCTTGGAGCATACAACTACGAGACAGCAGACCCTATCTATCAGCACGGCTATTATGCTGGCGTCTGGATTATCCCCAACGAGGTAACGCCCTGGATTGCATATCAGTTTCCCAAAGATTGCTCAGGGCCGTGTGAGGTGACACGTGATAATGCCTATAAAGCCGCGGCGCTACAATGGGCAGATGGTCATGTCAGCTTTCTACCGTTTATGATTGGGCAGCATATTCTCAACACATGGCAATTTGTCCCACAAGAGGCCGATCTTGCCGTCAATCGCTATCCTGACCGGGACTCGGCGCACCTCGTTGTGACGATGATGGAGACTATCACGCCCATCGTCTTTGCCCTGGCACTACTCGGCCTGATCGTAACCAGCGAGCGCTGGCGGGACCTGCTCTTCATCTACTTTATGATTGCGTTGACATTGGGACAATGCGTCATCTTTTACGGCATTCCACGCTTCCGCGCGCCCATCGAACCTATGCTTATCTTATTTGCATCTGGTGCGATGTGGTGGCTCGTGACCCTCATCAACAAACACCGCAAAATGCTGAAACGTGTAGGGGTCTAATTGAAGCATAAACTCTCTAAAGCTTACACCTTAGAGAGTTCAGCATGTTACATATATTTATTCATAAAAAAACCTGAGCAAACTACTCGTTGTCCAGGTCTTCAGGCTCAAGCTCGTCGTCCTCCTCATCCTCTTCGTCCTCATCTAGATACACCATATCGGAGTAATCAGTTGAGTACGAATAATCCTTACGGATTCGGATGGTTGAATTGATCGTGGGAAAAGGCTTCAGCCCCCCCGGTGCTGCCGGACCATCCATATGCGCCTCATACACTGGCGCACCTTCGCGAACCAACACCTCATTCCCCACAGCCATCGACTCGAAACCCAAGCGCCGCAGATCCATTACCATGCCAGGCCAGGTATCTTCCGCATCGACAGCCCACCACTCACGTCCCTGGCTGCGTACAGGTCGGACTCGCAAAGGTCGGTTGAGGTCGCCCACGTTAGCCAACAAGGATGCGCGTTTCTGTTCGGCTTTTTTCACGGCTGTAAACCGTCCCTTCTGTACTAGGACATTCCTACGTTTTTCTTCCCGTTCTGTATAAACTCTATTCATGAAAAGCTCTTCATAAAGAAAGTATTCCTATTCAGAACCCACAAAACGGAAATCCACTGTGTAGTAATACCATACCACACGAATATGGCGATTTGCCAGTACAAAAAACAAGTATTTAGGATGAGTATATATGATGAAACACCATGTTCATCATTGATATATACGTCTGAACACTCTTTCAAGATCACCTCAGAAATAGGACATATGCACCATACATTCATCCTTATTTTTGCGTACACTTGCTATAGTCCACACTCGGCTTCATTATTGACAGCCTACAAGAAAGCGTGCATACTGCACAGGTAGAGGTCAGCAGAACTATGGATATTCTCAAGAAGGTGCGACCCATGAGCCAGTCAAAACACACACTAAAAGCGATACCAGGAACGACTCTACGCCGTCTTCGCAGCACGCCAAGTTATTTCTTTCTCATATGGCGTTGGACGTGGTGGCTGTATGCACTTATCATTATATTGGGGTATCACTTGGACTATATGACCCCTACGGTCAAGAACACTGGAATATTTTTGCTCATCGTCACCTTCATACAGACGCTCATACTGACGTTATACGCTCCCGTCTTTCATATCTTCTTACCTCGACTTCCTCGCCCTGGTGCAAGACATTTGACGAAACAGCAAAGGAAGAGACAACAAGTGCTGGCTGAGGATGAAGAGGCTAGTATTTTGACACCAATGGCGCGTACACAAAGCTCTTACTGGAACGTTACAATCTATATAATAGATGTGCTTATCTGTGGCCTCGTTGTGTACTTTGCTGGCCCAAATGGTGGCGCACCATACCTTGGCGCGAGCTCTCCATTTTATCGTTATGGAATATCAACCGCATTTGCGGCGGCGTTTGCCTACCGCTACCGAGGAGGAATTGCGGCAGCTATAGGCTACGACCTGTTCATACTGCTCGCAATGTTCGTTCCAGCCCCTGGAACACCACCACATTATCAGCTCACCGTGGTAGACATAGCAGGTTCTCTGATTGACACTCCTATAGCTGCAATCCTTGCTGCATATCTAGCTACACTTCTTGCTAACTACGCACAGAGCAAAAGGCATGAGCAAGATAACGCACGTACACAACGCTCTCTAGTACGCGTAGGTGAAACATTGATGAAAGGAGCCAACGACAGACAGCAATTATTGCAGCAAAGTGTCACGCAGATACGTCAGGGCGGACACTTCCAACGCTTGATGATCTCCCTCATTAGCAATCAGAATAACGACGAGGAAAACAATCCTCTTTCGCCAGAGGTTATCACCTGCGTCGCGGCAGATGTTCATAGCGAATCACTGTCTAATGACGCTCACCTATTGACAAAGCAGGTGATGCAGTCGTGTCAAAAACTTAACACGTTTGAGTCACTTAAAGACGAAACCGGGTACGGCATAGCACGCTTATATATGCCATTTCACAAAGATGGACAGGTACAACTCGTTCTAGGAGCGGATAGCATTCGACAGACCTCGTTTGGTGAGAAGCAGGAAGAATTCTTGACCATCGCGGGAGCACAACTCCTTGTCGCACTCGACAACATCCGGCTGACCGAGCAGACGATAGAGTTGACGGCGACCGCGGAACGCAGTCGTATTGCCCGTGAAATTCACGATGGTATCGCCCAACTAGTTTACATGATGAGCCTCAACACTGAGACGTGCGCAACTCAGGCACATCGCATTGCCGAAGCTTCTGAGGAAGATGCAGAGCTTATCACACCCCTAGCAACACGTTTAGACACGTTGGTAACGGTCTCCAAACAGGCGTTGTGGGAGACACGCAACTACATGTTTAATCTCAAACCTCTAATGAGTGGGACTACAAACTTGACGGAGATGCTCACCAATCAGTTGCGCGAGTTCGAGGCAATTAGTGGCTTACAGACACAGCTTGAGGTCGAAGGCGTCGAAGAGGCCCCCGATGGAGATCAGAGACATGCACGTAAGCATGCACAGGTGGGGGCAGCAATCTTCCGCATCGTCCAAGAAGCTCTGACGAATGCCTACAAACATGCTGACGCAACACAGTTACAGGTACGACTACATCACTCACCACAATGCGTTGAGGTAGATATATGTGACGACGGACACGGCATGCAGTCCGCCTACTACAGCTACGGTCTGTCAAACAGCGGAGATAGACAGCGCCTCTATTCAGGACACGGTATGCGCGGTATGCGTGAACGCGCTGAGGAGCTAGGGGGCATATTCGACGTAGCGCCACTGGACGATGGCGGCGTAAAGGTACATGTCCAGATTCCAGTTCAGTAAGAGGGATAAAGCATCATGGCAAAGATACGCTTAATGATTGTAGACGACCACGAGGTTCTACGCATGGGACTGCATGCTCTATTTGAGATGGAGTCAGATATCTCCGTCGTGGGTGAGGCAGGCAACGGAGCAGAAGCTCTCGCCAAAGTGAGTGTGCTGGACCCACAGGTAATCTTGATGGATGTACGCATGCCACACATGAATGGCATCGAAGCATGTCGCGAGATAAAGAGTAGCTTTCCCAATGTCCACATCCTCATGATTACCTCCTATACGGATGATGCGGCAGCCTTTGACTCAATCATGGCTGGTGCCAGTGGCTACCTGATTAAAAACGCGAACCGCGCCGAATTACTCAAATCAGTTCGTCTCGTTGCAGCAGGACAATCACTCATTGATTCCAACTCGGCGAGACAGGCCAGGACGAAACTGACTGCACTCTCGACAGGAGCAACACAAATTCCTGGCGATGAACTGACCGAGCGCGAGCGCGAGGTCCTGGCATTGATAGCTCGCGGCTATACGAATAAACAAATTGCCGATGCTCTCTACGTGAGTGAAAAGACAGCTCGTAACCATGTCAGTCACATCCTGGAAAAATTGGGGCTATCGCGCCGCAGTGAGGCCGCCGCCTTCGCCGTTGAGAACAAACTCGTGCCACCACGCGAACGCGAACCCCATAATTAGTAGGGAGACCTCTTGTGGGTCTCTAATAGGAAGGATGCACAGTGTCGGACGCTCTGGAACCCATACGCTCATTTACTATATCAGATCAACAATATCTTTTAGCAGATCAATATAAAAATGCATCGAATTTAAACGCGCGTATCCAGTTGCACGAGCGCTTCAGCACAAATACCTATGACTGGTATCGTTGGGTGTTTGATCAGATCAAAACACGACCAAGAAGCCGCGTTCTAGAATTAGGCTGTGGCCCTGGACGGTTGTGGCTCAACAACTTTGATCGTATCCCTAAAGACTGGCAGATTACGCTCTCCGACTTCTCGCCAGGAATGCTACAGGAGGCTCAGCATAATCTCCAGATCGTTCGTCACGCCTTCAACTTCCAGGTCATTGACGCTCAAGCTATCCCATTCAAAGAGAAAAGTTTTGATATCGTCATCGCCAACCATATGCTCTACCACGTACCTGACAGGGACAAGGCACTCGCGGAAATACGTCGCGTTCTCACGCCAAAGGGACGCTTCTATGCCGCAACCAATGGTCAAGCACACCTGCGCGAGATAGACGATTTGATCAGGCGTGTTGAGCCGACATATGCAGCGCACAACACAAATCGGAATACATTCAACCTTGAAAGTGGACTAACACAATTATCGCGCTGGTTCTCGCAGGTTACAGTACGCGAAATGGATGATGGCCTTGTTGTAACAGAGGTCGAGCCGTTAATTGCGTATATTCTTTCAAGTCCAGTGAAGACTGTTTTAGTAGAAGAGAAGCTACAGGCATTGCGAGAGATTGTGTCACAAGAGATTGCGACACATGGCGCTGTTCATATTACCAAGGTGATAGGTATTGTTGAGGCATCTCGATAGGGTCAGGATGAATCATGCTCCTACCTTATCATCAAGAGTGCTCATAGATGTTGAGATTGCTGTAGGCGATATCTGCGTTCGCACCGTTACTGGTAGTTGTGGCAAGAAACGCAATGTCACCAGAGGTGTAGCTGGCATCCTGCAATGTCATCAGAAAGGTACCGTTGAGATAGAAAGACAGGTTATTTCCACTCGCAATAAGCTGTAACGTATTCTTTGCCGTGTTGCCTGGCTTGAAAGCGGATGAAGCGGTCCAATCTTGCAATATGGTGTTACCTGAGCCTGTACTAAAATTACTAGACTTTGAAATCTTATAGTTTCCCGCATTATCTAGCTCAAACAGATAGCCGGAGTAGGCACCGAAGGCTTTAGGGCCGACGCGGAAAAAGACTCCTCCTGAATGTCCACTCAGCATAGTCATGTCCACCGAGACCGTCATATTTTGATATTGTACACCTGCTTCACGACAGCCTTGTAGCTCTCCTGAACCTAAGAGACTTGTCCCCTTCGTCACATGATATCCGTCTGATTGGAAGGTGCAATTTCCCTTCTGATCCCACTGCTCTGCCTGTGTAGCAGGGTTATCTGCATTGGTCAGAGCATCTTGATAAAGAACTTTGCCAGCTGTTGCCGTTTGAATCACTCCAGCTGTTGCTGTGATATGAGCTTGAGCTGTCACGGTTACACCTGCAACAGCAGTAGCGGTTACATTTTTTGCCTGTTGTGTCGCCGCTGCGATAGCCTGGGCCGTTGCAGTATGATTTGGCGTAGCCGTTGGTGATTGTGTAGCTGTAGGAGAAGGTGTACTAGCCGTTGTCGCTGTCTGCGTCTGACCCGGTGTAACAGGTGGAGTTCCAGTATTCGCGAAAGGATGCGCTACTAATACGTATACAATCGGGCCAATCACAATGAGGAGCGTCACCAACGCGATCACAGTCACGATGCGCGCACGAGAACGTTCTGGTGAGAAGGACTGTGTTTGCGGTCCATATGCCGGAGTTTGACGATCCCCTGGAGCATAGGGATATTCACCACCCGTCGAATATGCGGACGGAGCGGGAACTGGTTGCCTACCCATAGGTGGGATAGCAGGGAACGTGGCAGGAGCAGGAGGTAAAATGAGCGGTTCATCCTGTTTAGGAGCGACGGTAGTAGCCTCGTCCCATACAGGAGTAGGTACACGTCCCTGCGTACCTGCACGAGCATAGATCGCTCGACAAAATGCTTCGGCAAACTCAGTCGCGCTGCCATAGCGCAGATCAGGATTCTTTTCCAATCCTTTCAGCACGACGCGTTCGACCTGAGACGAAATATTCTGCGAGAAGCTACTGGGCAATGGCGGGCGCTTGTTGACGTGCATAGCAACCACCGCGATCTGATTTTCAGCCGAGAACGGGAGTTGGCCTGTTACCATCTCAAAGACCAATATACCTAACGAGTAGAGGTCGCTCCGCGCATCGGCTCTATGGTTCGACTCGAACAGTTCGGGCGCGACATAATCAACGGTTCCCAGCACATTCCCTGTCGAGGTCAATTGGGTTTCATCACTGGCTGTACGAGCGATTCCGAAATCCGAGAGATAACAGTTATCGTCGTCATCTAGCAGCACATTCGATGACTTGATATCACGATGGATAATACCTTGACTATGAATGTTGTCAAGGGCATCCGCGATTTCGCGTAAATAGCGGCAGGCATCTATAAGAGCAACAGGGCACCGTCGAATACGTGCTCGCAGCGAACCACCATCCATGAAGGGCATAACGATATAATAGTAGGTCAGGCCACTGACCTTCGCTGCACCAGTGTCGAAGACTGGCATCAGATGCGGATGATTCAGGGAGGCCATCAAGCGAGCCTCACGCACAAAGCGCCGCAGCAACTCCTCATCTTCGCGCTTAAACACCTTCACGGCGACGATGCGTTGAAAAACCGGGTCAAACCCTCGATACACATCCGCCATTCCGCCTCTGCCCGTCAACTGTCGCAGCTCATAGCGGTCCAGGTTCTGCCCTTCCAAGCCAGCCATACGCTTTCTCCAACTACTAGGGGATGAATAAGAAAAAAATGCTCATTTGTTCTCGGTATATTAGTATAGAACGGTTGGTATGTTTTTATAGTCTCAACTCAAGCACATTATGCTACAACATGAAACATGTCTCGGTTAGAAATGGTTGCGCAGTTCAGCTACTATACTGAAAGTGAAACAGGCGAGGTTATGAATGCGCGTTCATAACCTCGCCTGTTTCACCTCACTGCGGTTCTCGAAGTTCTTTATCACAATATATGCTTACTCTGTTAGTCAAAAGGCATCTTCAACAGCTACCGTACTAGGCCAGCGGTAAGAAGGCAGCGGTGTTCATGTGTTCCCTTCTTTTGTCCTCTCGCTCGATGGTTTTCTATGTGTGTATGCTATGCGTGCTACTTGTTCCTGCTCTGGTTCCCTCGTGTCGGTAAGCCAATATTGTGAGCCATCATTTGTGCGATTAATAAAGCGGAATTCGTATAATGCACGTCGCAAAGCGGCAGCATCCTTGACAACACTATGCAGGAGAAGCAAATCGTTGATCTCTTTCTCGGTATATATCCGTCCTGGTTCGAAGAATGCCGCTAGATATTCGAGAATGAGCAGTTTATCCCTCTGCTTAGCGGGAGGCCACATCGTAAGTCTGCTGCTTCTATCCAGAAAACGTCTCAGTTCTTGTGAATAAGGGGTATCTTGCTCAAGCGCATGATGCTCGGCCTGCATATTCTCTCCTGACAGGAGCTGCTCAAGCGCGTGAGCGGTTCGCTCAAAGTAAAAAGAGCTGAGTCGATAGGTTTTGTTCGCTCCTTCACCCCGCCGCTCATACAGGTACTTCATAGCTACGAGTTGCTTGAGGTGGCGTGATACGCTCGACTGACTGAGATCGAGGAATGCAAGAATGTCCTGGGCATGCAGTTCATCGTGTTGCACGAGCAATTCTATGATGCGCAGGCGCGTATCATCGGCAAGGGCATCGAGTCGTGCACGTAATTCACCACGCCCCACAGGAGCAGAACGTAGAGCCCCGACATCGTAATTGGGCGGTTCGCTGAAGAACAAACGCAAGCCTGTATCATTTTCCCAGGTGGTGACATTCCGCCCGGTATGCCAGGAAGGGATAAGGATGATCTCCTGGGCATCAGTCAGTCGTCCAGATACATCAGCAGGAAGTCCGCGTCCAGTAAACATGCGAAAAGTTTCAGCAACTGTTGCTTCGTCATCGAGACTATGTGTGAACATTCCAACTTGCCAGCCAAGAGAGGTGTGCACCCGCTTCCATTCAGCGGCGAACGTCGTCTTCCACATCTGTTCGAGATGCGAGATGATCAGGCGATGCATAGCAGGTGGATTCTTGAGTAGTGCATGAACCTCACCCTGTAAAGCTGAGTCGAAGGGAGTGTCAACCTGAACATATTCGACACAGGTCAGATAAGCTTGCACATCATCTAGTAAGCGTGCCGCATCTGGCGCTGTAGATGAATTATCGGATGAGACCCGTCGAGAGAAACGGGAACGGAGACGCTCAAGTAACCGATCTCGTATCACTAAGGGGTCCTGCTCGGTCAGATCCTTCAGGTAAGAGGGAAAGTCGGACACATCTGGCTCTGGAGTCAGAGCATCACGCAGTCCCTCAAACACCAGCCGATTAGCATGGCGAAGTTCGGGTGTGAGTGCGCTTGCAGTTTGTACTACCCACATGTTGAGTCCAGGCAACTGCTCGATCAAATTAAGCAACGAGAAGCTATTGAGCGCATTATACACTGGTTCAAGTGCGACACGAACAGGCATTGCTTGACGAGATGATAGAGGGAAAGACATAGAACTATGGCCTCCTTTGCTCTTTTATGAGATATTCGGTATACTAGCACCTCTCTCAGTGAGAGAGCATCAACGAACGACGAGATACTATTGCTCAGGCAGCAAATGTTCAAACACTCTTCTGTAAGCTCTCGTATACGAAGCCGTTCGCTTTCGAGTTCGATCATGATGTTTCTCCTGGCTCCTCAAACAAGATAATTTTATTCGCTGAAAGATGTGTACCTTTCCCGATACGACCACAGACGAATCAATTTGACATTGTATGTACATTTTTTACTTGATTATGCGAATATTCGCATAATCAAGTAGCATAAGCGTACCATGAGGAGAGGGGAATGTCAAGAGCACTATTGCTCGGGGTCTCCATCCTTTAGGGGGAAACAGGATGAAAAGTCATGCTGTCGCTCCCAAGAGAATGCGTAAGCGAAGATGCAGACGATTTCGGTAGCCATACGCTTGACGCATCATGGCTTTGGTGCGGGTGTTCTTGCCTTCCACAAAGCCATTGGTCAGGCGCGTAGGCAGAAACTGGAAAAAGGCGAGAATTTCGTCTCTCCAATTCTTGAAGGCCGACAGGAATTTTCGCAAGGCATCGGGTCCGTGGTGTTTGACCTGCTCGATCCAGGTGTCCAGTCATAGCTTTGAAGACCCTCAACAATTTCTGTTGTAAGGATTTCAGGGACATCGTAGCAATGAGTGTCTCTTGGAGTAATGGATCAACAGAATGGATGATGAAGTCCCAGCAGCATTTTCGATCTGAGGAGAAAATACTGCTGGGACTTCATCATCCATTTTGACTTCTTCTTTATTTATCGCTGTTATCGTCCTCGCCACCACCACCACTACTTCCACCGCCATCAGGTGGTCGTACATCGCCATCTGTCCTAAACACCAAGTACATGAAATAGTTCATATGGGCCTCCTTTCGCATAGATGCTGATTGGTGAGAGAAACACTCTTCCTCTGTCCGAACTATACAATATCTCTCGCGTGCTACTTACACATAAATATGCGTCTTCTATGCATGTTCTTCAGTGATCTGCTCAGACACCTCGAAGGAGAATATGTAAGAATCCAATTCCGGATCAAGTGCGAGTTTTTTCAATGGTTGTGGAACTGAAACAATACCCAATTCTTGCAACTCTGTGAGTTGGTCTAGTGCGACGACTCCTACCGCAAGACGATCAAGAACCGTTTCATCGTGCGCTACGGCTTGCTCGATCTTCCACAGCCCACGTAAATACAGTGCATCTTTGACGTAGCAGACCCCAGCCTTCTCAAGGTCTGGTACTCCTCGATAGGTACGAAGACAACGGGCAAAAGCAAGCCTTCGGGCCTGTTTTTGTGCGGTCTCTACCGTTTGATCTGGTCGTTTAAGGAGGCGATACAGGAAGATAAATAAATCAAAGAAAGTAAAGAGCGACAGAAAAGTTTGCGGAGGAGTAACGACTCCACTAGCCAGCCCTGTTGCAAGTGTTCCGAACCAGACCCCTGATTCATCAAATGCTTGCCCATATAATGCTGCCGCTTGACGTTCATAATAGGTTGCCAGACCTTCCTCTGTCTCTAAGGAATTCTTCGAGTGGATTCCTAGCAGCCCAAACAGTGAGTGTTCTCCAGCAATACATCGGGAGACATGACCTGCCAGTTCGTGCAATAAATACTCTTTGACCTGATTCACAGACATCTTGCTATCTGGAAGAAACAACTGGCGTAATCCTTGTTCGACACGTGGACTTCCCGCGTTAGGATCAATCATCACTTTCCACCCCTCATACCCACTCTCACACAAGGCAGCTTCAAAAAACCGTTTCACCGTCTGAGCAGTTACCATTCGCCTTGACTGAGGAGGAGACAAAGATGGCTCTTGAAGCAATGTCTGAGCTTCAGCTTCCGTATAGGAAAGGTCAAGCGAGAGATGAAGCCGCTCATGCATAATTTGAATAACTCGCTGACTTGCCTCTGCTGTCTCTGAATGCAGCAGCCCTTGCAAAAGGAGACGTCTGACACGTGATAACACATAATTCATCTCTTCAACTGTCGGGGCAGGGTTAAGACGAAGATTACACATCCAATACTTTTCACTATTCCCTTCGTAGGTTGCCTCAATCAGATGAAGAAAGTCCAATTCTTCCTCTATAGTGCTATGATACAGGCGGCGTACAATGGCATGAGGTTCTTCTTGACCAATCTCTGTATCTAATTGCAGCAAATCGGTACTACGACGACGTACCTCAGTGATGTCAAGGGCAGGATAGAACAAGCGTGGTTCACGTTGTTCTGCAATGGCTACCGCTAACTCGCGCTGCTGGGCCTGTACAAGGAGTGTTCCCAATTGCTCCTTGGCGGCTTCATCCAGGTTGGAAGTGTACAACTGGTCCCATTGCTGCTGTTCCTCCTCTGTAAAGGGACCTGTAGATGCAAGCCACCAATATGCGTCAAACGATGCAAGCTCACGATACCGCTCCACCCACCGCCAATCTAATTGATACTCAGGAGACGTTGTTCGCCGCTGCCATTGTTCAATCTCCTCTAGTGCGTCTTTCGCAAACATTCGATACATTCTCCTTTCAGGATGGACGCGTGGGAGAGCCTCTCGAAGCACCTGCTCTGCCTCGTCGATTCTTCCTAAGCGAAGATAGAGTCGTCCACGATTGATATGGTATATCCATACTTCTTCTTGTGAGAAGGTATACCCAGTGTTGGCGAGACGTTGGACTTCTGCAAATGCCTTCTCATCAAATAAGAGAGCCTCTCGAAAACGACCGAGACCTACAAGGGCCTCAGATTTTTCTCCGTAAGCATCTGCTAAAGTATCGGCCTCAACGTATCCCTGTTCTTTCAAGTTAATACTTTGCTCTATAGCTTGCAGTGCTTCTTCATGTTTTCCAATTCTATTCAAATGATAGCTCACGTTGTTCAGAGCACGAGCCATTCGCTTCTTGAGAGAACTACTTCTGCGTGGGAGTGTCTGATCCTGATTGACAGAAAGGAGCATGATGCATTGTCGGTAGAGGTTAATAGCTTGTTCTCGAAACCGCCTTGCTGTCTGTACATTCCCTTGTTCTGCATTATACTCGCACCATGTGCCAAAGAGCCAACCACGTTTTTCAAGTAGAGAGACTTGTAGGTCTAGATTTGATTGAGAATATGGCTCCAAACGACAACAGCTTGTATTAAGCAATACTTGTGCCTCTTTAAAGTGCAAATTATTCATTGCATGTATCATTAAATGGTACATGACAGTTACTTCTATCGCAGGTAGCACTACAACCTTTCCATCAACAATAGCATCGTAGATGTGCTGATAGTCCATCGCTCTTTTTCCGTCATCGGGAGATTGCCCCAAAAATGGAGAAAGCAGATAATATAGCAGCAAACCACCACATTCATTTTCTTCGTTTGTATGCCAGTCAAAGGAGTCTATCGTGCTAGCAGCAAGACGGGCAAGACGGGATGCATAGCCACGAGTAAAACTAAGCCAGCCATAGCGTATCAGCAATTGAGCCGCATCGAATAAAAGACGATGTTTCAGATAGAGCGTTGCTAGTTCCGCAATGATTGCTCCTGACTCATGGTCATTCGCCTTTCCTTCGTTGAGCCAGCGCAGATACGCATCTATCAGTTTTTCTTCCAGCAGGTGTCGTTGCTCAGATGAGAGACGCGAACGCATTGCCGATGCGACCATCGGGAGGAGTTGCACACGATGCGGATAGGAGACGAGCAAGGAGGCCGAGCTTAATTCTTTCAGCAGGCGTGGACGAGGACAGACAAGTTGTAGAGCGGGTTTCCCAAGGGGAATAGTGGTGAGCGCAAGGATACACAACACCTGATAGGCTTCTGCTGAGAGTCGCTTTTCAATGATGCGTTCGAGCATGGGCTTGAGCTTGGTTGCTATGGGTCCTCCAAAGAGCGAGGAATCCTCTAATAGGTGCAGTAGCCGTCGTGTCAGTGCCTCTTCCTCTGCGCTCTCCTCTTCATGATCGTCCAGGTCAGCACTCTCCTCCCACGCGTCTAACCACATCGGCTCCTGCGCCAGCGATGCCACCCATTCCAGGCACAGCGGTATCCCCCCGACCGTTTCACTCACCCTGCGCAGGTGATCCACTGCAACAGCAGCTAATCCCAGGCGTTGCAGCAGCGTCGCGCCTGCATCGGCTGAGAGAGGAGGAATCATGCGCTCAGCGAGAAAGACGCGCTCACCCTCAAACCACCCAGGCCACGCTTTGGTTGCCAGTACGAGCGAGGCGTGATGCTGGCTCCGCAGGAATTTCCCTAGGAACTGCTCCCAACAGGACGCGAGCTGTCCTTGCTCATCCAAGATCCGCTCCGCATTGTCCAGCAAGAGCAACAAAGGACGCGTAGCCTTTTCCAAGCATTCCAGGGCAAAGGTGATGCGGACAGCGAGAGAGGCGGTCTGCATGGAGGTATCAGGTGGCCCGACTTCCACCAGGAGGGTGCCAAGCAACAGGTCCAACGCACTCTCCGCTCCCTGCTCTCGCTCTCCAATGGGAAGCTCACACAGCATCACCTGCACACGAGGACCATCGTTCTGCAGAAAATGCAGGGCGATGCGATGCAATTCGGACGATTTGCCGATGCCGACAGGTCCTTGCAGCACCACCAGTTTCTTGGGCAGCGTCTCGTGCAGCGAGGTGAGGACCGAGGCGAACCAATCTTCGCGTCCCACCAGGTGCCGGGTCTCCACCAGCCTCGGCCTGGATGCGCCCCGTTCCTGCCGTGGTGCAGGATGCTCGTGCTCGGGTGCTTCTGGTTCCCTTCGACTCAGGGTCAGCCGCACCTCGTCCCACTCCTGGTCCGTTTTCCGCTCACGATAGGTTTTCTTGGCCTCGATACGCGTTCGCGCCAGCGTGAGAAACTGTTGGCGGTCCAGCGGGGTCAACTGCACTCCTGCCAGATGGAGGGCGCAATAGATGGGGGCTAACTGAGCGAAGGCGGGAGCCACCTCCCCGTTTTCCACCCGTGAATAGGTAGTCTGAGTCCAGCCAGGCAGGTGAGCGAACACCTGCAATTGCCTGATGCCATGCCGATGGCGCAGGGTCTTGAGCAGCGTCCCAAAGTGAGTCGCTGTGTGTCCATCCACTGACGTAAATGAGGTCTCTGACCGCAGCATCGTCTCAGCCTCTTTTCTTCTCTTCTTCGTTTAAAGCAGGTTGCATATAGTATAGCATCTAACTGCAAGTTTATGCATACATGTATCCAGCAGTTCTGCTACACTCTTCAAAGATGAAGGGGTATCTCTGCTTTTATGGATAAAGGATGAATTTTATGCAAGAAAACAAAAGCAGAATAGCATGTTTCACACGAGAACAAGCTTTACAGGAACAAGCAGCACACCAAGGACTCTCAGGGTTTGCGGTTGTCGCACGTCATGAGGCGATCACGGCGCGTATGGAACGAGGTGCGGAACATATCTTCCAACTCATTCGTGAGGGCAAGCACCAGGAAGCACACGCTCTCTTGGTCACGGATGAATGGAGTCAGGATGAGCAGGGAGGCGATTATCATTGCAGGGGCATAAGCAAAAAACGTGTCTTCTTGCGACACAGGAAATGAGGAAACAACGATGGCAAAAATGAGATGGTATGCTGGACACGGGAGCTATAGTTACAGTCCAATGGGGCACCACTTTGTCCGTTTAGAGGATGGCACCGAGATCGAGGTGCATCCTGACACCTATGATAAACACTTGAATGCCTATCTTGAGCAGATCGGTGTCACGCGTACCACGTGGTCCGAGATCATGCACAAGGCGGAGAACGAGTGGAAGGAATATTGTCGCGTCATGGATGCCTTTGCTGAGAATAACCAGCAATGGCTCGACTATCGTGGCTTCGGCGTCTTGGTTGAACGGCCTAAAGTTCTGGAACACACCAGCAAGACGTAAGAAAACTCCTCCCTCTCACCTCTGCTGCGCAAGCGTCTACAGAGATGAGAGGAGAGAGGTTGCTGTTCAGTCATAATAGTCGGTAGTTCACTCCGTGAAAGAGCTTGAAACGCAACATTTCAAGCTCTTAAGGCATATCAATATAGTCGAGTCGGATTAAAAAAGTGTACTCTTATACGCTTACGTACACATGCGAAGCATCATCATACTTATACAGCGGGTTGCCCTTGTGGAACTTCAATGTTCCGTTCTCGTTCGAGAGCCAGAGCAGCACACGTGTCCCGGTCGGCACATTTAGACCGTAATGCCAGTGATCGAGTGATCCCGCCCCCGTCACGCCGAAGAGCCATGCTCCCTTGTCGTCGTCTATCGAGTTGGGCATGAGCTGGTCGCAGGAGAGCGAGTTGTCGTCGTGCGTGTCATCCACCTGGAAGTCGCAGGCGCGCAGAGACATGCCATCGAGCGAAGCCTTGGGGTCCGCGTAGGGATAGTCCGCAAAGCCTGGTACATTCTTGCGGGCAAGCGTTGCCTGTGCCCACACCCACGAGCCGACGCGAATAGGCAGCGTCGTTTGCGCCTGTAAATGGACCTGCACCTGTGGCGCGAGGCGCACCGTTAGGAGACAGCCACCGGTACAATCTGCTGCTACCTGCTGCTGATTGTTGACCTTGACAAGAGGCGTTGGCACTATCTGCTGCGTTGTCGTCGCCTCCACCTTGAGTACTACACCGCCAAAGGCAATCAGAGGATATTGTGGCGAGAGTGGCAGCACCATTCCTGGTTGCAGAGCATGACAGTCCTGACCCAATGAAGCATTTAGTGATTTCACCGTGTTTGGATTGACATCACTGAAGACCTGTCCAGCATCCGCCATCCGCATCTGATAGGTCAAGATGCTATCACATGAGTCACTACCCTGCGCGGTATAGAGCAGCGAACCCACTTGTGGCAGCGTGGAAGGAAACGCAGGTTGTGGCGTAGGTGAAGCTGAAGTCTGTGGAGCAGAAAGCGAATAGAAAAAGTTTGTCACTCCAGGTATAACATATTTACCCACGCCTGATGCGTAGAGATATGTCGGGACCGCGAACACAGCGAGAAGAGGGATGAGTATGAGAAGTTTCCAGGGTATAGAGCGCGTAACAACGCGCAGATTTTCCGCAGGTGTGCTTCGTGTGTGAAAGCGGTGAGCCATGGGCGTATCCTATCTCTATCAGCTTGATTCAACTCTATTATAACAGAGAGACAAAAAGTTTACTATCGACAAAATAAAGAAACCAAAGGCACTCCAAGACCTATCAGCAACTTACGAAAAGCCCTGCATCCTACGAAATAGCCATTGACTTTTACCGCCTCCTTGTGTAATCTATTTTGTAACCTTGGTTATAGTTATACCTTAGCCATCTGCACTATTGCATCTGCTTCTTGCACTATCACGCAAGAAAAGTAGAGGAGAAATCATGGCCGATACGTATGAAAAGATCAAGTCAGGTACTTCCGCAACTTCCGTTCTCCATCCCTTAGAACCACTTACCGCCGAAGAGATTACTGCTGCTGTTCAGATTGTGAAAACAGAGCGCGATCTGGGTGAGCGGGTGCGCTTTGCGTCGATTGCACTCAACGAGCCTCCTAAGGAGATCGTTCTCAACTTCAAACAGGGAGATACAGTTACAAGGGAAGCTTTTATTATTTTGCTCAATAACAGTGATGGTGCAACATACGAAGCAGTGGTCTCCATCACTACTGGTAAGGTGATATCATGGTGTCATATTCCAGGTGTTCAACCCTCCATCATGCTCGATGAGTTTTTTGAATGTGAGCAGGCAGTAAAGGCAAACCCAGAGTTCCAGGCTGCACTACGCAAGCGTGGGATTACGAATTTCGATCTCGTCATGGTTGATCCCTGGTCGGCGGGAAATTATGGAACCAAAGAGGAGAACACACAACGCCTCTCACGAGCACTCTCATGGGTTCGCTCTGACCCCAACGATAATGGTTATGCCCGTCCTATCGAAGGCGTCCTTGCCCTCGTTGATCTCAACAAAATGGAGGTGGTAAGGATCGAGGACAATGGAATCGTACCACTGCCTCCCACTTCTGGAAACTACACACCTGAAGCGGTTGGTCAGCTACGAACGGATCTCAAACCTATTGAGATTCAGCAAAACGAGGGTCCTAGTTTTTCGATTCAGGGACATGAGATTCACTGGCAGAAATGGCACATGCGCATTGGCTTCACGCCCAGAGAGGGGCTGGTGCTCCATACCGTCGGCTACGAAGATCAAGGCCGAATCCGTCCCATCCTCTATCGCGCTTCACTTGCGGAAATGGTCGTTCCGTATGGGGACCCGGGACCAAACCATTATCGCAAGAACGCTTTTGATGTTGGAGAATATGGTGTTGGCATGCTTGCCAATGCCCTCGAACTTGGTTGCGACTGCCTGGGATACATTCAATATTTTGATGCCACTGTAGCTGATAGTCGTGGCAATCCTATGATCTTAAAGAACGCTATTTGTATGCACGAAGAGGACTATGGCATCCTGTGGAAGCATATAGATTGGCGTACGAATCAGACAGAGGTGCGACGCTCACGACGGCTAGTCCTCTCGTTTATTGCCACTGTCGGCAACTATGAGTATGGCTTCTTCTGGTACTTCTACCAGGATGGAAACATCCAGTTTGAAGTAAAGCTCACTGGCATCATGCACACCGGAGCTTTCCCGCCAGGGGAGACACCCAAATATGGGCAACTAGTTGCGCCACAGTTGCATGCCCCCATCCATCAACACATGTTTAATATCCGCCTCGATATGACGGTGGATGGATTGCAAAACTCGGTGTACGAAGTACATACGGAGGCCGAGCCGATAGACCCCGAAAACCCGCACGGCAATGCGTTCTTCGCCAAGTCAACGTTGCTCTCTACCGAGTCAGAGGCGCAACAGGTGATTGACCCGCTCTCTGGTCGCTTCTGGAAGATAGTCAATCCTGCCAGCACTAATAGTGTCGGTCAGCCAGTGGCTTACAAGCTGATGCCTGGAGAAAACATTCTGCCCTTTGCACATCCGGAATCCAGCGTGGCGAAGCGCGCCACGTTCGCTACAAAACACCTCTGGGTTACGCCTTACAATGCCGAAGAGCGCTACCCGGCTGGCGACTACCCCAACCAGCATCCAGGGGGAGCGGGGCTTCCTACCTGGACACAGGCTAACCGCCCCATTGAGAATACCGACGTTGTCGTGTGGTATACGATGGGTGCTCATCACGTTCCTCGACCCGAGGATTGGCCCGTGATGCCTGCTAGCTACATTAGCTTCATGCTCAAGCCGCTGGGCTTTTTTGACCGCAACCCGGCTCTTGATGTGCCCCCTCCGCCAGCGAAGCATGGAGACCACTGCGAACATGAACATTTGTAATAAGAGGAGTATCGCGGCCCTCTTACCCGGCTGTGCGATATCCTTCATGTTGATTTAATCGGGTCCAGAAATATGACCCTGATTAACGCTGCCAAAGATTATGGTTTCCCCAAAAACCTACTGTTGCACTCCCTGCTGAGTATGTATCGCTCGCAGCACTCGCTCAGGAGTCATTGGTAACTGCTGTATTCGTACTCGCAAAGCATCTACTACCGCGTTCGCAATCGCAGGAGCAACACCACTCAGTGAGACTTCAGAAACCGATTTTGCACCGAAGGGTCCTGAAGCATTTTTGGTCTCTATCAAATAGGTCTGCATCTCAGGCATATCGGGGGCGTTGTAGATACGATAGTCGCTGAGGTTTGTCGAGAGAAGTTGACCTTTCTGATCATAGAGTAACTCTTCGCTCACGCCAGCACCTAACGCATAGGCCACATTTCCTTGCACTTGTGACTCGGCAATTAAAGGATTGATAAGTTGTCCAGCGTCAACTGCTGTAACAATCTTCAAGACACGCACAATGCCTGTATCGGTATCAACCTCCACCTCGACTCCTTGGGCAGCGAACGAGGTAGGAATTTGCCTCTCTTTCCAGGATGCGGTTGCTATAATATGCCTTCCTTCGCCAGCGAGAAGATGCGATGCCATTTGCCCAATAGTCAATCTTTGGTCGTTAAGAGAGGAGGTCGTAATCACTCCATCATGAATTTTAAGGGCTTCAGGCAACATACTTAGCATACGTCCCGCACTTGTAAGCAATTGCCGACGTACCTGCTCCGCCGCCTTCTTTACAGCGCCACCAGCACTATAGAGTGTATCTGCGGCGCTCGTAACCGTGTTGAAGGGAATAGTATCTGTTCCAGATGTATGCAACAAAATATCTTCCATAGGTACGTTCAATACCTCGGCGGCAATTTGAGTCAACAGTGTCTTCGAGGTATCATCAGCTACGCCGACGAAGACATCAAAAGAGCCGTCTTCATTCAACTTAATGGTTGCTCCACTGATATCCGTATCACCGACAGGATTTCCGTAGAGAGAAAGCGCAATACCGACTCCGCGCCGAAAACGATCACGGCCTGATTTTCCCCGCTTTTCGTTCCATTGTAGTACTGCCTCTACCGCCTCCACGCACTCTGGTAAACCACTACTTTCGATGACTGCCCCGTTATTCCGGCCTGCTGCTTGCATGAACGGATACGTATCACCTGCCTTTATCCAATTCTTACGCCTCAGTTCTATCACATCTATGCCAAGCCTCCGGGCAATCTCATCCATGTGACATTCAAGCGCGAAGAATTCAGGGCTAGAGCCGAAAAAGGTACTCGATGGTGGAAGGTTTGTATAAAGCACCTCCGCAACAAAACGCGTGTGTGGGCAGGGATAGAGCGGCAGAGCACTCGGAGTCGCACTACTTGTAGTGGTGAGCGGGTGTGTTCCGTATGCACCAGTGCTGGCAAGAATGACCATCTGGTTTGCTATGAGAGTTCCATCACGTTTCACACCAGTTTTCATACGCACAATGTGCTGCTGTTGCACACTACTACGAAACTCATCAGCGCGCGAATGAGCTAGTCTCACGGGCCTGTTAGACGCCAGTGTCAACAGAGCGCAGATGTCCTCAAGAACCACTCCCTGTTTTACTCCAGGACCGCTACCAACATTTGGTTGTTCCACGTGAATGCGACGGGCAGGCAGACCAAGAATGGGAGCAAGTGTTCGTCGTACTAGATGAGGAGCCTGTGTACTCGTTCGCACAACGAGAAACTCATTTTCATCAAAATAAGTGATCACTGTGTGATTTTCGATGGGGGCCTGCTGCGTTATCGGAACAAGATATTCTCCCTCAACGATCACATCAGACTCCGTGAACCCTCGCTCCACATCGCCTGTATCGCTATGTACACGCGCGGCGATATTGCGTTCGGCATCATAGATGTTCCGCGATTCCGATTCGGGATGTAAACGTGGCGCATTAGCTTCTAGTGCCTGGCGTGGATCAAGGATAGCAGGCAATACATCGTACTCGACTTTGATAAGTTTTATCGCTTGTTCAGCAAGTTCCGATGTCTCGGCGGCTACAGCGGCCACACGGTCTCCTACATAGCGCACGATGTAGTCCAGACTGTAGCGATCTTGTGGGCCAGACATACCTCCACTGGCATAGGGTACACGCTGTACATCTTCATAAGTAAGCACTGCGTGTACCCCTGGCAGAGCCTTCGCCTCGGATACGTCAATACTACGAATGACAGCGTGTGCATAGGGGCTGGTAAGAATTCTTCCATATATCATGCCATGTATTGCTACATCATCAGCAAAGGCTGCACGCCCTGTCGTCAGTTTGACCGCATCGACATTGTGCACGGACTTACCTACTATCTGCGCTTGTGTAGGGGTCGTAGAAGCAGTTACAGCACGTTGTTTGGCAGTGGTACTCGATACACCATTAGCACCTATCGCACGCATTCCTCCTGTAGTACCGCTGTCCCTTCCCTCACTTCCATTAGCGACTGCATATTCCAGAGGAGCAACTGTTTCACCGCGCAGAACTGCGGCGGCTCGCAACACAGCCTGCACAGGCTTCGCATATCCTGTACAGCGGCAGAGGTTGCCCGAGAGGGCGTCTCGTACCTCATCCTCTGTAGGATTTGGATTGCGCTCGAGTAGTGCAGAGGAAGACAAAAGCATTCCTGGCGTGCAGAAGCCACATTGAACCGCTCCCTCGTCAACAAATGCCTGTTGTAGTGGATGGAGATTACGAGCCGAACCCAGGCCCTCAACTGTTGTTAGCGTACACCCACCAGCCTGCGCCGCCAGCATTATACAACTCGGACGCGACGTACCATCAACCAGGACCGTACAGGCTCCACATTCGCCCGTCTCACATCCTTGTTTCACACTACAGTACCCATTACGGCGCAACATCGTGAGCAGCACCTCGCCAGGAGCAACATCCAGGCTTTCTACCACTCCATTGACACGTAGTTCAAGCTCCATCTCTACCTGACCTCTCGTTTTTCGCCTCTATCTGACGAGACCAGACCGCGCCTAAACGAGGCACTCGCGGCCTCCTCAAGCACGTGCTGGGCAAGCTTCATGCCGCTCACTCGTCGATAGCCACTACTGACACGCGCATCTGCCGGAAGGTGAAACTCGTTCATACCAGCTTGTAGCGCGTCTAAAAGCCCTTGACTATTGTCGATACGTTGACCTTCGAGATATCGCTCAACGGCCTGAACACGTACCGACTCCATGTTGACGCCACCAAGTGCCAACCGTACGCGTCGATACACGTTATTCTCTATCTCCACAAGAGCGACAGCATTCACTAAGGCTGTATCCGTAGGAGTACGTCCTATTCGTGCAAAAGAGGCTCCACAGATCGCATCTGGTCGAGGCACGATCACCTCGACGATCAGTTCATTGGGACGCAGTTCTCTCTTCAGGGCGTCACTGGCAACGCGTCGCTCTTGCTTTCCTTTATATACAACCCCTGAAAGAGCCAGACCTGGACGTTCAGAAGTTCCCCCACTCAAATTGACCTCTGTTCTGGAACCTGAACGCACCACCACCTGCGCTTCCATTGCGGTAAACGCCGTCAACAGATCGGCCTGAGATGCAGCACCTACAGCGAGCGTGCCGCCAATCGTTGCGCTATTGCGGATGAGACGTGAAGATGATGAAGCGGACGCGGAGCTTGATAGTAATCCTGAAGCCAGCTCCTTGAGCAAAGGCGCATCTGCCATACTCTGTAAAGTCGTCATCGGGCCAATATGAATGCCTCTCGTATCCTCTGAGATATACGCAAGCTCCAGATCACGAAGATCGACAACAGCTTCGATACTCTCATCATCCAAGCCCAACAAATACGTTCCTCCAGCTATAGGAACGGTCTTTATGTCGAGACGAGCTAACAAAAGAAGTGCATCGTCGATGTGCTCTGCCCAGTGATATTCGGCGAGATTACGTAGCATGAAATTTACCTTTGTAGTGGAAGTAGGGTGAACGCCTCTACATCGACCAAGCCCTGATCTGTCAACTTGAGTGCAGGGATAACGGAGAGCGAGAGGAAACTCAGCGTCATACAGGGGTGTTCTAAGGTGCAGCCTAGCTCTGCAGCAACAGCATCGAGCGCGCGTAACTGCTGCACCAGTTCGTCTGCGGGAAGCGGTGAGACGAGTCCGCCAAGCGGCAACGCGACGCGCGCCCGTACCTCTCCATTTACGACACAGGCAAAGCCGCCACCCATCTCTTCCAACGTATGAGCAGCTTGCAGAATATCACTATCATTCGCACCCGCAATGACAAGGTTGTGCGCGTCATGTGCGACGCTGGAAGCGATGGCTCCCTGCTTGAGGCCAAAACCCTTGACGAGTCCAAGCCCAACACGCCCACTGGCGTGATGTCGCTCGATCACGACCAATTTCAGTAGATCGCGGTCGGGGTCCGCAACAATCTCACCAGCAGAGATAGGTGCTTCTACGTGCAGATGTTTTGTGGTAATCTGCCCTGGTTCGATACCTACCACCTCAACAAGCCCTGATTTACCTGGTATGCGTAGATCTGACTCCGATACCCGCCCAATGTGTACCGTCTTCGTCACCTCTACCTCTCGCATCGCTATATCGGTTTCCACACCCATAACAGCGGCGGAAGGCACATTTACAAGCAACTGCCCGTTTTGAGCTACCAGCACGCCATCTTTATACACTGACTCAACCTTAAATGTGTCCAGGTCGTCCAACACCACAAGGTCTGCTACAAAGCCAGGGGCGATAGCACCACGATCATAGAGACGAAAATATTGTGCCGTATTATAGGAAGCGAGACGTACGGCCTCGACTGCATCCAGCCCCAGTTTGATAGCGCGCCGCACCATTGAGTCCATATGTCCACGTGTCATCAGGTCTTGTGGGTCGCGGTCATCAGTAACAAAAAATACTCGTGGTGGGTGCAGTTCCTTTACAAGTGGCAGAAGTGTATCAAGGTTGCGCGCCGCCGACCCCTCGCGGATCATCAGCCACATGCCCAGGCGAATGCGTTGTCGTGCCTCTTCGCGGGTGGTACATTCGTGATCAGACATCACGCCAGAGGCTGCATAGGCACAGAGGTCACGCCCTACCAATCCGGGAGCGTGACCATCGACAACAAGGCCATGGCGCAGTGCAGCGTCAATCTTCGCCAACACTTGTTCATCGCCATGCAGCACCCCTGGCATATTCATCATCTCCGCCAGCCCTAACACACGCTCATCACTTAATAAAGGAAGGAGATCATCGGCCATCAGGACGCGATAGGGGCTTTCGTAGGATGAAGCGGGTACACAGGATGAGAGCATAATATAGGCAGAGAGGGGAAGGCCACGTCCCGATTCGAGAACATAACGGATACCCTCAATCCCCATCACATTCGCGAACTCGTGGGGATCAAGCATGACGGAAGTTACGCCGCGTGGCGTCACGATACGAGCGAACTCGGGAAGAACCAGCATCGTACTTTCAATATGCATATGCCCGTCGATAAGACCTGGAACTAACCAGCGTCCTTGCAGGTTCCGCTCCTCATGCCCTTCATACCTCTTCTCGACTGTACCGTCGGTACGTCTTTCGCTTACTCCCACAACACGCCCATCAAAGATGGCAATGTCGGCAGGATAACACTCACCACTACACACGTTAACAAGTTGTGCATTGCGCAGCACCAGGTCTGCAGGCAGTTCGCCACGTGCAACCTGAATGCGACGCTTCAGTTCATTCATTGGCACCCTCTGTCTTCTTTCTACAGCGTCTCTCACCTAGTGAGAACATTGCTGTACATAGTAGCAGATTTTAGCACAAGAGTCGAGATTTCTTACAATTCTAGAGTTTTATATAACCCGTATGGGTTGTGGACGAGCAAGAAACGCCTAAGAGACGCAACTGCTTAATACAACGTATAATCAATAGAGATGATGTATGAAAAATGGACGAGAATAGCGGAGAGAGCTTTATTCTAGTTTGATATAGGAAGAAAGGGAACCTCATGAGTAACGTTGGTACAACAGTAGCAAAAGTTGTTTTGCTGGCAAGCGGGGCAGTTCTCGGTGCGATACTTGCTCGTATATGCGATGACTTGCTCACATCGCATTCACAAGAGCAATCCGAGTATGATAAGACACGTTATGCTCAGGGGCTTGGGCCAATTCCTCAACAGCCCAAAACGCCGCCACAGGCACCGTTTCAAGCTCCAATAGATGAGTATCAAAGTCAGGAATAAAGGGGTACAGCATCATGACCACTACCATGACGGCTAGTGAACGTGTCCACGCCGCTCTCAAGGGAGAGCATGTAGATCGCGTCCCATTCTGCTTCTGGCATCACTTCAAGCCCGAAGGCTCTGGTGAGCGCCAGGCGGCCTACACAATGGAGTTCTTCCGTCAAAAGTTTGATTTAGATATTGTAAAAATCATGCCTGATCTGCCTTACCCAGACCCTCCGGCACCGATTGAGGAGGCAGACCAGGTGAGGATGCTGCCAAAACTGGGGCTTGACACATCTATGTTTGAGCAGCAACTCATCTGTATTCGCGCTCTGCGTTCTCAATTAGGTAACGACTATCCCTTGATTGTCACTCACTTTAGTCCGCTAACCTATGTGCTGCGTACTATGGGTAAGCAAAAAGCAATAGAGGAAGCTCGTAAAAATCCAGAACCAATCGAGGAGGGACTGGGAACGGTAGCCGCGAACCTACGTCACCTCTTCGAGGCGTCGATAGATGCAGGAGCGAATGGTATCTTCTTCTCCTCTATGGGGGCCACGACAGCGCATTTCACGCGCGAAGAGTATGCGCGCTTCGGTCGCCCCTACGACCTGCGCGCGCTTGAGGGAGCTAAAGCTGGCTGGCTCAACACCGTCCACGTCCACGCCGACCCCGATCAGACTGGCGATCAGATTTACTTTGAAGACTTCCTGGATTATCCGGTCTCAGTACTCAGTTGGAGTGACCGCATCACTGGACCAAGCCTGAGCGAGGCATTCGCAATGACCGACAAGTGTCTTATGGGTGGACTCGACGAGCGTGGCCCACTCACGCACGGCAGCGAGACCGAGTTAGACAACGAGATCATGTCAGCCATCACGCAAACCAAAGGCCGACGCCTCATCCTTGCCAATGGCTGCTCCATTCCCGACGACACCCCCGAAGAGTGGCTCCACAAGGCCCGTATGCTGGTAGATAATCTACGTTAGTCGAAATCAGTGGAGCATGCGGGTGATTATGGCTCTCATGCTTCACTGTATCAATCAATTCTTGGCAAAAACACTGATTGTAAGTAGAGCTAATATCAAGTATAATAGGTCTATGGATGTAAAAACAGAGGAGGGTCTTATGAAGACATTAGGGGTACAAGAACTAACAGAACGTATCAATGAGATATTAAGTCTATTGCAAGCAGGTGAGACCATCGAATTAACGAACGATGGTGAGGTTGTTGGACATCTTACGCCGCCTTACAGGTTAGAACAAAAAATAAGGCCATATGATAAGGAAGCTTCTGATAAAGCTTGGGCCGATTTAGAACGTCTGTCCGCTGAAATTAGCGCTCACTGGACAGGGAATATGGACGCAGTTGAAGCAGTACGAGACGCGAGGCGTGACTTATAGTGAGTACAGAAGTAGTAGTGGATGCTAGTGTTTGGGTAAGTTGGTTAATAACTGAAGATACTAATCATAATGCGAGTCGCACAATTGTCTTACTCGTACCGCAATACCTCCAGTGGTCGTACGCGCGTTGCATTCCATGAGACGAGCATCGCTACCAGCATCGTTACTACCGATGTAGCAGCCACGATCAACGCGATGAGCCACGGCCCTACGCCGAGTTGTACCTGGAAGACAAATTTGCTCAACACGGTGATTGAGCCTGCAACAAGCAGCATCGCTACGAGAGAGCCGAGCAGTCCTACCAGACCGTTCTCGATAAGCACTGTCGCCAGTACCGACCTACTGGTATAGCCAACGGATTTTAGAATGCCGATTTCGCGTTGACGCTCTAGCATCGCCAGTGCTACCGCGTTAGCAATAATAATCAGACCAGCAATCATCGCTAACGATGCAACGGTTGTCAACATGATGATCAGATTATCGAGCACCTGATTGATGATCGCGTCAATATCAACTACGCTGATGACAATCGCATTTGGCACGGCTTTGTTGAGGTTTCGCTTGAAGGCGGGCAACTGATCGGGATCGACCTTGAGCGAAAACACCTCTAAGGTTGACGCTCCACCCAGTTGAGCCGCTACTCCTTCATCTCCCAACACCGAGGCAAAGTTCGGACTCCCTGTCTGGTTCGACTCGTCATAGAAACCGACCACGGTAAGGACCTTTGTCACTGCCCCATCGGCGCTCTGCACGATGACGGTATCCCCCGTGTGTAAGCGTAGTGGTGCGTTTTCCAGGCGCGAACTGACGATCACGTTGTCGGTGCCAGCATCCGACACACGCAGGTTACGCCCCTCCTTGAGCACAATCGTCGGAATATTGTTGCCACCCTCCTTCAGAGTAAAGCCCTCAATGTCACTTAACCCTCCAAGCACGTCTCTGCGATCTATCTTAGCCTTGCTGCCAATACCTTTCAACACTGTGTTCAAGTCTTGCCCCTTAATAAAGAGAGGGTATATCTGTCGTACTACCGGGTTCTCCACTGTTTTACTGGAGTCTATTCCTTTTAGTCGCGGCAATTGTGCAGTTACGGCATCTTTTTGCTTGGGTGGCACGGCAACAAACACGTTGCGTGTGAACAGTGTATTCAACGTACTATTGATTGTGTCTTTAATGCCTTGACCAAGCACCAGAACCAGACCAATAGCAAAAACGCCTACGAAAAGAGCGGTAAGTGTGGTAGTTGTGCGTAGTCGTTGCCTCCCCATATTGCGATACGCCAGCATCACCGGAGTTTTCCATGAACGCGGCGTAAACATCACAATACCATCTACCAACGTTGCGAAAAAAAAGACAAGCGACCCGCCAAGCAACACGATACCCAGTCCACCAAGGACAGCTAACGCATAGATACCGAGTGTACTATTACCAAGCTGCCGCGCGGCGAAGCTATTTGCTCCAGCACCGAGAAGACCAAGCAGTCCAAAGGCAACTGACGCGAGTACAACGATACCAATAGCCGCGAGTATCCATAAGAGGATGCGCGGTCTCGGTTTCTCATATACAGGCAGTTTCGATATCGCCAGGACCAACAGTCCAAGTCCCAATGCGAGGGCAGAGATGACTATAGAGCCGCCGTAGACCGCGATAATGGCGGTAGTCACATCTCCCAGGATACTAGCCGCCAAGGTGACAAAGAGAAGTGACAATAAGATGAGCAATATTACGGTCGTGAGCCGTGAACTCGTCCTCGCGCCCTCATTGCTCTCACGTAGGACCGCCAGGGGACGTATCTGACTTGCCTGCACAATGGGCAGTAGTCCGAAGATTAACGCGGTTGCCAGGCCAATCAGGAGACCTGAAACGATGGTGAGTGTGTCAAGTACAATCGGGAGGTGCAGTGTGAAGGCATGTTCCACAACCGAGCGCACAAGATAGCTTGCGCCAACGCCTGCCGCCGTACCTACCACGCCTCCCAGTATCCCCAGCAAAGCCGCCTCTAATCCAAACAGTCCATACAAATCGACCTGCCGATAGCCCGTTGTCTTGAGCATCGCTATTTCAACCAGTCGCCTACGCAGCAACACCTGCATGGTGTTGATGATACCTATTCCACCGATGAAGAGCGCGAGGAGGCCAACAATGCGCAAGAAGAGCCGTATCTGGTCAACCTGGCTCTGCCGCCGCTTGAGCAAGTCTTGTGCCGTAATAACAGTCGTTGCAGGGAACTGCTGGCTTACCTGCTCTCTCACCTGCTTCAGGTTCGTGTCTGATACTGTGGCATATACCGTGTTGTACTGCTCTGACAAGGCAGAACCATTGGGTCCAGGAATTGCCGCTAAAGTATTTTGTGCAATGATGACTTGTGGCCCCTGGAACGCGCCTCCCTCTTGAAACTCAGCTGCCACTGTAATTGGAACGAGGCGTCCGTCCGATGTTTTGACCCGATAGGTACTCCCAATATGGGCACCTAAATTCTGAAAGACACGTGTACTGACCGCGACGCTATTGCCACTTACCACCTGTTGTATTGTCAAATTCTGCGATGGAGCGACAAAGCTTGCTTCTCCTATCAGAGGGAAGTTGCTCGACACAGCTTTAAAATTAAAGGTCTCCTCATCGCCCGAAGGCAGTGTAATACTCCCACCCGCATCATACGCCGTTGCATAATCAGTAATGCTTCCACGCCGCTTTAATTGATCGAAGAAGGGCAGATCACGTCTACGCAGCGGGGCCACTCCGGCAGTCACACGAATATCGCCTCCATTCGCCTCGACAATATTGCCAACGAGAGCCTGGTTGACGCTCAACCCCACCAGTTGGAGCGCAACAATCGCCATTACGCCAACAGCTACACAGAAAATAGCAAGTATCGTTCGCTGTCCCCCACGAAATAGTGAGCGCGTCGCGTAGGACCAGTAGAGTCCGAGTCTCATAAATATCCTCTTCCAGAGCAACCTTTATGTATTCTTAGTTTCGTGTTATTATACGGAAGAACTTCCAGATTGTTATAGCACACAAAGACAAGAACAGCATACACCCGAAACCGCAGTATAACATCACCAGTTGCACTGGGCTGGAATGGAGTGAAGATAAGCGAGATACCTCTGTTGCTAACGGTCAAAGATGAATGGTTATACGAATATTTTGATGAAACAGGTAATAATTTCTAGTAGTATCATAGCGCAACACATCCAAAGGAACTCAGTATCCTTGCAGATACCTGGTTCCTTTGGACGTGTAAAGCAATAATATGCAAAGCTACACGAGTAGCAGCGTAAGCATTTTACGCAGGATCACCAAACACTGTATAGTGCCAACTCTTGTTGGGTTCACCTGTTAACTCGATCAGGACATGCTTGATCTGAGTATACTCCTCAAAAGAATACATCGACATGTCCTTGCCGATTCCGCTTTCTTTATAACCACCATGAGGCATCTCGGAGGTGAGGGGGAGGTGGTCGTTTACCCAGACGGTGCCAAACTGAAGCGTCTTACTGGCGCGCATCGCCTTATAGATGTCCCTCGTCCAGACAGAGGCGGCCAGACCATACACAACATCATTAGCCTTCGCCAATACCTCTTCCTCGGTCTTGAAGCGGCTCACGACGACAACTGGACCAAAGACCTCGCTCTGGATAATCTCGGCATCGTTACGGTCCTCCGCGATCACCGTTGGCTCGAAGAAGAAACCTTGTTCAAAGCCAGCGATAGAGGCGCGTTTGCCACCTGTGAGGATATTTGCACCTGCTCGCAGCGCGCGCTCGACATAGCCCTCAACGTTGTCGCGCTGCCTGGCAGAGATCAATGGCCCCATGTCGGTGCTCTCGCTCGAAGGATCGCCGACACGAATTTGCTTGACCTTGCTCATGAATGACTGCAAGAACGTATCATAGATGCTATCCTGTACGTAGATGCGTGTAGCCGCCGTACAGTCCTGGCCACAGTTGACATAGCCACCCACAACAGCGCCGCTCGTAGCTGCATCCAGGTCTGCATCATCAAAGACGATGAAGGGAGCTTTGCCACCGAGTTCAAGATGAACGCGCTTAATCGTATCGGCAGCAGCACGCATGACATATTTGCCACTGCGTGTGCTGCCCGTGATCGAGACCATGTTGACATTCTTGTGGCTGACGAGACTTGGGGCAACCTCTGGACCGTCAGCAATAATATTGAGGACGCCAGCCGGAATACCCGCTTCCAGTGCCAGTTCGCCAAGCTTGAGCGCGGTTAATGGAGTCTCAGGCGATGGTTTGAAAATGGCGGTGTTACCTGCTGCAAGCGCAGGGCCGAGCTTCCAGGCCGCCATCATAAAGGGGTAGTTCCAGGGAGCAACCGAGGCAACAACACCGATTGGCTCACGACGAATGATGCTGGTATGCCCACCCGTGTACTCGCTGGCAGCGGTTCCCATCAGTTGACGAGCCGCACCAGCGAAGAAGTGTAGATTGTCCGCCGCGAAGGGGATATCACCATCACGAGCAAGCTTGATCGGCTTACCTGTGTCTTGCGACTCTAGTGATGCCAACTCGCTTGCATGCTCCTCAATCAATGATGCCAGCTTCTCCAGGGTTGCGGCACGCGCACCATGCGTCAAGCCCGACCAGCGTCCATCATCAAAGGCTTCACGCGCGGCGGCTACGGCACGGTTCATATCGTCTAGCGTGCTCTCTGGCACCTCTGCAAGCGTCTTGCCTGTCGCGGGACTGATATCTTCGATAGTCTTACCTGTACTGCTGTTGACTAGCTCTCCATTAATTAAAAGTTTGTATTCGCTCATCGTCGGTCGCTCCTCTCGGATGACTGAATTGACATTTTCTTCAATACATTACCACATGTTCGATACTGCTTACACTATGCGCGTCTCACTTTCGACGCGCATATCGTATCGCGCCAACTCATGGAAAAATGAATTGGTAGGAATACACATTTCAGGGCCAAATGCTCCACGGAGTGTTACCTCGCCTCTCCCAAGCATACGCCCAGCAATAGCAAGCGGCGTTCCAGTATCAAGCGCGCCAGCACCAATGCCCCAACGACGATAGGGAAGCACGACAACTTGATTGGTGATCTCAAGACGTTGTCCATTCGCCTCACCTACCGCAACGATGCGCAACACATCACAGTCTTGCGGCTCGACCTGCTCAACAGGAGCCATTTCGAGGAGACGTGCCAGCACCTCGCGTGGCGAGACCTTGACACCCTGTACACTGATCGGCTCGTTGCTACCAAAGCCCAGGTCAACCAGGAACTTGAGCCTGGTCAAGAAATCGTTGGGAAAGGCAATCTTGAACGAGACATAGCGAATACCCTTGTCTCGGAAAGAGACAGGAAAGGTTGCACACTCTGAGTGCAATGAGTAGATAGCGGTGGCGCGTCCAACAGGTTCAGGAAACACCAGTTCCTCCTGGCCCGTCAGTGGTTGCTGTGCATGCCACGCGCCGTCCTGGAAGACCTGCGGCTCTTTCGTAAACTCGTCCAGAATGGTGCGAATAGAGTACGGGGCCACCAGAGGTGCGCTCGATGGAGTTGTATCGCCACAGCCAAGCTGAACCTTGACGCTCTCAACGCGGTCAAGCTTGTCAACCGCAGCACGAGCGAGGAGATTTGTTATGCCAGGAGTACCACCAATGCCGAGAATGGCGGTTATACCTGCTGCCTCTGCCTCAGCACTCATAGCCATCAGTTTGCGCGACATGTGAAATAGACCGCCGAGGTCGGCGTAATGTACCTTCTCTCGAATGCACGCTTTGAGAATGGGCATATTGAAGACATATTCGACCGCGCTCAACACCACGTCGGCACCGTGCAATAATTGGCCGATTCGTTCCTCGTTGGTTACGTCGATCTGCCTTACCTGTATCTTGCTACTATTGAGCGAGAAAGCAACTTCATGGGCACGTTCCTCGTTATAGTCTGCAAGTGTGATCTGATGCACGTCGTCGTATTCGGTCAGGGTACGTACTGTAATGCGTCCCATAGCGCCAGCGCCGCCAAGAACGATAATATGCATGAAAAAGCCCCCCTTGGTGTTGCCTTGCAGTAGAAAAAAAACGGCAGGGTAGCCTGTAGGGGTCTAATTATGCCGGAAGGATTCCCCGTAGGGGTGCAATTGATTGCGCCCCGTCTTGCCGACGACCACCGGGGTGCAATTGATTGCGCCCCGTCTTGCCGACGACCACCGGGGCGCAATCAATTGCGCCCCTACGGGGAATCTCCATGACCAGATTATTTGGTAAAACGGCATTATTACACCCCCACAGCACCAACGTAGGGTTGTTGGCAGACGCGGGTGTAATAAAGTAGACCCCTACGGATGATTTCCCATGTTATGCCACTGCCGTATCTGTATCAGCAGGCGGCACAACACTCAGCGTGTCCGTTACAGGAAGGCTCGGTGTCGAGACCGCTGCATGCATTTCCTGGAGCGTATCTTCCAGGCGGTTCAAGATGGTGTCGATCTCTTCTCGTGTGATGACCAGAGGTGGCTCTACACGGATGACACGCGAATTGTTCAATGTGCCAGAGATAAGTACGCCGCGCTTGAATAAGCCAGACGCCACTGCATAACCAATGTCATCATTGATGAAATGCTGGCCGATCAACAGACCCTTACCTGTGATGTTGGTATATACATCGCTGTGACGCGCGGCAATATCCTTCAACTGCTTGATGAAGTATTCGCCCTTCTCGGCTGCCTGCTCAGAGATACCTTCTTCAAGCGTCACGTTAATGGCAGCGATAGCCGCGGCACAGGCCAGTGGGTTCCCCCCCGTAGTAGACGTATGGATGAATGGATCGCTATTCATCACACTCCAAATCTTAGGAGTAGACATGAAGGCCCCGATAGGCATGACGCCGCCACCGAGCGCTTTCGCGGAACAGATGATATCGGGTGCAACATCCCAATGCTCGACTCCCCACAACTTGCCAGTGCGTCCCATACCTGTCTGCACCTCGTCGGCTATCAGCAGCACCTCGTACTCGTCGCAAATCTGGCGCAGACGAGGCCAGAAATCGTCGGGTGGCACAATCGCGCCAGCCTCGCCCTGCACCGGTTCCATGATAACGGCGGCGATGTCGTTGCCAACTTCGCGTGCGATACGCAACTGCTGCTCAACAGCATCGGCGTCGCCATAAGGAACATGGAAGACGTTATTGTGTAATGGCATAGCGGGACGGCGGAAGATAGCCTTACCCGTGAGGGCAAGCGAACCAGTTGTTTTGCCGTGGAAACCACGCACCGAGGCGATAAAACCACTCTTGCGTGTATAGAGTTTCGCAAGCTTCATAGCGCCCTCGACCGCCTCGGTACCACTGCCCACGAAGAAGCTATATTGAATATCACCCGGAGTAATCTCTGCTAGCAAGTGAGCAAGCATACCACGCAGTGGATCAAGCAGTTCCTGCGTCGGCAATGGACTCTTCTCTAACTGTGCTTGCACGGCCCCAACGACCTTTGGATGCGCCCAACCGAGATTGAATACTCCAAATCCACCCAGGCAGTCGATGTACTCACGCCCCAACACATCTTTGAAGGTCGCGCTGCGCCCTGTCCATTCGACTGCTGCAAAGTCGCCAGCTTCGGCGACCGATTTACGATACTCGATAAAACCGCTGTTATAATATTTCGCGAAATTGCTGATCGTGGTCTCGATTAACCACTCCGACTCGCTCTTACTCAATTGAGGTTTATGCACTACATCGAGGTAGCGCTGGGAATCGTTGAGGGCCTTGAGTAATCCATCGGTACTCATAAAAAACCTTTCCAGTAACGCAGGCAAATTGTAACCCACTCCACGTCGGGCCGCGTAGCCGAGAGAGCAATTATCGGTCAGTTGACCTACACATTCTGCTTGTGGATATGGTAAAGTGTAGAGCAAAAACTATCTATAAGGATAGGTACAGCCTACTAAAAAACTAAGGAAGCTTGCTAATGGGCAGAATTAACCTGGCTGCAAGAAAGCCTCTTGGACGATGTGTTTTGTCTTAAAAAAGCAGGGGTCTATCGTCCTAACAACAAATGACTAGGACGCGAAAGAAGAAGGGAAGAAGCATCAGGGGTAACATGTGGACAGGTGGAAGCCCCGGAACACATAGAATTTCGGTATGTAGCGGCCTCTTCGTTTGCCTGGAACGTCTCTAAGTTTCATTTTCATATTACAGTACCCATCAGGTCATCAGCTTTGAAACTCCTATGTGGGCTTCCTGCCTACAGTATAGCTTATGTCATGCTAAGAAAGCAAGCCTATTTTATGTCAATAAGACGGGTAGTCAAGAGATGAGCAAAAATGCTAATACGCCACCTGCATACGCCTCTCCAGGTGGCGAGCAAGCACAGTAAGGGGATAGCAGACGGCAAGGTAGACAAGAGCACCAAGAATGAAGACGAACAACTTGGTATTCGCATTCGTCAGCGGAAAGGCAAGAGAATATGTCTGCTGCTCCAGTTCGATTACTGAAAGCGTAGCAAGCAGGGCGCTATCTTGTATCAGCGTGATGAAATAGTTGGTAAATGGTGGAATGGTGATGCGAAAAGCCTGGGGTAGCACAATGCGACGCATCGTCTGACCAGAGTTCAGCCCCAGGCTCAGCGCGGCCTCTGTCTGCCCCTTCTGCACCGATTCAATGCCTGTACGGAAGACCTCTGTGAGGTAGGCCCCATAGTTGAAGCTAAGCCCAATGATCCCATAGAAGAAGCTGTTGAAGCCATCCGGTACCAAACTGTTGCTTTGCAGTGGCGTTAGAGCTTGAAATGCTATAGTGTATGGATCGAAGCCAAGGGCAGAGAGAAATGTGCCGATACCATAGTACCATAGCAATAGCTGAACAAGTACAGGCGTACCGCGAACGACCTCAACATACGTAACGCCGATAGCACGAACGATAGCAAAACGTGAGAGCCGTCCAAGAGCGCCGATAAAGCCAAGCAGTGTTGCCAAGATCATACTCACTATCGAAATGATGATAGTAACTCCGGCTCCTTGTAGCAAGAAAGGGAAGTCCAGGAGAATAGTATCGCGGAAGGAGTAGAGATAGTAGGCAAGTCCACATAGTACTGCTACAACAAGGGCGTAGAATACATAGTCAAGAATGACGAGCCAACCTCGTGATCGTGGTTTTGGTTCACTCTTTATCAGTGCAGGCTGCATAATCTTTTCCCTTCTCCTTCATCACAGTGCCGCACGTAGTCTGCGTTCAAATACTTTAGCGATATACGAGGTTGGAAGGCTGAGTATGAGGTAGAGGACGATGGCAAGCGCATAGAGCGGTAATGGATTACTTCCATGTCGCGAGACCCAATAGGTCAACACGGCGGTAAGCTCCGTACCGGAGATGACGCTCACTATTGCAGAGTCTTTGAGCATGTAAATAAAATCATTAACGAAGGGCGGAATCATAAAGGGAACCGCCTGGGGCAATACCACGCGAAAGAAGCTTTGTCCAGATGATAGCCCTAAGGAGAGTGCCGCCTCTGTTTGCCCCTGTTCAACGGAAAGTAGCCCCGCGCGGAAGACCTCTGCCTCGTAGGCCGCGTAGTTAAGTGTTAATACGGCAATTCCCGCTACCCAGGCATTCACGAGATAGGCCAGATTAAATTGTACTAAAACGGCTCCGACTCCGTAGTAGATGAGGAAGAGTTGTACAATGATCGGAGTACTACGCATGACCTCGATAAAAACACGCGCAGGTCCCTTTAACCATATAAAGTGAGAACTATCCATGAGAGCCAGGATTAGCCCAAGGATGAGCGCAAGAGGAAAAGAAATCGCGCAATAAATAAGAGTATCGCGCGCGCCAGCCAGAAAAGCAGGAAAAGCCTGTTGGATTAAATCCATGTATACGCACATCCCCTGTCATTAACACTTGTCACATAGGGAAACACTCCCTATGTGATGCCTATTGACGCCTGTAGATCGTTCCAGAGGCTCCATTTCTGATAGATTTGCTTGAGCGTCCCATTTTTCTTAAGTTCGGCAATTGCCTGGTTGACCTCTGCTAGCAATGTCTTAGCATTAGGGTTGCTCTGATTAAAGCCAATCACATAGACATCGGGAAAGATCGGTTTGCCGACAGGCTTAAGGGCTGAATCGGGTTTTCCACCGGGTCCACTACCCAGCACATAGTAGGCGATGATTGGAAGGTCTACCATCATCGCATCAAGCTTTTTCTGCTTCACGTCATCAAACGGGAGATTGCCATCATAGAGCTTTGTAGTGATCTTGGAGTCTGTCGCCAGATCATCTGCCGCCTTATAGCCTGTACCAGTGCCGACCTTAAGGCCCTCTAAGTCCTTCAATTGCACATCACTGGTCGCTGTCAAGCTGGAGAAACGTGAGTCATCTGAGCGAACGACTATCTGTTGGCCGTAGCTGTAATAGGGGTCGGAGAATAGCTCGGTCTTCTTGCGGTCTGGCGTTATTTCCCAACCGTTCATCACAAAATCGAACTGATTTGATAACAACGCCTGCTCAAGCTTCCCGTAGTCCGTCTCTGCTTGCTTTTGTGTCACACTCATCAAGCCAGCGATAGCTGTCGCAATCTCGACCTCAAAGCCAACAAGATTATTTGGGTTAGTAGGGTCTTTAAATACATAGGGAGCACCATCGACAAAATCAGAACCCCACTGCAATTTACCCGGAACCTTTAGACCCTTACTCTCTATCTTTGTAGTACTGGACGTACTTGCAGGGGACGTAGTAGCAACATTTCCTCCACACGCCGCCAGTAAAGACTCTAAGGTTCCACCTACTGCGAGAAGACCTCCCATTTGACCTGCACATTTCAGGAGTCTTCTACGATTTAATTCGTACGACATTCCTACGATGCCTTTCTGCTATCCGTCCTGGGAAATAAATAGTCAGGGTAAGACAGACAGCACGCGCTCCAGGAATAGCTGCGTGCGCTTCTCTTTGGGTCGCCTGAACAGCTCTTCGGGATCGCCCTGCTCGACAATCGAGCCTTCAGACATAAATACCACGCGATCCGACACATCTCGTGCGAACTGCATTTCATGTGTCACCACCACCATCGTGCTCCCCTCGTAGGCCAGGTCTTTCATCACCTTGAGCACCTCGCCCACCAGTTCAGGGTCAAGTGCTGAGGTCGGCTCATCAAAAAGCAGAGCACGAGGCTGCATTGCCAGCGCACGAGCAATAGCCACGCGCTGCTTCTGCCCACCAGAGAGACGGCTAGGATACACGTCTCGCTTCTCTGAAAGCCCCACCTTCGCAAGTAATTGTTCGCCCAAAGCTATCGCCTGATCTTTCGGAAGCTTTCGTACTAGCAGAGGAGCCTCGATAACATTTTGAAGCACCGTCATGTGGGGAAAGAGGTTGAAGTTTTGGAAGACCATGCCTAGTTCGCGGCGCATAGAACTTAGCTGCTTCACGGAGAGATAGGGATTAAGTTTCTGTTCATCGATATAGATTTCGCCGCTCGTGGCCTTCTCCAATGCATTGAGACAGCGAATCAGCGTGCTTTTGCCTGAGCCACTGGGGCCGATCAGCGCGACAACCTCACGTCTGCGCACCTCAAAATCAATGTCTTTCAGGACATGCTTATCGCCGAAGAACTTGTTTAGCTTGACGGCGCGAATAATAAAATCACCCTCAACAGGCTTGATAGATAGAGGACCGCTTTGATCGACAGAAGTGGGAACAGTTCTCGGCTTTACAATGTTTTCGGAGTTCACGTGACGCTCCTTGTTACTCGCTGAACAGTAATATGCGGCAATACGCGGCACAGAGCATCGCCTATAAAACGCAGCCTTTGATGTTGCAATAAGTATATGCATCCGTTTATACTATGTCAAGCATGCGGCGCAAGTATTTTTCGCTCGACTCGCATGCGCTTCTACGAAAGAAAATACACCATCATGGTAGGTGAATGATGCCATTCCTTGACGCACTCTACGCTACTTTGTACTACGACCTTTTCGCGCAAGACATCACTACCAGTACTGTAGCTGTCCCTTCTCAGACACTTCTGCTCCTACATGGTTTCGCAGGGACCCCCGAAAGCGACTTTACAGCACAGCTACCGAACTTACGTACCCAGTATAATGTCCTTGCGCCGCACCTTCATGGTTACGGACTTTCTTCCCACCGTGACGCCTACAACGTCTCATACTACAGAGAAGACGTAGCGGATATAATATCGCTTCTCGATGCGCTCAATCTCGACACAGTGCGCGTTCTCGGCTTTAGCGATGGTGGCATCGTCGGACTGCTGTTGACGGCCCTGCATCCGCAACGAGTCGAAGCCCTGGCAGTCCTCGGTGCGCAGCCTACAATCAACGCAAAGGATGTGGCGGCGATTCGTTATTGGCTACTCGAAAAGCCACTCTCCGAAGAGCGGCAAAAGGAACTGGCACAGTTGCACGGCGACCTCTACTGGCGTTCCCTTCCTGGTATGTACGTCAAGGTACAAGAGGACCTTGTTGCCAATGGGGGCATACTCATTAGCGACAAAGACTTGGCAGCTATTCGCTGTCCTACGTTGATAATGCACGGCAAGCGTGATCGCATTGTCTCCGCCGACTACGCACGCATTCTCCACGAGCACATCCCCGATTCGCACCTCCTGCTTTTCGACGCGGGACATGCCGCCCATTTGCGCTGTGAACAGGAATATACAGCAACGGTGACGAGGTTTTTTAGCGATCCACAGAGATTTGTTCTATAACAACGGAAAAGTAATCCAATAACCCATATTGAACTTATCTTAGTATGATGGATTAACAATATGAGAAAAGGCCCTGTAAATAGTCTTCACCTAAAACGTGCTATGATAGTATGGTCAGCTATATTATTACATGTAGTCGAGGAGATGTAGATTGTGCTAACAACCGAGAAGGTTGCTATTGTCATACCTGCCCTGAACGAAGAGGACGCTATCCCACCCCTAATCGCAGAGATTCCCCCTGCTTTCGCTCAATGGATCATTGTGATCGATAACGGAAGCACCGACGCGACCGCCGCAGTAGCCAGAGGTGCAGGGGCTATCGTTGCCAGTGAGCCAACACGGGGCTATGGACGTGCCTGTTTGAAGGGGCTACAAACGGCGAAGAGTCTAGGAGCCGACATTCTTATTTTTATGGATGGTGATGGCAGCGATGATCCTGCCGACCTATCCATGATGCTAGCCTCAATCAGTGAGGGACGTGCCGACCTCACTATAGGTTCTCGAATTAGTAAACGTGCCGAACGTGGTGCTATTCTCGCTCAGGCACGCCTGGGCAACTGGCTCGTCAGCCATATGATACGTACTCTCTACGGGGCACGCATTCACGACATAGGCTCGTTTCGCGGAATTCGTTGCTCCGCACTAGAAGCTTTACAGATGCGCGAAATGACCTTTGGCTGGCCCGTTGAGATGGTGGTCAAGGCGGCACGAGCAGGCTATCGCATCATCGAGTTGCCCATTCACTATCGGCGTCGCAGTCACGGTCAATCAAAGGTCGCGGGAACTATTCTCGGGAGCGTTAAAGCCGCATACTACATGCTCAGTACAACGCTGCGCTATGCTGGAACGAGGGGAGTAAGTGGTGTAAAGGGGATCAGGAAGGTAGAAGAGGTGCATGTCTAACATTATAGATACAGCACTTGTGATTATGGCCCGTTACCCGGAAATGGGCAAAACCAAGACACGCCTGGCTCGCACCCTCGGCGACGTGGAAACGCTGAGTCTGTATCGCGCGTTCCTCGCTGATCTTGCGCAATGCCACTCTGGTCAAGCCTATACGTTATGCTGGGCGTATACGCCAGCCGAAGTTGACTATCAATCTTTTGTAGCGTCACTCGCACCAGCATATGCCGACAAGATGCGATACTTTCCACAGCAGGGTCTCGGGCTTGGTGCGCGCCTACATAACGCTTTTGAATGGACAAAAGCGCAAGGCTTTCAGCACACTGTCCTTATCGGCTCCGACTCACCACATATCAGCCGAGAGATCATTGTCCGCGCGAGGGCGGCACTTGATGAAGTTGACGTGGTGTTAGGACCTGCCGACGACGGTGGCTATTATTTAATTGGGATGCAAACACAGTATGATGTCTTTAGCGGTATTCCCATGAGTACCGCGGTAGTGACACAGATGACGATTGAAGCGGCACAACGACAAGGTTTAACTGTGCGTCTCATCGACCCGCTTTTCGATGTAGATGAACAGTCTGACCTGGTACGACTCGCACAGTTGTTAGCGACAGACAGCACACTCGCACCTGTCACCGCGGCCCACCTAGCTAACATGAGGAGCATTCATGACGACAACACCAACTACGCAAGTAATGACGTTGCCACGCTCAATATACATCGAGCCAACCAGCCGTTGTAACGAATTTTGCCAGCAATGTCCGCGCACGCTCCTCTCCCGAGAGGACGACCGCGATCTGAGCTACGATAAGTTCCGCTACATTGTAGACCAGTTTCCGGTGTTGGATCGCGTCGTGCTGCACGGTCTCGGTGAGCCACTGCTCAACAAAGACCTGCCGCGCATGGTAAGCTACCTCAAAGAGCGAGGGACTTACGTCCTCTTCAACTCAAATGGTATCGCGCTTACGGAGAAGCGTGGTCAGGCCCTTATCGACGCTGGACTCGACGAGTATCGGCTCTCGATGGATGGCTCGACCCGCGAGATGTATGCACATGTACGCGGTGTCGATGCATTCGACAAAATCTGGCGCAATGTTCGTGCCTTTGTCGCTATGCAAAAGGCTCAGGATGCCAGCAAGCCCGCCGTCTCCGTCTGGTTTACAGCCATGCGTGAGAATTTGCATGAGTTGCCAGGACTCATAGAACTCGCAGGCGGCGCAGGTATCAAAGAGGTCTACATGCAGCGTCTCGTCTACTTTGAGGAGGGATTAGCAGCCTCACAACAAGCCCTTTTCCGCCGCTCGACACGCGAGGAACTCGACCTGGTGCGCGGGTGTGAAGCAAGATGCAAAGAATTGGGCATCACCTTTAATGCCGCAGGCTCCGCTACACCTATTGAGAGTTTGGTACGCGACTTCGGTGAGCGCCCCTGGTCGGGGTGTCAACGTCCCTACAGCTTAACCTACATCACCTCTAGCGGTAACGTTCTCTCTTGCTGCTTCGCCCCCTTTGGACACAAGAACGCGAAGGAATACAAAGAAGAGCGCGTCCTGGGCAATGTCTTTGAGGAGCCAATCGTGGACATATGGCACGGCGAACGCTACAAGTCATTCCGTCGCGCCTTTGAAAGCTACCATCCCGCGAAACACTGTTCACAGTGCGGCCTCAATTGGAGCTATTAGAAGTATGTTTTTACAAGGCTCATGAAAGAGATTGTAGGGGCGCAATTGATTGCGCCCTTCACTTGATTCGCCCTATCTCTCTTCGCCTACGATAACACGGCTCTTTTCCTGCTGCTGTAGCTCTTCCTGATACGTCCGACGGCGCTGTAAACGCGCAACGCCTTTATCCTGCTTGACTCTCTTACGCAGTCGCAAGAGCAGTACCAGGCACATGAGTACAGCCTCGGCGGTTGCCGCGCCTGACAGGGCCAGTGGAATAGCTAAAATGATATGTGTTCCATAAAGCATATGCAGTAAGAGGACAATCAAGCCATAGCGTGCAGCAAGAGCAAACAGGTTAGCAAAGAGTGGAGTGCGTGTATCCTTGAGGGCGAAGAAGCCACCCGCTAGCAACTCACCCGCGACAATTCCTGGTAAGCCAACGGCATAGCCTATCACTGCCAGGTTTGTGAGGTTAGACGAATGCTGGTTGAAGGCACCATGCTGGAAGAGTAGGTGAATTATTGGTTTGCCCAGAAGCCAGAGCAGGATAGCGGCGGGGACAGTGAGCAAAATTGAGGCTCCCATCACCTTTAGCGCGGTCTGGCGCATACGTACGTACCGTCCAGCCGCTGCTTGCGTTGCCAGGTGTGGTAAGAGCGCATGTCCTATCGCTTGAGCCATCAATGCTTCTGGCAGAGCATATAACATTTGGGCATTGTGTATCGCGGCGAGGCTGGCGCGATCAGGAAGGTACGAGATAAACGCGGTATCTACAAGAAAGCCAACCGAGCCAACGCCAACCGCGAGTGCATTCGGCCCCAGAAGACGCATCACCTCACGCAAACCGGGGTGGCGAATATCCCATACAAACGAGTACTGTACACCTTGTTTTATCAGGGCAGGTAGCTGTACAGCCACCTGAAATAGAGCGGCAACTATAATGCCATACGTTGGACCGTAGATGCCCACCTTAGGTACAGCTAATGTAACAAGTAGACCACCAATCAAACCAAAATTATATACAGCAATAGATAAGGCTGGAAGCAAGAACTGACGTTTGCTATTCAGAGTCGCGGTTATAATCGTGCCGAGTCCCAGGATAAGCGGCTGTACTAAAATAATGCGCGTTAACGATGTCGTCAATGCCTGCTCAGCAGGTGAGTAGCCAGGAACAACAATCTTATTTATAAAGGTAGGGACAAAAAACTCTCCGACAAATATCAATAAAGTGATGACGACGAACAATACATTAAACACTAAACTTGTTAGTCGCCATGCCTCTCGTTTCCCATGATCCTTCTCATAGGAGAGAAAGACGGGAATAAACGCGTGCGTCAAAGCGCCGCCAGCGATAAGGTTGAACAGCGTGTCGGGTAGACGGGCAGCCGCGTAATAGGCGTTAGCTTCAGGACCTGTACCGAAAATCGCGTTGAAGATGCTCTGGCGTACTACTCCTAGCCCACGTGATGCCAGGAGTGCCAGCATGAGCAGTAATGCGGCCTCTACGATGCTAAAGCGACGCAGAGAGGCACCGCCACCAAATCGAAAGTTGTTTATGTTAAAACGAAACGTCCTACCTCCCCATGATTTTCGTCGAGGTGGGAACGAAGGTTTGTTTTCGGTAGATGTGTTGGATGCAGCAGGTGACAGAGATTGAGAGTTGGTGTCCGCAACTACCGTTGTGCTAGGCAACTTCGACTCTGATGATTCGTGCGAGATAACATATCCTCCTTCGAAAAATAGATGGATATATGCTAGAGATAGAGTATGGCTATTATACCAGCCACAACTGTAACCGGCTAGCAAATACTCAAAAAGTACCGCTATAGGCATTTCTCCTAATTTTTTTGGCTCTACCTCATAAAACGTTTTCCCCATCTGTTTACTCATATACATAAGAAAATCCGACACGACAAAACAGATATGCACTCCACCCTCGAACCCATAGAGGACAAAAAGAAAAGGCTGGCAATTTCGCCAGCCTTTTGCAGTACTATTTATTTACGCTTGAACAGTATATTTCGAGCGGCGGCGGCTGATAGAACCACCCTTGCGACCTGCGGCCTGGGCCTCTTCGCTGGTCCACTTGTGAGCTGTGCCTAGAGCATGAGCTGCTTTTCCGCCTTTGCTGGCGATCTCACGCTTTTTATCAGCACTCATTGATGCAAACCCCCGACCGCGCCCTTTTTGTCCTTGCATTGTTCTTTCTCCTCTTGTGATAGACAGACAGTGTATCTTCAGAAGTCGCAGCAGTAAAAAAGAGAATTCTTTTCGACGCTCTACCCGCGTCGCTTCTCATCTTTATTACCGCTTCGATGGCTATAGCAGAAGAGATCATCTCTACTCATTCACGAAAGATGTTCGCATAGTGAAATACCATTTTGCACTTCTTAAGATACGATATGCCTAAGTAAATTACGTATCTGCTTCACCTGCCCTTGGAAACAGGTCTCGGTGACCTTCACCATTCAAAGAATAACAGGTATATAGCACAAGCACAAGCCGCCCATGAAAAGTATAAGCCTCCTCTAAGGTAGCCTCAACCATTTCTAAGGCAATGCTGAGCTAATTTTCTTTTTTATGCTCAGCATTGCCTTAGAACACGTTAGTAGATTCATCCTTTTATTAGAAAAGGATGATACAAGATATATGTAGAAATACAGGGAGGCAGCCTGCTACTAAGCTCTTTTTCAAAAAATACTGCTGAGGGGTTCATACTACTCTGCGAGAGTGTGTGATTGCGTCAGGCCCTTTATCAAGAGGGTTATTTCATCGATAGAGAAAGGCTTTTCCAGGAAGGCTGCTTGAAGGTATTTCAGTTCTTCAACATTATGAAACGCTGCAGCGGTTGTCAAAATAATTGGTAAGGATGCAGGAGAGTTATTCATACGAATTTGTCGTATCACTTCGATACCAGATAGAGCTCCGTTGAGACGCCAATCAATGATCAGCAGGTCCACAGGAGGCTGAACCGACTCTTGAGAGGCTGTCGTCAATGCTTCAAGACATACCTCTGCGCTAGAGTAATTTGTGGCTGTATATCCTTCATCTTGCAACACCAGAAGAAGCATTTCCTGAATTGCGACATCGTCCTCAAGCAGTCCTATGCGCATGCCTCATCCCTTTACCATACAACAAAAGTTCGAGAATTATACAAGCACACTATAACAAACTGGACAGTATTTCGCAAGGGTTAAACAATCTCAGATATTACAAAGAGCTACACAGTTCGAACGAAGTGGACGCTACATCGGGAACCTCTTTGGGCAGGGTAAAGGAGACGCTCGTACCACCATCCTCGCTGCTGTGAAGCATAATGCTACCATCCATTGCCTCCACCAGTTTACGTGAGATGTAGAGACCTAACCCGAAGCCCGCAACATTGCGTTTTATTGGATGCTCTCCCCTTCTAAATAAGCGGAACAGCGAAGATTGCTGCTGTATAGGAATACCCATACCCCAATCACGCACTGTAATCGAGGATGACGCATGCCGCGTGTGCACCTGTATCTCTATTGGTCCTCCATCGGGAGAGTACTTTACTGCGTTCTCCACCAGGTTCGTTAGCACCTGCCGCACCCGGTCAGGATCGGCCCATACCAGAGAAGATTGAGCATCCAGGCTACAACGAATGTGGTACTGACCAGCATGTTGTTGATCGACCTTTTGTTGCATTACCTGTGCCACACGTTGGCAGAGCGGAACAATATCCACCCACGTGCGGCGAAGGGCGAGACGGCCACTCTGTATACGTGACACATTGAGGAGGTCATTGATGAGCACCTCCATGTGCTGTGTCTGCTCCATAATGACATCTATATAGTGTTGTTGGAGTTCCGGCGTTAATTCAGTTGGTGCTGACGAGGTATCTTCCTGCTCGCAATTACCGTACGCCTGCAACAATCCAGCATAGCCCTTGATCGCGGTCAGTGGCATACGTAGATCATGGCTTACCAGCGAAACAAGCGTTTGTTGTTCTTGCACGTCAGCAAAAGTACGTTTCTCATGACTCTCAGTATGCGGCGTACATACTTCGTGAACCTTTACACCTTCATAATCATCGCACAGCTTCTCTTGTTTTTCCACATTTGACGGAAGAGTACAAGCATCACATAACGTTTGCTCTACTCGTTGTGCAACGATTGGGAGATATAGCTCTAGCAAGCGGCGCTCACCTTGTAAGAACGCATCAGCGTGTTCGCTTACGCAGAGGAGAGAACCAAGTATTCCCATTGGGCGTTGCAGTGGGACAATAGCAATACTACCAACCATAGCCTCTTCTGTTTGCAGTCCGACTCGATTTATACATAGCATCGACCCTTTCTGCATCGCGGCGGCCCTCAACGGATGCACCTGTTCGATAGAGAGAAGGGAAGTCAATTCACCTGAAGCATAATAAGAGGGAAAACAACGATTTTCAAACTCAATATCTGAGGTGAACATAGTAAGTAAAGGATGGCGCATCGCAAGGACCGGGCAATCCAAAGACAGGATCACAGCGGTACAACCAAGAACGTTATGAACGAACTGAGCTATATCATACAATTCTGCTTCTGCGGACATTGTGTACCTCCCGACCACGCCACATATCAAAGTTCTTTTTTAGTATAGATGGATACACAACAAGCGAGCGGAGTAATTTATACCCTTGACCATAATGGCTGAGAACAGTACAATAGGCCAATACATTGACGAGAAAGTGTTTACATTAGGGCTAGAGGCGCTCTTGCGCACCTGGAACGAAAGGATAGAGGACGCATGGCAGAAATGGACCTGGGGCAGATGGAGCCAACGCCCCCGACTGGTGGGGATATATCAGAACCTGCTGGCGCTGGTGGCTTCCTTCACATTGAGGAGAAAGAGGAAAGTACAGCCCCTACATCCGTTACACAAGAGACATCTCCCGCTTCCGGTGCCAAATTAGCAACACCCGTGACTCCTATCTCGCCACGAGCTATGGAACGTGTAGGAACCGCTGAGCATCTAGCAGTAAGGCGACCTGTACTGGCACTCGATCCTGATGCACCGGATATTAGAGAGCGGTTAAGCGAGTTGCGTGCGGAAATCACCAGGCTCGTCACAGGTCTACGCTGGGGTGGTCAGTCTGTAGACAACACGGTAGAGCACATGATGCCACTTCTTAACATTGGTCCCATTCCACAGTGGAGGCCCGTCTTGCTGCCCTTTCTTTTGGAAATAGATCGAGCCGGAAATCTTATTCCTGTATGGCTCAAAATCATAGAGCAGGAAGAACCGAGTGATCTTCCGGCCAGCGCAAATCCTGCAGAAACACCTGTGGGGCGTGCTCGGCGGTACGCCATCCTTATGTTGGGAAACTACAAATCGCAAGATGGTATGGAACAGAACAAGCTAGTAGGCTTTGCCAGGCCAGGAACGAGTGCCAGCGCTGTCAGGACACCAGAGTTTGTGAAGGTACTGGGTAAACTTGCTATCGACCCGAATACCTCTCTCTATGCTACTCAATCATTAGTTAAACAGAGCACTACAACCTCTATACAGACGTTAGTCAGCGCACTCAAAGACGCGGAGGGATGGGCAAAGGTTGACGTAGTAGAAGGTATACTAGCGCTGCAGCAGACGCGCTTCCACGAGTTGCTAATTGCTAGCGGTCTCGATCATGCACCAGGACTGGAAAGCTACATCTCGATTCCTATTTACCAGGCTATTCCATTGCAAGACTATCTACGCGGGAGCGACAATGTTGCACCACGGCTCTCTCAGCAAGCGGCTCTCATCTTCGGACAGGTTATACAGGATAGTATGACTCTGCCGAGGCCAGGGACAAATGAGCTTCCCCTTATCTTCGAGGGCAATTTGCCAATTACAGCGAACGCGCTCTTTGAGGGGTCCCGCAGAACACCAAACTGGCAATATGCACTCGCGCTGCATCGCCTCGGAGTCTTCCTCGGTCGTTACTGGAGCGAGGTTGCACGGGGAGCAATACAAGATACGCGCATCGTCGAACCCATCTATACTACCGTCCCCATGATGCCAGAGGTAGAACGTTGGATGAGTGGTCCAGGACGGGATGTTCTGCTCAGTGGACTTGTAGATGCAAACGAAGGTGCCCTCACTCCCATTATTAAGGTACTGGGTGAGCTGCGTGAACCACGTGCTACCTCCGCGCTCCTGACACGTCTTGATGCGACACGGGAACTGATCAGCCGGGAGCAGGCCCTCTCACTGGCAACAATGTGTGACACATCGGCACGGCTTGGCGACCGTCGTGCTGTTTCATCCATGTTACAGCTTGTGGACCGTGTCATCAATGTAAACAGTCGTATGCAGATACCGAAGCGACGCGACAATTTGCCTACTGGTGATAGAGAAATCCCTGGCAGCATCGTTTATGCCGCTGTTTTACGTGCTGCTGGACAATTTGGTGATCGCAGCGCATTAGACAGCACTCTACGCGCTGCCAACGACTTCGACCCCTATGTTCGCACACAAGCAATAGAGGCTCTCAAGCGCATCGACTCAGTAGGTGACGACATGCGCAGCCGCTTAGCAGTCCGTGAAGCTCTCAACGACCCCCGCGACACAGTGGTCCGTTCTGCCTGTCAACTGGTGGTGCAATATCGAGATATCGACTCGGCTCCCACACTCCGCCACCTTCTCGATACGCGCAGCGAGGTTGCACCAGTTGCATACGATGCTCTGCGTCAGCTAGGAATGTAATTACAGACACGTAGAGAGGCTGCACGCAGCCTCTCTACGTGTCTGTACACATCATCTCATTCAAGCGTCTATAGTCCTTTTGTCCCATATATTTTTCCCTGGTCTGTATACTGGTTTTAGAAAGCTATGACTAACGTTTGGAGGTTGGGGTGGAAGGGTCTCTCCTTTCATTGCTACACTCTCACCTTTCGTTATAGAGGGATGCAGGATGACTATGTTGGTGGGGAAGACGCTCGGTGGGTATCGTCTGATACGTCTCATCGAAAGTGGTGGTATGGGTGACATCTACTTAGCCCAACATGCGCGAATTGGACGAAAAGTAGCAATCAAAGTGGTCTGTGGCGACCTGCGCTCGGCTCCTAACACACCGGAGGGTAAGCAGGCGGCTGTACGCTTTGAGCGCGAGGCGCGTGCTGTCGCCGAGTTAGACCACGAACACATCTTGCCGCTCTATCACTTTGGAGAAGAGACGCTGGAACCTGGCGGCCTTCCCATCACCTACCTGGTGATGCCCTACCTGTCAGAGGGTTCCTTGTGGAACTGGTTGCAACGACGTACACAGCAATTTGGCTTTGGCTGGCCCATCTCAGCAGAGGAGGCGGGCTATTATCTTCTACAAGCTGCAGCCTCGCTTCAATGTGCACACGATCACGGAATCATTCATCGAGACATCAAGCCAACCAACTTCCTGATTCGTGTCGAGCGGGGAGCCCTTAAAGGAGGGCAGCCGAGCTATATCTCCACCATTTTTCCACACGGTAGACCGCACCTCTTGCTCGCGGACTTTGGTCTGGCTGCATTCTACCGCAATGGGCGTTCGCTCCATCGCTCAGTTGGAACACCGCTCTACATGGCCCCCGAACAGTTCGACGATCCATCATTGGCGACCTCTATCCAGGTCGGGCCTGCCGCAGATCAGTACGCGCTCGCAGTGATGATGTATCAGCTCATGACTGGTCATGCCGTCTTTGAAGGCACAGCAGCACAACTTCTCCATCATCACCATCACACCGCACCAACGCCGCCCAGCGCCTCTAATCCGTTACTGCCGCAGGAGCTAGATGAGGTATTTCTTCGTGCTCTTGCTAAGAAGCCAGAGCAGCGTTATCCTAACATCTTTTCTTTTGCACGAACCTATGATGCTACACTGCAGACAGTACTCCAGGCGCGCCAAGCCTACGGACATGGGCGTAGTATCGAAACGCCGAGAGAACTCGTGAAAGAGACAAAAGTATTCACTACACGCGTAAAACAGCGTGATGCATCTACGCTGCCCCAGGTTACAATGGATAAAGTCGCGGCTGTACCCGCACCAGCACCCGTTCCTGCTTCTGTCCCCCGACCAGCCCAAGCGCGTTCTGTGACAACTACACACGTCGCTACCTTAGAAGAGACGAGGGCACGCAAGCAGACACCTATCCCAACCGAAAAGGAAGATGCCAAGCAAGACGACCTGGTCTTCATTCCAACCCTATCTCTGCCAAACGCCTCACACAAGGCAAGTAAGCTGCGCACGCTCACCAGTTCACCTACCTTCGGAATGGTTATGCTTGGCCTAGTGCTACTTTTGCTACTCATTATAGCTGTAGTGACGACACTCCTCATCTTGAGTCGCAGTCACTAGAAACGCTTTAAATGACCCAATGCCCTGTCAGGAATTGGAGCAGTAGGAAAGCAAGCATAGAGACTGATAGCATTACATAATAGAGGTTCGTCTGCTGCTGCTTGACCATCATCGCCAGCACGATAAAGACGGGAAATATCTCTAATACATAGCGCGATAGTGCTCCTAACATGTCTCCCCCTGCTAAAGGAAACATCAAACTAAAGAGGTAGACGACAGCGGCATAGAGTGCATAGGATCGCTTGTCACTAGAGAACTTCCACGGTCCAATAAAGCCGAGCACAACAAGCACAAGCATCAATAGACCCGCGCTCAAGTCAATGACAGTGTGTATCGTGACAAAGCTCAAAGCAGCGTGTAGCCCGCCACGGACGATGGTCAAGAACGAGTCGATCAACCCATGCCACGGGCCATGAAACTCGCGGTTCCACGCAATCTTTTGGGCATGAGAAAACGCAAGCGCATCATGAAATCGCTCATAGCAGTAGAGCGCGAAAAGGCCCAATCCTGCAGGAATCAGCGCACCACTCACGACATCAAAACGAATAGCCTTGAGTTTGAAGGAGTGTTGACGGAGATACTCGTACACGAAAGGCAATAGTAACAACGGTCCCGCTGAACGCGTCAAGCTTGCCAGGAGGCCGAACAGACCCGCCACCCACCAACGTCCTCGCCGCATATAATAGAAGCTGAGAAGGGTAAGACACAGAAAAAGTGACTCGTTGTACGCAGCCACGAAGAAAAAGGCTGTAGGGAACACAGCAAGATAGAGAGTTGTACGAAAGGCATGCTCCTGATCGAAATCTTCCCATACCAGACGATACAACACGACCAGCAAAATGAGTTCAGCCAGGTTTGAAATAATGAGACCTGCTCTAAAAGGCCCCCCTGTCAAGAACGCGCCACCTCTTTCAAGTAGAGGAAACAAGGGAAAGAAAGCTGTTCGCCACGCCGCATCATAGCCGTTAGTCGCTATTGCTGTGAAATGTCCAGTATCCCAGCGATTCCACTCCAGGACCAACGTCGAGAGGGGCAGAGGGGTAGGAGAATAGTTGCCGATTATGAAGAGCGAAGCAAGGTAGGAGAGCAGGAAAAAGAGGACATGTATCACAATGTAGAGAGGCAATACATTTTTCAGTGCTTGCAACCACGTCGTATGAACTACAGCATCCTTCGTCTCTAGTGGTGAAACGAGAGATTCAGCATCTATTATTACATGTGTTGTTTGTGAAGAGTGAACTCGTTGATCATCTCTTGAATAATCAGAAGCTCGTTGCATATATAAGCCCTTATTCCCAGTTTCTATTGACGAGGGTCTATCGCATGTTAGGACGTATACATAGAAATATGGTAACGACATAGTTATAAAGAAGTACAATATGTAGGGGCCTCATGTGTTACATCCACGTCACTACAGAACCAACGTGGGATGGTAGGCAACCACGCAGGTATAATAAAATGAGACCCCTACACAAGTCGTTTCCCTCAATGCTCTCTACGATGCTGTGGGTACAATCGGCAGAACAATATATGATGGATGGTCAGCATCGTGCAGAATGGTCTGTTGAGCCACAACGACCTCGCTATCGGCACCAAATTCATGGCCTGTATTGGGGTTGCGGTCCCAGCGCGGGAAATTACTGCTTGTCACATCCAGGCGGATGCGATGCCCCTTCTTAAACAGGTTGCTGGTTGCCCATAGGTCAATATCGTACTCGTATACCTTGCCAGGTTCGATCAGCGAAGGCTTCCCATCAAGAGCGAAGTTGCGATACCGCGCCCGAATAATACCATCCGTAAGGTTCTGGGCGTAGCTATCAGGATGCACATCCACCAGGCGTGCTACGAAATCAGTATCAGATGCACTGGACACGGCCCATAAATGCACCAGGATTGGGCCAGTTACCTCCACATCCTGTTCCAGCACAGGAGTGCTATATACCAGCACATCCTCTCGGCCCTCCGTTGGTCGCTGATCGAATGGGCCTCCCGGGAACTCGGGAGTCATCAACAATGCTCCACCACGCGTCGCAACCGGATTAGCCGGATCATACGCAAACTGATCGGGTTGCTCTGCCTCTGGCACACCCTTGCTTAACACTCCATCCCCACTAAGCGTGTTGGCCTGTCCGCCACTGTGCAGGTAGTAGCGGGTCTCGACGGCACGAGCCAGAGGCCACTCTTGCTCATCACGCCATACATTCGCGCCCATGACAAAAAGCTTAATGGGAGCCTCATTCAGTATGCCCGTGTCGGTACCCTTCAGAAATTGATCGAACCAGCGTACCTGCAAACTGATAAAATCAATCTTGAGGTCGATAAGTGCGGCGGTCGACGCGAAACCAAAGTTCATCTCGCCAATAGGATTGGATGTTCCACTGTGCGTCCAGGGGCCGATCAACAATTTGCTTTGTCGTGCCTCTGGTGTACTCCCCTGCTGGCGCATAATCCTGAAGTTTTCAATGGTGTCCTTCAGGAAAATATCGTACCAACCACCGATATTGAAGGTAGGAGCCTTCACCTGCTCATGTTTACCAAGAATAGTGAGTGGCTCAGAACGTTCGCGGTCCATTGTATGGTCAAAGACATCGAAGAAGGCAGAACCGACCTTGTTGCGTGAAAGTGGGGCAAACTCTTTGAGTGGCAGCGACCAGTAGCCCTGCGTTCCCATAGCATCTATATCTTTCACCAACGAGTAGAGCGCATAGCCGAGATTGCGCGGGTCGGGGTCGCCCCGATAACGACGCACTAACTCATCAAAACCCATACCTATTTGCCAACTCGCCGAAGTGCCCAGTTCTAGTGCTCCACCTCGGAACAACACGCCATTGAGAGGATCATTCCATGTAACGAACGGTATCATCGCCTTGAGGGCCGATGGTTGATGCACGGCAGCCGACCACTGGGTAAAGCCAAAATATGAGGCACCGTACATGCCAACATTGCCAGTAGCATAGGGCAATTTCGAAGCCCATTCAATGGTATCAACACCATCAAGAGCCTCTCTACGCATCGGGTCCCATTCTCCCTCAGAGGTGAAACGCCCACGTGTGTCTTGCACGATCACCACGTAACCGCGTCGCGCCACCTGTACAGGGTCTATGACGGCGCTTCCTAATGGTAAGTCCTTACCATAGGGTAAACGGGTGAGAATAACAGGCCATTGCCCCTCACCTGCCGGACGATAGACATTGGCACGTAGGGTGACGCCATCCCTCATCTTCGCTGGAACGTCAAAATCCACAGCAATTTGTTGACCCTTTTGCATGACCATGTATGATCGTTACCTTTCGTTTGTGAAGTTGTACTTGTATAGTGGCTCAAAAGCACCTTTTGACATCCTCCCCCGCTTCAAAGACGGGGGATTCCCTATCTCACGATAGAGGTTTCCTGTTTCATTGAGACTTGCCTGTGCGAGTTTTCACCCGTCCGGGTCTTACAGCCTCTCCGCAGGCACGAACCGCTAATCCAGCGGATAACACATTTTTCGCAGCATTGAGGTCACGGTCATGGAACACCCCACATTCGGGACACGTCCATGATCGGACCTCTAACGAAAGAGAGTCGAGAATATGTCCACACTCAAAGCAGCGTTTAGAGGAAGGGTACCACTTGTCGATCTTGACGAGGGTCCGTCCATACCACTGTGCTTTGTACTCCAATTGTCTGACGAACTCTGACCATCCTACATCAGAGATAGCCTTTGCCAGACAATGGTTCTTGACCATATTCTTGACGTGCAAACTCTCAACACATACGACTTGGTTTTCGCGTATGATCTGAGTCGAAAGCTTGTGTTGATAATCCCGTCGTCTATCGGCAATCTTCTTGTGAACATGCGCTACTTTCAAACGGGCCTTGTTTCGGTTCCTAGAGCCTTTTTTCTTCTTGGCCTGTCGTCTTTGCAACCGTGCCAGTTTCTTCTCATCTTTGGCAAAGAATTTGGGATTACCGTAGGTATGACCATCACTGGTAATCACCATACTCTTGAGTCCCAGGTCCAGGCCAACCATCTTGTTGACCACGGGCAACGGCTGGATATCCTCTTCAACCAGGAGACTGACAAAGTAGCGATTGGCTTCATCTTTGGTGATGGTGATACTAGAGGGCTTAACCCCATCGGGCAAGGGGCGCGACCACACGATAGCAAGGGGTTCTTTTTGTTTGGCAAGCGTCAGTGTAGAGCCATCCCACTTGAAAGCGGATGTCGTATATTCCGCCGATTGTGCGTGGCTCTTTTTCTTGAATGTGGGATACTCAGCACGTCCTTCAAAGAAGTTGAGCATCGCCTTATCGAGGTGACGCAAACTCTGCTGTGTAGGGACAGAAGAGACTTCATTGAGCCAAGCATACATATCTTGCTTTTTGAGAGCGGTCAACGCACTGGACATCTGCGCATAGTACCAACGCTCACCACGTTGGTAGTACGCATCGGTTCGTTCTCGCAAGGCCCAGTTGTAAACAAAACGGACACAGCCAAAAGTACGAGCAAAGTTGTGTTTCTGCTCATCAGTTGGGTATATCCGATATTTGTATGCCCTCTTCTGTTTCATGGTTTACATTATAGTATTTATGGTGTAAGATGTCAAGAGAAGAGTTTTAGAGGGTCTCCATCCTTCCGGACACTGTTGGTAAAGTTCTCGAACCAATAGAACTTGAGCTTGTTTTCAGTTGCTGCTCACTATCAGAGAAGACACGGAATTTGGGTTTACCAACAGTGTCCGGAAGGATGGAGACCCGTTTTAGAGAGGAGAGCGTGCTACCTCCCCTGCTTAGAAAGCCTGTCTTTTACCCACATTTTACAAACGGATTTTGTGAAACGGCCTCTCAAGCCAAACTATAATGACCCTAAGATTTCAGACAAAAATTTATTGGCTTGTAAGGTGTAAATTGGTACATGCAGAAAAAGAAACGGAAGCAGTATACGGCAGACTTTAAGGCGAAAGTCGTTAAAGAGATGCTCAGAGAAGAAAAGACCATAGGGCAGTTGGCATCGGAATACGAGGTGCATAGCAACATGCTCTATCGCTGGCGAGAGCAGATGTTAGCTGGCTTGCCTAGTCTCTTCAGTGACCAGGCAGCGCAGGAACTTGCCGAAAAGGAAGAGGAGTGGCAGCAAGAACGAGAAGCCTTGTATGCAGAGATTGGACGCTTAACCACGCAGGTGACGTGGTTGGAAAAAAAATCTCGCGCAGGGCTTAAGTAGGGAAGAACGGCGCAAACTGGTGGACTGGGAGAATAAGGAATTGCCGGTGAGCATGCAGGCGGAGTTGTTGACCCTCAACCGCTCAGGCCTGTATTATCAGCCGGTGCCGCCCTCAGCGCAAGAAGTGGCCTACAAACATCGCATTGACGAGATCTATACAGCGCATCCCTATTATGGCTACCGGCGCATCGCCGCCCAGTTGCATCGTGACGGTCAGCTGATCAATCAAAAGACGGTGACCCGCTATATGCAAGAAATGGGATTGGCGGCGATCTATCCCGGCCCCAATCTGAGCAAGCGAGCGCATCAAGCGGGCATCTTTCCGTATCTGCTAGCCAATGTGAAAGCGACGACGCCCAATCATATTTGGGGCATAGATCTCACCTATATTCGCTTGCGAGGCGGCTGGATGTATCTGGTGGCGATCTTGGATTGGTACTCCCGCTATGTGGTGAGTTGGGAACTGGATCAAACGATGCAGGTCGCTTTCGTGATCGAGGCGGTGCAGCGGGCACTCTCGCAAGCCAGGCCGCAAATTTGGAATAGCGATCAGGGCCGCCAGTTTACCAGCCCGCAGTACACGCAGTTGCTGCTGGCCCATGATGTGCGCATCAGCATGGATGGCAAAGGCCGCGCCCTCGATAACATTTTCACCGAGCGGTTGTGGCGTACCATCAAACAGGAGGAGGTGTATCTCAACGATTACGCGACGCCTCGTGAGGCGCGGCAAGGGTTGAGCAACTACCTGCGTTTTTACAATGAGGGGCGCATCCATCAGTCGCTCGACTATCGCACTCCCATAGAGGTCTACTTTGCAGACTAAGAAAGGAGATTGATTTTCAAATTAGCCTCAAGCTACCTTGCATATTTTTTGTATGGCGTGGAGAGACCTGTTGAGGCAGTTTGATGTATATCCATCCAATCTCATGCGGCAAACGTAACATTGTACAATAGCTGTCTTCCCACGTTCATCTAATGCAAAGAATATAATAATTCAAGATGAGATTGTTGGCTCTTGAGGGAAGTGAGCAATACTAATGAGCAAACAAGGCAACATACAATCATCTGTAGTGCAACATCCCATAACAAATGATCCTAATGAGTGGAAAGCGTACTGGAAGGCACAGGGTCAGAGGTGGCGTACCGAACCCGAAATTGATGCTGAACGTCAGAGCTATCTCAATGAGCGTCGTGGCATAATAGCAAACATTAGACACGGTATTTACCCTTTCAAAGGCATCAAACTAGGTCGCGCAGATGTAGAATGGCTTCTAGCGACTCATGAAAACGGTTGTGGACAAATTGATTGGAGCAATAAGAACCAAGGAGAACATGAGGGATTGGATCTTCGGGGTACAGACTTGCGTTCAGTGGATTTGCACAGAAGTCGCGTTTGGGGCATGAGAGGGGCAAGCCCTCCATAGCACCCTGCTGACTCCGCAAACTTGACACCTCTCTCATACATTAGCTATACTCGGCACAGGTGGAACGCAATTCCACGTATATCAAATAACTTCTGGTAATGGGTAGAGTGGAATAAAATGACGCAAGAGCAACCTTCTGGATCAGCATATATTGTCCTTCAACGAGGAACTGTTGGCAAACGTATAGAGCTATGGAAAGATTGTACCACTATTGGTCGCAGCCGTGACTGCGACATTTTCTTAGAGGATATCGCCGTTCATCGCAAGCAAGCAAGTATACTATGGACTATCGCAGGCTATGTCTTACGTGACGATAACGGCAGCAACGATAGCTTCGTCAACGGACGACCCGTACAAGAACACCTTTTGAACAATGGAGATCAAATTCTTTTTGGCAACAGTCATATAACCTTCCATTCCAATGAAGGGACAAGACCATTCCAACTTCCTGTCTCACGTGGGCGCGAACTGCACATTGGCAAGAAACCTGAGCCGGATACAGGTGTTGTTGCTCGCTTTGATCTTACTCGGGGACGCACCGTTGTACGAAGTGTCGAACTGTTCTCAGAAATGACGATTGGACGTAGTCGGGACTGTGACATCTTCCTGGAGGACCTCGCGGTGAGTCGGCTCCACGCAACCATTAACGAACTTCCCAATGGGAATTACGAACTCGTTGACAAAAACTCCGCGACGGGTACGTTCGTTAATGGGCGAGCAATAACGCGTTCTGCGCTCCGCGAAGGCGATATCGTACAAATTGGGTCGAACAAGTTCATGTTTCGTTTGTCACACTCATAGCCTTTTTTTTATCAACTCGTTCAGTTCCCTCATATGCTCTGCATAGTAATCGATTTCAGAGCCATCAGGCAGACGTAGTGGCGGGGCATAGGCACGCGTCTCGCGCATAAACTGCCGCACCTCTTGTGGTACATCTTGCATAGAAGTATCTATACCTTGTCGGATGCGAGTCGAAGATATATTTCGATATTGCATGCCGAAGGGAAGAGCATGGATGTAGCGCGCAAAGCGTTCGTTCTCAGGTTGACGCAACAGAGTGTCTAGCTCCTTTTCGCCATCGTTCCCTCGTGGCGCGACCAGCAATTCGGCAAGATGAAAGAGGGCAACAAGCGAGGCATCGCGGTCATCATAGTAGCGTGGGTCGAGTATCTGCACAATCTTATCAAAGCCCAACAGGAAAAAGATATGCTTTACCCTGGGAAAAGAGGAGAGGATCGCCTGAGCCTGTTCTACGTATAAGCCCCGATTAAACAGCATAATACCAGTGTGTCGCAAACGCCTATGTAACACCTTATTGAGCAAGTCAATGCGGTCCAGCAGTGAAGGTCGCTCAACTTTCTCTTTATCCACAGTACGTTTACTCATCGCGGCATAGAGATACATCGGCTCGTGCAGACGAGCGAACTGCAGAGCCTGCTTTAGCAATGCGATATGAGCATTCGTAGGCGGATTAAACGAACCAGGAAAGACAATAATGTTCGCCTGAGGACGTGGAGAGCCAGAGACAACGAACGCTTGTGGCTCAGCATCAGGCTGAAGTTGATCGAGTAACGCCTGTATGCGTCTGAGACGCTCAATGGTGCGCGTAGAAATATACATAGGGCTATTTTAGCATATCAAGCGCACACCTTAATCTATTTCTCCGTTGTAAGTTTCTTCGCCATCTCACGTGCTTGCAGTGCCTCCTCTATCCTACCGAGTGCCTTCAGCGCATCACCTTTGTTATTGTAAAAGGCACCTATGGTAGGTTGAAGTTGAATTGCTTGTTGGTAGGCGGCAAGAGCCTCCTCGTAACGCCCTAGATCAGACAGCACGTTTCCTCTTCCGTTGTGTGCTCCAGCCATGGTAGGATTGAGTTGAAGAGCGCGATCATAGGAGACAAGAGCATCTTTATACCGCCCAAGATCATAGAGCACTCCACCTCTTCCATTGCAGGTTGTGGCTGCACTCGGATTAAGGTTGAGCGCCTGGTCATAGGCAACCAACGCATCTTCATACCACTTTAACTGAGAGAGCGTATCGGCCCGAAACTCATAAATGAGAGCAATCCCTGGCTCTAGTTGGATGGCACGCTCAAAAAATGGTAGGGCTTCCTCGTAGCGTCCGAGTCGATAGAGCGTTCTCCCTGTTCCATTATAAGACGAGGGATTGTTGGGGTCGAGTGCTATGGCACGCTCGTATGCCTTGAGGGCCTCCTCGTGACGCTTGAACTGGCGCAAAGCCCAGCCCTTACCATCATAGGCCAGTGCACAGTTCGGGTCGCGGCGAATCACCTCTTCATAAGCGGCAAGAGCTTCCGCAAAACGCACCAGGTAGTAGAGGACATTGGCTTTACCAAGGTAAGCATCCGTCAAGGTCGGATCGAGCTGGATGGCCTGGTCATGGAAGGACAATGCCTCGCTGTAGCGTTTGAGGTAGTACAGGACGTTGCCCTTCCCAATATAGGCCATAGCATACCGAGGGTCAAGGTCAATTGCTTGACCGTAGGCGGCAAGAGCCTCTGCATGTCGTCCCAACTGGTAGAGCACACTCCCCTTACCCTCGTACGCATCAGCAAAAGCAGGAGCGAGGCCAATAGCGCGTTCAAAGGCGTTGAGCGCCTCTGGGTAGCGACCGAGATCGAACAGACGGTTGCCATCATCTATCCATTGCCGCTTCGTCTTCGGCAAAGACCCAGAAGGCGTATGAGTCTCTATCAAGTCACTTACAAACGACGCGACATCCGGGTAACGATCCTCGCGTTTCTTTGCGAGGGCAGTGAGGATGGCACGCTCGACATGCGGCGGTACAGCTGGATTGATCACGCTAAGGGGACGTGGTGGCTCCGTCTGATGTTTGCTCCACAGGGCGATAGGATGTGATGCGACAAAGGGAGGTTGCCCCGTTAGTAGTTCGTAAGCGATGCACGCCAGGGCATACTGGTCGCTGCGTCGGCTAGCAATGCCCTCGAACTGTTCCGGTGGCATATAGAGCGGCGAGCCAATCACGTTGACATACTTCGTCTTCGTCGTCTCTAAAAAGACCGCGATGCCAAAGTCGGCAATGAGTGGGTCATTCTTGGCGTTGAACAGAATATTTTCGGGCTTGAGATCACGATGCACAATATTTTGCTCATGGACGTAGTGCAGCGCCTGCCCAACCTGCGTCAGAATTGACAACGTCTCCTGTAGCGGTAAGATTTTGGGACGATGACGCAAGATACGGTCCCGCAGTGAACCATTGGGAGCGAACTCGGCTACGATATAGGGGAAGCCATCGTCGATGCCTAAATCGTAGATTGGCAGAATATTCGGATGCTTCAATATTTCAAGAAAGCGCGCCTCTTGCAGAAAGTTCTCACGCTCTTGTGGTGAGCCGAGATAGGTGAGGTGCAGCACTTTGATCGCGGCAATGCGATTTGGGAGGTAGATATGCGTTGCCCGATAGATACGACCAAAGGAGCCAGCATCAAATTTCTCCGTAATGCGATAGTTGCCAATCTGCTTGCCGATGTACTTGTCTTCGCTTTCCATGGCATAATCCTCGCAGGTCTGCTATGGTTTTGCCGACCTGTATGCTAATTTTCGTGCAGTATCAGTGTGAAGAGAATATTCATGCACCATCTATGTGGATGAAGTAGAGACAACGATGAAAGCACACACAAATAAAGACGCAGCCGAGAGTCAAATTTAAAATATGAAGTAACGCCTTGTTCTTCTAATCAGAAGTTGCGCTATGCTCTCGTATTGAAGATCATATCATGCAGTATTGCCTTCCCCGAACGTGACAGACCCAAAGAAACAGCAACGTGTGCATTCGGGTCTGTCACGTTCGGGGAACCTTCATACCTTCGTCAACCGTCTTAACACTGTTGGCAGGATACCGCCATTCTCGTAGTATGTTACGTCAATGGGGCTATCCAGGCGTGCGATGGTTTGAAAGGTAAAGGTCAAGCCATCTTCGCGAGTGGCCTTCACCATCACCTCCTGGCGTGGTTTCAGGCCCTGCTCAATGCCTTCGATGTCGTAGGTCTCGCGCCCGGTGAGACCGAGCGACTCTTTGTTCTCGCCCTGCTTGAACTGGAGCGGTAGGATACCCATGCCAACGAGGTTGCTGCGGTGAATGCGCTCAAAGCTTTCAGCGATGGCAGCGCGAACGCCAAGCAGTTGTGGTCCCTTCGCAGCCCAGTCGCGTGAACTCCCTGAGCCGTACTCCTTGCCAGCAATCACGATTAACGGCACATTCTCTTGCTGGTAGCGTACCGACGCGTCATAAATCGTCATCTGCTCGCCATCGGGCAGGTGAACGGTGTAGTATCCTTCCTTATCCGTCAACTTGTTGCGCAGGCGGATGTTACCGAAGGTGCCACGGACCATCACCTCGTGATTGCCACGACGCGCACCATAGGTATTGAAATCACGCTTCTCTACTCCATGTTCAATAAGGTATTTACCAGCAGGACTCGATGGAGAGAAGTTGCCAGCAGGTGAGATGTGGTCGGTCGTGATCGAGTCATCAACCATGACCAGGACTCGCGCTCCATGAATATCCTTCACTGGTGCAGGCTTGTCTGAGATACCGTGGAAGAACGGCGGCTCCTGCACGTAGGTCGAGTTGAGATCCCACTCGAAGAGGGCACCAGTCGAGTTCGACAATGCCTGCCAGTGCTCGTCGCCATCGAAGACGTGCGCGTAGTTCCGCTCGAACATTTCAGGCGAGATTGAGTGAGAAACGACATCGCGCACCTCTTCTTGAGAAGGCCACAGATCGCGCAGATAGACACTTTCGCCGTTCACGTCGGTTCCTATCGGCTCTTTGGTCAGGTCGATATCAACCGTGCCCGCAAGAGCGTAGGCCACAACCAATGGAGGTGATGCCAGGAAGCTTGCCCGCACCTGGGGATGAATACGCCCCTCAAAATTGCGGTTGCCACTGAGAACCGCTGCCACGACGAGATCATTATCCTGTACAGCCTCAGCAACCGACTCAGGCAGGGGACCACTATTGCCGATACAGGTGGTGCAGCCATAGCCGACGAGGTGGAAGCGTAGAGCCTCAAGATATGGCAGTAGGTCAGCGTTCTTGAGGTAGTCCACGACGGCACGGGACCCAGGAGCAAGGCTCGTCTTCACAATGGGCTTGACTGAGAGACCACGCTCTACCGCGTGCTTCGCCACAAGGCCAGCCGCCACCATGACCGAGGGATTCGAGGTATTGGTGCAGCTTGTGATCGCGGCAATAGCAACTGATCCATCGGTCATATGACTCTGCGTGCCGCTCATCTCCACCAGCACATCTTTACTATGCCCATTGTGCCCGTTCGTGTCGTTGCCGTTTCCGCTGCTCTTTGCTTGCGCCAGCTTCTTCTCTGCATCTTCCTTTTGCACAATAGGATCAACAAGCCCTTGTGGATCACCCTCCCCCAGGTAACGGTTAACATCAGAAGATGATGTTGCAAGGTCTTTTGCCTCTTCGAAGCGATCAGCATAGGTAGTACGGAAGACCTGGCTCATGTTCTGCATAGGAACGCGATCTTGTGGTCGACGTGGACCAGCGAGACTTGGCTCGATGGTAGAGAGATCCAGTTCGAGCATATCATCAAACTGCGGCTCCGGTGTATCGTCTGTACGGAAGAGGCCCTGTGCCTTTGTGTAGTGCTCGACCAGTTCAACCAGTTTCGGGTCGCGTCCTGTATTGCGCAGGTAGAGCAGCGTCTCAGCGTCAACAGGGAAAAGGGTTGCAGTTGCGCCAAATTCAGGCGACATATTGGCAATCGTAGCGCGATCAGCAAGCGGGAGGCGACTCAAGCCAGGACCGGTAAACTCGACAAATTTTCCAACGACACCGCGCTTGCGCAGCATCTGTGTCACAGTTAGCACAAGGTCGGTTGCAGTTGTACCTTCTGGCAACGCTCCCGTGAGACGCACGCCAATTATCTCCGGCGTAAGCTGGTAGAGCGGTTGCCCAAGCAGTACCGCCTCCGCCTCGATACCACCAACGCCCCACCCGAGCACACCTAGACCATTAATCATCGTGGTGTGCGAGTCAGTGCCAACAAGAGTATCTGGGAAAGCAGTCGTTTCACCGTTTTCCTCTTTCGTCATGACGACATGAGCGAGATATTCCAGGTTGACCTGGTGGACGATACCTGTACTAGGGGGTACGACACGAAAATTACTGAACGCCTGCTGACCCCAGCGGAGCAGGGCATAACGTTCGCTGTTGCGCTCATATTCACGGTCAACATTACGAGTGAACGAGAGAGTAGAGCCAAACGAGTCTACCTGCACCGAGTGGTCAATGACCAGGTCGGCAAGCACTAATGGGTTTATCTTCTGGGGATCGCCACCCATGCGAGCAACGGCTGATCGCATCGCGGCGAGGTCTGCTACGGCGGGAACACCCGTAAAGTCTTGCAGCAGAACACGCGCAGGCATAAACGGATATTCCGCTTTAGAGGTCGAGGACTGACCAGGTGCCCAACGTGCAAGTGAAAGCACATCGTCCTCTGTCACCAACTCGCCTCCAGCATGACGTAGCATGTTCTCCAACAAAATCTTCACTGTAAAGGGAAGTCGGTTCAAGTCTTGTACGCTCTTTGTTGCAAGCGACTGTAATTTGTAATAAGTGACTTTTCCGTAAGCACCTTCAAGAGTCGTGCGTGCGCCAAATACATCGTTGTACATAGTCATATAGGGTTCCTTTTTTTTACGAGTTGTAGAGCATGGGCGACCGCGAGGATCACTCAGACATTCTATGACAGCTATATCTTTTGACTCATTTATTATACAACAGATAACGTTCTTGAGGTGCGTTCTTGGTTATGTTGATGCCCTTATCGTGATTGTTGAGGTATATTAAAATTCTTCGTCTACTCCATTCGGATCAAGCCTGTAAACGTGGTTGGAAATATCAAGAGAGGATAGCTCTCTCACTGCATCTAGGACAGCAGAGGCAATATCTGTAACTGACGTATTTCTTGGGAAAAAGCGGAGGACGATAATACCAGCATGTGGCGGTGGGAACTTGGTCTGACTGCGGTAATCAGTATCGAAGGTAACAATAGTCATCTGGTGTACGCGAGCATGTGCAAAGATGGTAGTATCAGGCTGAGAGCCTAGTAGTTCATCACGCACACGAGTAGTAGTATATCCTGCGGACCGTAACGCCAAAAGCACTTTCTTTGGCATATTTTCGTCCAACAAAAATATTCGTGGACGAGTAGTCATGGCTGACTCTACCTCACTTCGCTATTCTCTAGTGCGTCTGCATAACCTTTTACGTATTGAATCTGCTCAGCACTCAAATGTTTGACTGCATCCACCTGCGTTTGTGTAAGGTCATACTCCTGACGAATCTCATCAAGTGGCATATCGCTCTCAAGGTGCCCAACGATGCGGTCAACAAAGACGCGTGTTCCTTCAATGACTGGTCGCCCACTGTTGATTGTAGGATCTTGGACTATCCCCGACGAGATTTTGCGTATTCTTTGTAGGGTCATGTGCTCTCTCCTTTTGCTCATTATATTATACAGCACAGATATGACATGATACTAGTTGTATGGCTACATCACTAAGGCCCATAGGTGTGACATTTTCGCCCGATGGTACGTTATTTGTTAGCAATGCCAGAAATGGTAGAATTTATATGCAAAAATGTATACAGGGTAAATATAAATTCATCTATTGACAAAGTAGCAGTGTTTTCGTTACAGTAGAGGCGAGAAATTAGTAAGCGTATTTTAAGAACAAGTATGTGCAGGATAGGGAGTAGGAAGGCATCATGGGGAAGTGTTTGAACGTAGAAGAATGTGGCTTTCAAAATAGAGAAAAGGCTCGTTTTTGCGCTCGCTGCGGCATTCCTATGCAGGGAGCATTTTTACTAGGTCGTTATGAAGTCCAATCCTTTATAGACAAGGAACGTAGTACGATAACGTTGCAGGCTATCGACCGACATAGTGGGCAGCCAGTGATTGTGCGCGCCCTTGTGCCGGAAGAGACAGGCGCAGCGGAGCGTGAGAACTTTTTGCAGGATGCGGAACTAGCGGCTTCGTTCTCCTCGAACATTGACGACCCCGAAAGTATTCGTGTTATCGACTATGGTCAGGATGGGCCAGTCGTATTTCTGGTGAAGTCGGAACAGCTAACTACTATCACGCCATTCACACCCAACACACCTGCTAACGAGCTAGATGACGAGGACATGCAAACACAGCTACGCATCGCCTTTCCGTCCATAGCGAAAGGGTTGCAGGAGCAGGCACAGATGCCAGAAGCAGCATCCCCACAGCCATCTTCACTATCCGAGCCACCTGCACAACAGTATCACGATTGGCTAGCGGAGGGGAATCGCGCTTACGAGTTGGGGCATTACGAAGAGGCGCTGAATGCATATGAGGCCGCATCGAATGCTGCTGCCACCTCTATCGATGCCTGGAGTGGAAAAGGTATTGTGCTGCTTCACTTAGGGCGTGCCGAGGAATCTTTGCTCGCTTATGACCAGGCACTCTCCTTGCGACCCAACGATCCTGAGTTGTGGACAGCGCGCGCAAGTGTACTCCACGAGTTGCGTCGCTTCGATGAAGAGATGTACAGCTACGACCAGGCATTACGTTTCAACGCGAACTACGTCTACGCGTGGAGCGGACGTGGCATGGCACTCGCGGAACAAAATCGTTCGGAAGAGGCTCTTATGGCCTTTGATCAAGCGCTGCTCCTCGACCCCTTGCAGAGCGTTATCTGGCAAGCTATGAGCGATACTCTCTATAGTCAACTGCGTTATGATGAAGCTCTCATCGCTATCGACCACGCTCTTGAACTAGATAGTAACAATCCGGCTCTATGGGACACAAAAGGGAATATTCTGCGGCGGCAGAAAAACCCGGAGAAGGCATTACCATTGCATGAACGAGCAACGCTGCTCGATCCAGGCAATACCATGGCGTGGTTCGACCGCGCAAACGATTTGCGCGACCTGAAACGCTATGCCGAAGCACTGGCAATATATGACCAGGCATTAGGTCTTGACCCAACACTAGCGGGGGCGTGGTATAATCGAGGAAACGTTCTAGCCGCACTGCGGATGTATGAGGATGCATTGGAATCCTACGATCATGCCCTTCAGTATGATGGAGGATTGATCTCTGCTTGGTATAATAAGGGGAGTTTACTTCACGAGCTGAAACGCCATGAAGAGGCTCTTTTCGCATTTGATCGCGCATTGAGCATAGATGCACATTACATAGCAGCGTGGAACAATAGGGGATTAGCACTCTTCGCACTAGGTCGTATGGATGAGGCATTAGCAGCGTTAGATCAGGCGACATCATTTGCCCCGGAGGAGCCGGATGCCTGGTATAATAAAGCTGTCGTGCTTGAGAAATTGGGGAGAAAGCAGGAAGCTCAAACGTGCCAGGAGTGGGCACGTTCACTAGAACAACAGATGCGACCTATCGGGGCGTGACTTATTTTATGAGGGGGAAGCCCTATGACTCGGAGAACGACATGCGACGCTGCGCCGATCAGGTAGACTGTGGATATGACAATCGGGACAGCGATTTGTTTTGTCGAGCCTGTTCACTACCACTACTGGATACATCACTGGCGGGCCGATACATCGTGGATGCGTTGCTCAGTAAGGGTGGATATGCAGCGGTTTTTCGTGGAATAGATCAGAATCTATCACGTCACATCGCTATAAAGGTGCTGTTACCAAGTAAGACGACATCACAAGAACGTGACCATTTTTTGCGTGAAGCCCGTATTGCCGCGACGTTGGATCATCCGAATATCGCACCAATACTCGATTACGGCAAAGATGGTCCAAGTGTGTTTCTGGTCATGCCACTCTACACGGCAGGCTCGCTACGTACTCGGTTGGCACAGATTCAAGGGCCAATGCCTCCACCCGAAACAATCCAGAACTTTCATCAACTTGCGCAGGCGCTGCAGTACGCGCACACGCGTCAACGTCCGGTTATTCACCGCGATATTAAGCCCGAAAACATTCTGATTCACCAGGAAGATCATCGTCTCGTCATCACGGACTTTGGCATTGCTCGCTCATTGGAGCCAGGAGCACGTGTAGGTAAAACGATCACAGTGCGTGGTACAGTAGGCTATATGGCACCGGAGCAGACAGCCGGTATCGTCGATCCGCGCAGCGACCAATACGGTTGTGCTATTGTTCTCTACGAGATGTTGACGGGATACCATCCCCTCGATCCGCTTGGTGGGAATATTCCCCCCGTGTCAACGCTCAACCTGGAACTGCCGAACTCGCTCGATCCTGTACTACAACGCGCCCTCGCATCACGACCAGAGGACCGCTATGTCGACATGCTAGAGTTTATGCGAGCCTTCGATATCGCTTGCCGCCCTACATCGACAGCGAAGATGCGAGTTCCTACACAAAACACACCGCCAGAACTGCGCCTGCCAACTAATGTACGAGGTGCCACTAGCTCTGCGGTTCCAATTGTCCAGACTGGCACCAGCAAAAACTCCGTCGTAAATGAGAATCATTCCACGCCCAGATCGACTCCTAACACCGGAAGTGTGCGCGAAAAGTGCCGCGAGGGCGATCAATATCTCAAGCAGCAGCACTACTCGCAGGCCCTACAAGCCTATGAAGAGGCGCTGCGTATGGACTCACGCAACTTCTATGCCTGGAACGGCAAGGGGACAGCACTCTACAATCAGGGGAACTATCGCAAGGCACTAGAGGCATATCAGCGGGCCACCGAGATCGACCCCAGTAATGCTGTAGTTTGGGTCAGCGCGGGACTTGTCCTGAACCGCTTACAACGCTATCAACAGGCGCTCGTACATTTTGAGCGAGCATTAAGTATCGACAGACAGTATGTAGCTGCCTGGAACGGCAAGGCCGATGCGCAGCTCGACATGAATATGCCAGCCGAAGCCCTGGCATCATACGAGCAGGGCCTCACTATCGATCCCAAGAGCTTCCAGGCATGGAACGGATTAGGTAACGCTCGCTCCTGCCTGCGCGACTTCGCGGGAGCCGTAGACGCCTACACACGTGCGTTGCTTGTCAATCCGCACAGCGCAGTTGCATGGTGCAACAAAGCAGAAGCACTCATCCGTCTCGGTCACAATAGAGCCGCCCTCGACGCGCTCAACGAGGCAACCGAGATGGATAGAAACTATGCCCGCGCCTGGACCCTCAAAGCCGACGTGTATGAAGCGCTGGGCAATCCACAAGAGGCGCAAAAAGCACGCAGGCGCGTCAGGCCGTGGGGATTATTGAGCTAACTAGCTGCTAATCTCCTTTCGCATCAACAAAACCCCACACCGTTCTCTGAAACTTACCCAGATATGGACAAGCCATACCTGGTGTTCAGTTCCTGCTTCCTCCAGAATTGCTTTGACGTGCAAAGTCTAACATTCTGTCCACAGGCGTGTCACTTCCCGCAGAACTTGCGGTAGTTGGTTGTCTTCGCCTTCATGCTAGCGCAACAAGGTTCAATGCTGCATTCAGGTCGCGGTCCAGTACCAGCCCACAGTCCTCACGTTCACAGATGTACACCCGCTCAGTCAGGTCCATCTGCTCTTTGACATGTCCGCAACGGGAACATTTCTTCGTGGACGGATAGAACCGATCAGCCAGCAGCAACATTTCCCCATTCCACTGCGTCTTGTAGCGCATCTGTCGTTTGAACTCGTACATGCCTACATCGCTGATGGCACGCGACAACGTGCGGTTCTTGAGCATCCCTGCTACGTTCAGGTCTTCCATGACGATGGTTTTTGGTCGCGTTCTGACCGTCTGCTTGCGCTGAGGCCCCTTCTTTTCCCGCTTGGTTGTCGCGGTGATGGTGCTCGTTGCCTTGTGCAGGACGTCACGTCGAACGTTGCCAACGCGGTAGTATTGTCGTGCTAATTGCTGGCGTGCCTTCTCCCGGTTCTTGCTCCCTTTCTTGCGTCGAGAGGTACGCCGATGGAAGCGAATCAGTCGCTTGAGGGTTTTGCGTAAGGCTCTTGGATTCTCAATCGTTCTCTCATCAGAACACACAGCTAGCGTCTTGATGCCGAGATCGACTCCAAGCGGCTGTCCTGTTGCAGGTGTCGGTTCTGGCACCTCTTCCTCGACCTGGATACTCACAAACCAATGACCCGCATGCTCTGAGACGGTGGCTGAAAGAATGTGGACTCCACGTGTAGGAAGATACTCATATCCTTTGAGCCGGAGGGTACCGAGACGTGGGAGTTGTACAGCTGTTTCAAAGACCTTGATTGCCCCTGTCAACCGAAAACTGCCTAAGCCCTTCTTCTTCGACTTGAACTGCGGATACCCAAGCTTGCCTCTGTACTTGCCTTCCTTCTTGAGTTGCCATCGTCATTTTTTCCTTCGCTGTACAGGACTCTTCATTACAGCTTCCATTAAGCGATACTTGCGTTCTAAAAAGAGGGTCGCATCTTGATAGAGTATACTAAGAATAGCCTGTGGCAAAGCAACGCCCCCATAGCGGGTCATAAAGATACGTGAATGCAGTTTGATTTGTGCCTCTTGATTAATATATTGGCGCATGAAGGTCTCGAAACCTGAAACGATCTCTCGATTGCCAACTAGACCTACTGTCCATTGAATTGCTCCAAACAACCTTGACTGCTTTCGCGTAATAAATCCATCTCCATCGAAGACGCCGCGCCAATAATGAGACAAAAGGTCAACCGGAACCTGCTCACACGGAGACACTACAAAAGATTTTCTTTCTCCTACACCTAGTCGCTTCAATGCAGTAACCAAGCGCGTAGAACCAATCCATACCTCTCCGCAATGATACACTTTACCCTTTAAGGTGTTTTCTTTTAGTCTTACAGGGTGATTCGAGCGAAGAGAGGCGGTGAATTTGTGGAGATGGTCTATATCTTTCTCTTGTAACGCAAGCATGACAAAATCATCTCCAATCGTCCCATCAGCCGTGAGAAAGCCAAGCCAGTATGCTTTGTCCTCGGTGTCGATTGTATCGAAGAAAGTCTCATCAACACGATATCTGTAGTGCGCTTCTCCATTGGTTCTTGGTTCTATCCCCTGCTGTCTCAGAGCGAAAATACACGCCATGTAGGAATATCCAAACTGAGCCGCTGCCTCTTTTGCAGTGGCACCAGCAAGGTATGCTGCAACCATAGCATTACGGTGTGCTTGTGGAATGACCTTATTTGGCATACCCTTTTCCTCATTAATGCTACAGTAGGGGTAAGGACGGCAATAGGTAGATTGCTCTCCTTACCCCTTCACTAGAGACATTTTCTTTCTATACCCGCGATATGGTTAGTATAGGCAATGTTTCTGTCGTTCTAATTTCCTCTTGCTCCCGCGTCTGCCGCTCCTCTGGAGTCTCAGCACACAAGGGACCGCTCAGATATCCGAGATAAATACCTAAGTACTCAACCAAATGTTCCTGTCCTTCTTCGTCGAAGTGGTAGTGGCCTTGCTCGTCACAAGCTACACATATGCTGAGAATCTCATTCGCATTCAGTTGAATAGCTCGTTGCGGCTCTTCGGGCTTGCGTCCATGCTTGCCAGCGATGTCTGCAAAGTACCATTGACGCCCCAACGCAAATCCAGTACGTAGTTCCTTATGATCGAGAACAAGCACGATGTTTCCCCACTGAATGTGTTCAGCCATTGGTGTCCTCCTTTGTGCGAAAGGCGACCTATGGTAGAATATTCCCATAGCGGTGTCTTCCGCTACGGCTAGCTTGGTCATTTGCAAGGTGGTAGGCTAGCCGTTTTTCTATTTCAACAATATCCATGACACAATAATACCCAATAGAAACCAAATAGTCAAGTTAAAAGAGATTTAATCAATGCATAGCAATTGACCCAACGATACTCAATGGTTATAATGTGACAAGTGCTATCAAGCGCGAAGGAAACAGGGAGATGTAAGAATAATGAATCAAGATGGGGAGTGGCTTACCGTTGAGGATATCGCCGCTGATTTAAAGGTTCACCCAGAAACGGTACGTAACTGGATACGAAATGGTGAACTTGCGGCTATCGTCGTTAGCAAACGAACATACCGCATAAATAAGCATGATTATTTAGAGTTTATTAGGACTCACAGGATACAGAAAAACGAGAAAAATTGATTGAATGGACACCTCGTACATCCAAGGAAAATCACTCTGCTTTAGTTGATTCAGTTCTTTATGCAACTCTCTCGACCACGTCCTTCTGCCCGTTGCTTTGTACACTTCTTGCCGACGTTTCAGCCCCCAATTATACGTGAAGCGTGCACAGCCCGCATGCTTCTTACACGCTGTGATCTGCTCGTTGTTGAGGTCCAGTTCCGTCTTGTATCCTCGTATCGTCTTCATTGGTGTCCTGCTTTGCTGGAAAGATCAGGAAGCGTCCTCTTCATCACGCATGCTTGCTGATTTTCCTACGCGACGTATGTACTGGCCTGTTCCGATGGTAGTGTCGTCACACCCAACCCATCTCTACAGGGAACACTATACACACTATAATCCACAACGTCATGGTCCGCATCTAACCGCTTGAGAAAGTCAGGATCGACCTCACTATCCCATTCCAACACAATGTAGCCTTGCTCTTGCTTGTAGGAGCATCCCCAATCAATGATCGCAACCGCTTCGTCATCAGCAAACTCCTGCTCGTACCCTTCTGCCCGGTGCAGCATGTGCTCGAATGGATACACGATGTGTACGTCTTGCATCCAGATCGTCCTTTCGTAGAGTGTGTTCCTGTCTGTCCCTCAGAGTTCTAAAAAGATCAGGTGAATATGGTCTCCGTCCGTTGGTACCGTGTTTCCATTCTTGAGTGTGAGAGACACACTTTGTACCCCTGCCAGATGCAGCAAGGTTGTTTTCGCTTGGGCTGTGTTCTTTCCTGCAATCATCGTCTTGATTGCCTGTTGTTGCTCTGGTCCAAATTGATACGTCCAGAGGCTGACGCTCTTGATCTGCAGATCAATCATGCCATGATCGTTCGGGGTCACCTGGGTAATGGTGGTCTGTACTCCTGTGGGGGTGTACCCTGTTCCTAGTCGCTTGGTCGCGTCTGCTCTTGCAATCTGTGTTGCTAAGGTGCTCAAGTGCTGCGTCGTGTACACGATACCTGTACACGTCTCGTCAACCGTGACCGTGATCTGGGTGGCTTCCTCTCCTGGCCGTTGATCTGGTATGATCTTCTGCGTACAGGGGAGAGGCGTGATGAGCGTCTCTGCTGGCTGTACCTGTGTTTTCAATGCAGCCTGGACACTCTGCTCAAGGCTTGTCTTGAGACTGGTGACCACTCCGTTGATATCCTGCTGTGTGACCATCTGGTATATTCGCGCGTTCTGGCCTCCGCTCAAGGCTCCGTTTGCGGCAAAGACGTTCAAGCGGCAACACGGCCCGTACACGTCACCCGCTTTGATGTTGCCTGCTGGTCCTGTAGTTGCGGCATGAGCAGACACGCTGACGTGTCCCTCGCTGGGCATGACGGCGGCGGGGATCACGGCTTCTTGATCGGTCACGATCTGCATCCCGTCTGTGCCCATGAGCAACGTTCCAGCAGCAACGGTTTGGACATATGGGGCAGCATTGTACAAGGTGAGAAGACCGTGTGCTGCTCTTGCCTCCTGGTGTGCGGTTCCTGTGGTCGGGACGGTTCGGGCCTGGCTCATCGTGACCGATGATAACACTCTTCCTGTGAGCTGATGCTGTAACGGGTCGGCGGCTCTGTTCACGACATGGAATGTACTGCTTGTCGTGAGTTGCTGCGGTGCCGTTACTACCGTGATGATTGCTGATGGAGTGAAGAGTTGGAAGGCAGAAATCACACCGCCACCAATCAGCATGAGAAGACAGAGCGCAATCAGGACCACCACTAGCCAAGGGGGGCGCGATCTACAGCGTGCTGGTGGCGTCGTTGCTGGTGTCTCTAGCTCGTCAGGTTCCTGGCTCTCCTGCTGCGAGGAGGCGAGCGTACTTTCAACGGCTGGTGGTTCCTCTTCTTGGGAGCGTTCAATCACGTACACATCGATCACGGTACGGGGTGGTTGCTGCTCCTGCGGTTCTGTCTCCTCCGGTATCGGGGCATTCGTGTCAGGGTGTGGACTCAGTCCAGCAAGGATAGTATCTCTATTTCGTTCTACTTTCTGGTTCATGGGTTCCTCTCAACGACAAGCAGGGGGGATAGAGCCTCCCCCCTTGATAGCCTTAGTGATGGATCCACCACAGATGAAGGGGAAGCATGGGGAGAAGGCAGACCCATACATCCGCTTCATAGAGGTGGTCTCCCTGCTCATGTTTCCAAGAAACGCCAATCCAACAAACCTGCGGCTTCCATTCAAGGCGCATATGAAAATCTCTCATGGTCGGCCTTCCGAGAGCGTCACGTTGTCACCTTGTCGGAGAGGTCGAAACTGCTCATTGTCATTGATGAACACAGAGCGGCTCTCGCCGATGTGCAAGATCATATCGGGCTTCCCATCTCCGTTCACATCCCGAAACTCCAGTGTGACGGGAGTAAGTTCTTGTCCATCACCAATGAGGGTCGGTCCCTGGTAGATTTTCGCCTTGGTCGCGTCTCCCCCTGGTAGCTCGATCACCTCTATGTGTTTATTGAGGTTGACGGCGAGAAAGTGGCTCGGCGTGTGGGTGTCGTCGTGGCCTACTCTTGCATCACATTGGGACGTTCGGGGGCGTCCATACTGCTGGTCGTCCTGGTAGACGTGCCACCATGAGCCAACGACATTGAAGGCGACATACAAGACAAGGCCCACAAGCAGTGTTAAGCCAACATAGACGGACCAATGCCATTGAGAACGCGTCTTTGCCTGTTGTGCTTGCGATTGTCGCACTGGTGGGCGTTCGCGGGTCTGACGCTGTACGGGTGGGGAATCCTGTGCCTGAATACGACTCTGGCGCGGGGGAACCTGCATATGGTGATAGCGTACCAGTGTCTGCGGTCCCTGCGTCACTGGCATGTGATAGCGTCGAGCACTGGTTGGCATCCGTTGCGGATAGAAGGCATCGTCGTCTTCCTCATCGCACTGTGGGTGTACGGGTGGCTTTCGCGTCTGACGTGTTAGCGCATCAATGGTAGTACGTGGGCGGTCTTCGGGATATATCCCGTTATAATGCCCTGCGGTGTGGTGACGCTCCGTTGAGGTTGTCACTGTCGGCGCGTCGGGTTCGTATCGGCTGGTGGGCGGTTTGCTCTCGTAGCTGGCTCATGCAAAGACCTCCTGTTCTGTTTCAGGAGTTCTCAGGTGGTGGTGGTCCTTGCAATAGCCGCGCGTTGGTTTGCCGCTTGCATGGGGGACACAGATGGTACATGCTGCGATAGTGTGACAACGAGAACAGAGAAAGTAGCCTTTGATGATAGTCGCTACCCAGTGATGACCTTCATCACATCCGTTGACAATCTTCTGTACTGCTCGTTCTCGTGTCGTCATGCTTGCACCTGCACTTGCTGTTGAGCATTGGCATAGGAGCCAACTGTCGGCCCTGGTCGGCCTTGTCCGTGGAGTGCAGCACTCCATCCCATGATGTAGCCTGCTCGGTACCGATCTGTGGTCATGCTGTCGTAGATGTTTCGGGCAAGAAAGCCGTAGACATCTGCGTCTGTAAGGGGCTTGCCTTGATAGTAAGTTGTAAATCGTAGGTATCCCTCTTGATACCCTCTACTAAAATCTTCGCTACTCAGATCAACAGTTGTAGTTCCTAGTACGATTCGTTCTCCCATTGGGGGTACTCCTTGATTTCTCAAAGGCCCCATATGCATACTAGAGCATAGAGACCTGACACGGCTTTACGAAGGTTGGGTTGGTCTCGTTTAGCTGGCTTCCGTCTTTCACACGGAGCCAGCTTTTTGTTCTCTCCTTTCTAAAAGTATCTACCCTAAATGACATTATACATGAACGTTAGCGAACAAATCAACCCTTTTCGCCATAAAAACGATTTTTAGGGAATAGGATGGCTTCATCACCTTTGAAAACACTTAAGCAACAATGTAAGTACATGTTTATGAAGGAATTGACCATACAGTATGAACGTACTATAATAAGCGCAAACGTGCCGTAGGAGAACGTACAGATGTCGCAATCTCAAGAACCAATGCTCACAGTTAGACAGGTTGCAGACCGAATGAATGTAGACGAAAAGACCGTTCGTAAATGGATTCAAACAGGTCTACTAAGAGCACTAAATATAGGCCGTATTAGACCTGAATATCGTATCCGGCCAAGTGATTTTGATGAGTTTATGCAGAATATCCAGACAGATAAACCTGACAATTAACTTTGATCAAGTAGGTTTTTAGGAGGTTATTAGTCTGTAGTGCCCCCCTGGGATTGGACACCTGGCAAAGTGAAAACCAGAGTGTATACTATCGGCAATAAGGGGGTACATGATGACACACCGACGGAAATTTACAGCGGAGTTCAAAGCACAAGTCGTCC
>JAABUZ0100000486.1_pt1 | contig 97071 bp, 93 predicted proteins | sample 5562091 | NCBI WGS metagenome assembly JAABUZ01 (sample SAMN12813069, study PRJNA571459) | rock metagenome | isolation source: Antarctica rocks | place: Antarctica: Victoria Land, Linnaeus Terrace sud | collected 2015-12-21
CGCTCGTCCTCGGCGAGGTCGTCCTCACCAGCGGCGCCCGCGCGCAGTACCTCGTCGACGCCAAGCGCGCCATCCTCCGCCCGGCGGGCTTCGCCGCCCTGGCCGAGCTCGTCGCCGCCGAGGCGGGTGAGCGGGGCGCCACGGCGGTGGGCGGGATGACGATGGGCGCCGACCCGATCGCCTGCGCCGCGCTCGCCGGGGGAGCGCGGGCCAAGGCGTTCTTCGTGCGCAAGGAGGCCAAGCCCCACGGCCTCGCGCGCCGGATCGAGGGTCCGGTGCTCGAGCCCGGCGAGCGCTGCCTGCTCGTCGAGGACGTTGTCACCACCGGCGGCTCGACGGTCCAGGCGATCCACGCGCTCCACGAGGAGGGCCACGCGATCTGCGGCGTGCTGGTCATCTGCGACCGCCTCGCCGGCGGAGGGCCGACGATCGAGGCGGCGGCGGGGGCGCCCTACCGCGCGCTCACCACCATCGACGAGGTCTACCCGGAGCGGCCCGACCGCGGGTAGCGCGTCCGGCGCCCGAAGCCGGGTTCACCGAACCGCAACGCACGGCGGCTCGTGTCGCGTACCGTTCTGCTCCTCGTGCGCTCCACCCGGTCCCTGCTCCTCGCCACGCTGGCCCTCCTCGCCGTCGCCGGCGTGGCCGCCGCCGTGGCTCCGCCCGGCCGCATCGGGCCGTCCCTGCGGGCCACGGGCAACGGTCGCGCGCTGCATCCCGTCGGGCGCCTCACGACGCTGGGCAACTTCCCCACCGGCTCCGCCCTGACGCGAGACGGCCGCTTCGCGTGGGCGGTCGACTCGGGGCACGGCTCCGATGACGTGCGCGTGGTCGACCTCGCGCGGGGGCGGGTCGTGCAGACCTTGCCCCTTCCCGGGGGTTACGGCGGGATCGCCTTCGCCCCCGACGGGCGCACGGCCTACGTCTCGGGGACCGCCAAGGGCGACTCCCGGACCGAGGGGCCCACGAAGGGCGACGGCGGCGACGTCGTGCACGTCTTCGCGGTCGACGAACGCACGGGGCGGGGCGCCGAGCGTGACCCGATCCCCCTCCCTCAGACCACGGGCGGCTCGGGGCGCCAGAACTCACTCCCGCCCGTGACCGCGGCCTTTCCCGAGGGCCTCGCGGTCGCTCCGGACGGCCGCTCTCTCGTCGTCGCGTTGAACCAGGCCGACTCGGCGGCGATCATCGACCTGCCGAGCCGCCGCGCCCGCGCCGTGCGGGTCGGCGCCTATCCCGCCGGCGTGGCCTTCGACCGTCGCGGCCGCGCCTACGTCTCCAACGAGCAGGACGGCTCGCTCTCGGTGCTCGACGTCCGCGCCGGAGCCATCACCGCGACGATCCGCGGCCTCGGCGGCGCGCTGGGCGATCAGGGAGCCCACCCCGAGGGCATGGCGCTCGACCCCCGGACGGGCGCCCTCTACGTCGCGGTGGCCAACCGCGACCTCATCGCCCAGATCGACACGGGCGCGGGGCGGGTGAGCCGGCTCATCTCGGTCGCGCGCGGCGGCGCCCTTGGCACCGAGCCGGTGTCGCTCGCCGTCTCGCCGCGGGGCGACACCCTCTACGCGGCCGACGCGGGCGAGGACGCGGTGGCGGCCGTCGCCCTCACCCCCACGCCGAACGAGGCCGTGCGCCGCGTGCTCGTGCGGCGCACGATCCCCTCCATCGAGCGCTACCGCGCTCGCGCTCGCCATGCCTCATCGGCGCGCTCCCGCGCGGCGCTGGCCCGCCGCTTCCTGCTCGGTCGCGTCGTCCTCGCCTGCGGCGGAGCGTCGCGCGCCCAGGAGCGCACCTACCGCCGGCGCGTCCTGCGGATCCTCGGCCGGCGCTCGCCGCGCGGCCGCCGCGCCGCGCTCGGGCGCGCGATCCGGGCGCTCCCCCGGCTGCGCCGCTGCCCGAGCCGGATCCCGTACCGGCTCATCGGACGCCTGCCGGTGGCCGCCTACCCCACCGACGTGAAGGTGACCCCGGGCGGGGACAGGCTCGTGTGGCTGGCGGGCAAGGGCTTCGGCGCCGGTCCCAACCCAGACTTCGTCTTCGCCGGCGACAAGCGCTCCTTCGGGCAGGTCAAGACGCCCTACGGCTCCTACGTGCTCGACAAGCTCCTCGGTCGCGCCGGCGTGCTCGACCGGCCCACCGACACCCAGGTTCGCGCGCTCACGCCGGCGGCCGACCGGCAGGCGCGGCCGAGCAACGCGCAGCGCGCTCCCGCCGACACGCCGGTGCAGGCGCCCAACGGCGGAGCGAGCACCAAGATCCGCCACGTCTTCTACATCGTGCGCGAGAACCGGACCTACGACCAGGTCTTCGGCTCCGATCCGCGCGGTGACGGCGACCCCAAGCTCGAGCTCTTCGACGACAACGGCGTCGCGGGACCGGCCGGGGGCATCACCCCGAACGCCCACCGCCTCGCCCGCGCCTTTCCCCTGCTCGACCACCTCTACGCCGACTCGGAGGTCTCGGTGGACGGGCACGTCATCACCGCGGGCGCCCACGCGATCGACTACGTGCAGAAGGCGACCGCGGCGAACTACTCCAACCGCGGGCGCGCCTTCGACTTCGGGGTCTTCCCCGTCAGCTTCCCACCGAAGGCCTTCGTCTTCGACCAGCTCGTGCGCCAGAGCATCTCCTTCCGCGACTACGGGGAGCAGGGCGCCGGCAACACGCCGGCGGGCAACGACGGCCGACCGACCTACCCGCAGGTTCTCGCTCACACCGATCAGGCCTACCCGGGCAACCTCCAGATCGGCTGCCCGGCCGCGGGCGCCGGGCCGGCCAACATCGCCGCGTGCACCCAGGACTCGGGGCAGCTCGGGACCACCGGCACCCCGATCGCCGCGGCGAGCCGCTTCAACGTCTTTCGTCCGCAGTTCGAGCAGCAGGTGGCGACCGGGACGGTCCCGGCGTTCAACTACATGATCCTGCCCAACGACCACACCAACGGCACCACCGCGAACAAGTACTCGCCGCAGGCGCTCGTGGCCGACAACGACCTCGCCCTCGGGCAGATCGTCGACACCATCTCGCACTCCGCGATCTGGAAGGACTCGGCGATCTTCGTCGTCGAGGACGACTCGCAGGATGGCGCCGACCACGTCGACGCCCACCGCATGCCCGCCTTGGTGATCTCGCCCTGGGCGCGGCGCGGCGCCGTGGTCCACACGCGCTACGACCAGTACTCGGCGCTGCGCACCGCCGAGCTCATCGTCGGGCTGCAGCCCCTGTCGCTGAACGACGCGCTGGCCACCCCCATGTACGACGCGTTCGGGGCGAGCGCGGACGTGGAGGGCACCCGCTTCAGCGCCATACAGCCCACCCAGAAGCTGAACGAGGTCAACGGCGCCAAGGCGCCCGACGCCGCGCTCTCGGCCGCGCTGCCCTTCGACCATCCCGACGTGGTCCCCCAGGCCGTGCTCGACCGGATCCTGTGGCACAGCGTCCACGGCCAGAGCTCGACGCCCCCCGCGCCCGGCCCGAACTCCTCGCCGGCCGAGCACGAGCGCGCCGTGAGGGCGCTGGCGGCCTACCGGGCGCACCGCAGCGTGCGCGCCGCCCTCGGCGGCCCCGCCCCCCGCGGCGAGCGCTGAGGCAGCGCCCCGAGCTGGATTCGAACCAGCGGCCTACTCCTTAGGAGGGAGTCGCTCTATCCAGCTGAGCTATCGGGGCTCGCGCCCAGCTTATAACCGGCCCGGTCACGGACCGACAGGAAGTGCTCGCGCCTTCGCGAATAACGCCCACGTGCCAAGATGTGAAAGCGTCGAGGGGGCTGTCCTGGCTCCCCTCGGGCCAGCGGAAGTGCGCAGAGGAATCGACACCGAGGCAGCGTGGGCTCGCCCTGAGGCGGGGCGAGCGGTCACGCCGCGGCGGGGCGCCGCGGAGGCGCGCCCGTGAGCTCGATCGACATCCTCGGAGCGCCTGGAGCGGCAGCCGGTCCGCCGGAGGGAGACGAGCGCGGGATCGCCGCCCGCTCACCCCTCGAGCTCTTCTGGGGCCGCCTGCGCGGCGATCGCGTCGCCCTCGTCGCCCTCGGCGTCATCGTCTTCTTCGTCGTCGTGGCGGTCCTGGCCGACCCGATCCGCCGGCTCGCCGGCGCTCCGGGCTACTCCTTCCTGGACAAGAGCGCGATCGATCCCCAGTTCGCCACTCCGACCGGACCGAACGGCCACCACCTGTTCGGAGTCGACGACGGCGGTGGCGACATCTTCACCCGCGTGCTCTTCGGGCTCCAGGTGTCGCTGCTCGTCGCGTTCGTATCGACCGGCTTGGCGCTCGTGATCGGCGTGGCGGTCGGGTTGCTGGCCGGCTACTACCGCGGGTGGGTCGACCAGGTCCTCTCGCGGATCCTCGACGTCTTCCTCGCCTTCCCCGTCCTGCTCCTGGCCATCGGGATCTCCTCCTCGTGCTCGCTCGGCAACGGGTGCCTCGGCGGCCTGCTCAAGCCCGGCCTGGTCACCGTCATCGCCACGATCGCCTTCGTGGGCTGGACGTACATCGCCCGCATCGTCCGGGGCCAGGTGCTCTCGCTGCGGGAGAAGGAGTTCGTCGAGGCGGCGCGCTCGCTCGGCGCCTCGAACCGGCGGATCGTCTTCTCCCACATCCTGCCCAACCTCGTCGCCCCGCTCATCGTCTACACCTCGCTCCTCATCCCCCAGAACATCCTCTTCGAGGCGGCGCTGTCGTTCCTCGGCGTCGGGGTGCAGGACCCGCGCCCCTCGCTCGGATCGATGATCTCCGCCGCCACCCAGAACTTCAGCACGGAGTGGTGGTTCCTCTTCTTCCCCGGCGTCGCGCTCGTGCTGCTCGTCCTCGCCTTCAACCTCGTAGGCGACGGACTGCAGGACGCCCTCAACCCCAAGACCGCGACATGACGCGCGACCCCAACTTCTCCTCGTTCCCTCAACAGAAAGGACCGTCCATGCGCCGGCCTCTCATGTGGCCCATCACGGCTCTCGTCGCGATGGCGCTCGCCTTCGCCCTGACCGCGTGCGGCTCGAGCAAGAGCTCGTCCAGCTCGTCCTCCTCCGGCGCCGCCGGCGGTGGGCCCAGCGGCGGCGACGTCACCAAGGGCAAGAAGGGCGGGGCCGTGACGGTCCTCGCCGAGTCCGACGTCGACTCGCCCGATCCGGGCATCTCCTACGAGCAGTTCTCCTTCGCCGTGCTTCTCGCCGTCGACCGGCCCCTGTACTCCTACACGCAACCGAAGTACGACACGATCACGCCCGACCTGGCGGCGGGGCCGCCGAAGGTCTCGCCCGACGGCAAGACCGTCACCGTGAAGATCAAGCCCGGCGTGCGCTACTCCGCACCGGTCAATCGGGCGGTCACCTCGGCCGACGTGAAGTACGCGATCGAGCGGGGCTTCACGACCAACGTGGCCAACGGCTACGTCGCCTCCTACTTCACCTCCCTCCAGGGCGCCCCCAAGCCGAGCACGGGCGGCTACAAGCCGATCTCCGGCATCCAGACCCCCGACAAGACGACGATCGTCTTTAAGCTGAGCAAGCCGTATGGGACGTTCTTCTCCGAGGCGCTCACCCTTCCGCTCACCGCGCCCGTGCCCCAGGAGTACGCGCAGAAGTACGACTCGAAGACGCCGTCGTCCTACGGCGACCACATGGTCTTCACCGGCCCCTACATGTACGCCAACGACGGCAAGGGGAACATCACCGGACGGACGCCGGGCAAGGAGATCAAGCTCGTCCGCAACCCGAACTGGGACCCGAAGACCGACTACCGGCCGGCCTACGCCGACTCGTTCACCATCCAGGAGGGGATCACCGACTCCACCTCGGCGAGCCAGAAGATCCTGAACGGCTCGAATCTGATCGACGGCAACCTGGTGACCCCGCCGCAGGTCGTTCGCCCCACCGTCCAGGGGGCGAAGAAGAGCCAGCTCGCGTTCTCGCCCGCGAGCGGCGTGCGCTACGTCTCGTTCAACGAGACGATCAAGCCGTGGGACAACGCCAACCTCCGCAAGGCGGTCATCGCGGGCTTCGACCGCGACGCCCTGCGGCTCTCGCGCGGCGGTCCGATCCTCGGTCCCGTCGCCACCCACATCCTCCCGCCGGAGTTTCCGGGACACGACGCGGCCGGCGGCAACTCGAGCCCGTTCGACTACCTGAAGAACACCTCTGGGAACAAGGCAGTGGCGATGAAGTACTGGAAGATGGCCGGCTACCCCCAGGGCCGCTACACGGGCAACCAGACGTTCCTGTTCGTCGGCGAGAACGCCGGCCAGCCGATGCAGACGGCGCAGAACGCGGCTTCGCAGCTGCGCGCGATGGGCTTCAAGCTCAACGTGAAGCTCGTGCCGCACGACATCATGTACCAGAAGTTCTGTAACGTCCCCAAGGCGAAGGTGACGATCTGCCCCAACACCGGGTTCGCGAAGGACTTCAACGACCCGCAGACCATGCTCGATCCGACGTTCAACGGGGCGAGCATCTCCCCGAGCGGCAACACGAACTGGCCGCAGCTGAACGACCGAAGCGTCAACGCGGCGATGAACAAGGCCAAGGCCGTGCAGGGGATCGCCGCGCGCGGTGACGCGTGGGGCAAGGTCGACACGATGGTGATGGCCCAGGCGCCGGTGATCCCGTGGATCTGGGACAAGCAGCCGCTCACGCGGTCCGCGAACGTCGTCTCGATCCCCAACGCGTTCACGAACTCGTGGGACTTCTCCTACACCTCCGCGAAGTAGGCGAGGGCGTCTCGAGGCCACACCGATGAGCGAGAGGGCCGTCTCGCGCGCGTAGCGCGGGCGGCCCTCTCCTCTGCAGACCATGGGCCGCTACGTCATCCGTCGCCTGCTCGCGATCGTCGTGCTCCTCTTCGTGGTGAGCGCCGTGACGTTCGTGATCTTCTACGCCCTGCCCTCGGCCGATCCGGCCCAGCTCCGGGCCGGGCGCCAGCCGACTCCGCAGCTCGTCGCGGCCATCCGTCACAACCTCGGCCTCGACAAGCCGATCTACGTCCAGTTCTACGACTACATGAAGAGGCTCGTCCTGCACGGCGACTTCGGGCAGTCCTACGAGTTCAACACCTCTGTGCGCAGCCTGATCTTCGACCGCCTGCCCGCCACGCTCTCGCTCACCGCGGGCGCCGTGGTCGTGTGGCTCGTCTCGGGCCTGCTCGTGGGCATCGTCTCGGCCTACCGGCGCCGTTCGCTGTTCGACCGCGCGGCGATGGGCTCGGCGCTCGTGCTCGTCTCCGCCCCGGTGTACTTCCTCGGGCTGGTGGCGCTCTACCTCTTCGCCACGGACGTCGGCGTCATCAAGGTCTTTCCCGGCATCGCCTCCTACACGCCGATCTCGCAGGACGCCGTGAAGTGGTTCACCGCGCTCGTCATGCCGTGGGTGGTCCTGGCCTCGACGTTCGCGGCGATCTACGCGCGGCTGCTGCGCGGCAGCCTGATCGAGACGCTCTCGGAGGACTACATCCGCACGGCCCGGGCCAAGGGACTGAGCGAGCGCCGGGTGGTCCTGCGCCACGGCGTGCGCAGCGCGATCACCCCGATCGTCACCGTGCTCGGGCTCGACATCGGGATCCTGCTCGGGGGCGCGATCCTCACCGAGTCGGTGTTCAACATCCCCGGCATCGGGCGCCTCGCCTTCGACGCGATCAACCGCTCCGATCTGCCCACGATCCAGGGGACCGTGCTCTTCGGAGCCCTCTTCATCGTGGTGATGACCCTGCTCGTCGACATCGCCTATGCCTTCCTCGACCCGCGGATCCGGTACGGGTGAACGAGCTCCTTCGCGCCGAGGACCTGCACGTCGGCTTCGCCACCGAGGACGGAGTGGTCAAGGCGGTGGACGGCGTCTCCTTCGCCGTCCGTCGCGGCCGCACCCTCGGGATCGTGGGCGAGTCGGGCTCGGGCAAGAGCGTCTCGGCGATGACCCTCCTCGGGCTGACCCGGGCCGAGAACGCGACGATCACCGGACGCGTGCTCTTCGACGACCGCGACCTGCTCGCGCTTCCCGACGACGAGCTCCGCCGCATCCGCGGCGACGACATCGCCATGATCTTCCAGGACCCCCTCTCCTCGCTGCACCCCTTCTACAAGGTGGGCGCCCAGCTCGCGGAGGCGGTGCGGGCCCACCGCGAGGTCTCCAAGGCGGCCGCGCGCGATCGGGCCACCGAGCTGCTCGAGCTCGTCGGCATCCCCGATCCGCGGCGGCGCGTCGACGACTACCCGCACGAGTTCTCGGGCGGGATGCGCCAGCGGGCGATGATCGCGATGGCCCTCGCCAACGAGCCCGCCCTGCTCATCGCCGACGAGCCGACCACGGCGCTCGACGTGACCGTCCAGGCGCAGATCCTCGAGCTCATCGCGCGGCTGCAACGCGAGCTCGACATGGCGGTCATCCTCATCACGCACGATCTCGGGGTGGTCGCCGAGGTGGCGCACGACATCGCGGTCATGTACGCCGGTCGGATCGTCGAGACGGCGCCCAAGGAGGCGATCTTCGCCGCCCCGCAGCACCCCTACACCTGGGGGCTGCTCTCCTCGATCCCGCAGCTCACCACTCCTCGCGAGCAGCCGCTCGTGCCCATCTCCGGCCGTCCGCCGAGCCTGATCGACCCGCCGAGCGGATGCTCGTTCCATCCCCGCTGCCCGTACGTGCGCGAGGCGCACCGGCGCGTGGACCCGCGCCTCGAGCCGGTTGCGGGCCGAGGGGAGCACCGGGTGGCGTGCCTGCTGCCCGAGGAGGCGCGCCGGCGGATCTGGGCCGAGCTGCGCGCCGGGCGGGCGCCGGCGCAGGCGCGCTCCGCCGCACGGCTCGAGGACGCGCCGGCATGAGCGGCACCGGGGGCGAGGCGCTCGTAGAGGTGCGCCACCTCGTAAAGCACTTCCCGATCACCCGCGGGATCCTCCTGCGGCGCCAGGTGGGAGCGGTGCGCGCGGTCGACGACGTGTCCTTCGCGGTCCGGCGCGGGGAGACTCTCGGGATCGTCGGCGAGACGGGGTGCGGGAAGAGCACCACCGCACGGCTGATCGCCCGCCTGCTCGAGCCCACGAGCGGCGAGGTGCTATTCGACGGGGAGGACGTCACCGCGCGCCGGGGCGCCTCGCTCAAGCCCCTGCGGCGCGAGATGCAGATGATCTTCCAGGACCCCTACTCGTCGCTGAACCCGCGCAAGACGGTGGGCTCCATCATCGCCGAGCCCTTCGCGATCCACGGCCTCGAGAAGGCGGAGGGGGAGCGCCGCCGCCGGGTGCAGGAGCTCATGGAGCAGGTCGGGCTGAACCCCGAGCACTACAACCGCTTCCCGCACGAGTTCTCGGGCGGCCAGCGCCAGCGCATCGGCGTGGCGCGGGCGATCGCGCTCAAGCCCAAGCTCATCATCGCCGACGAGCCCGTCTCCGCGCTCGACGTCTCCATCCAGGCCCAGATCCTCAACCTGCTCCGCGAGCTCCAGCGCGAGCTCGGGCTCACCGTCATCTTCATCGCCCACGACCTCTCCGTGGTGCGCCACATGTGCGACCGCGTGGCGGTGATGTACCTCGGCTCGCTCGTCGAGCTCGGCCCGAGCGATGAGCTCTACGGCTTCCCCCGCCACCCCTACACCGGCGCGCTGCTCTCCGCGGTGCCGGTGCCCGACCCGTCGGTCAGGCGCGAGCGCCAGCTCCTCACGGGCGATGTGCCGAGCCCGGCCGACCCCCCCGCCGGCTGCCGGTTCCACACAAGGTGTCCCAAAGCGCAGGAGCTCTGCGCGCAGGACGCCCCGCCGCTCGAGGAGAAGGGCACCGGGACCCTCGCCGCCTGCCACTTCCCGCTCTCCTCCGAGGAGGTCCGCCGGCGGGTGGCCACCGTCGCACCGCCGGGCGGCCCGGTTCAGGAAGCGGCCTCGTCCTCCTCCTCGTCGACGTAGAGCGACTCGCGGGCGAGCTCCTCTCCCCGCTCGCTCCAGAGCTTGATATCGAGGAAGTCGCCGCGGTAGTTGTCCGGGGCGAGCAGGGTGAAGCGCCCGTCGAGGAGCTCGCACTGGTCCACGGCGAGGTTGGCGAGCTCGGCGGTCACCCGTGCGCCCCCGCCGGTGAGGGGCACGCCCCACACCAGAGTCATGTCGGCGCGCTGGCCGAGCTCGCCGCGCCAGGCGCCCAACACCTCGTCGGAGAGGTCGAGGCGCCAGTCGGGGTTGCGATCGGCGGTCTCCGTGGTCAGGTCGGCGCTCGCGGTGAAGGCCTCGGGCGCTCCGGCCTCGCCCGCGGGAGAGAAGGCCACGTAGCCGAACCACTCCCACCCCTTGTCGGTGGCCATGGTCGCGGGAACGTAGGTGCGCGCGTTCCAGCTGCGGTCGGGGAACCAGGCGATCTCGCCCGGCTGGCCGACGTCCTCGCCCTCGGTGTCGACCCCGAGGCACGCGGTCAGGAACAGGTCGCGGAGCTGATCGGCCCACCGTCCGTAGGGCAGCGGCTCCTGCGGGGGCTCGGCGGCGAAGGAGGCGACGAAGCGACCGGTCGGCGGCATGGATCGGAGCCTACTTGGCCCGGACTGCCCCCGCGGAGCGTCAGCTCTCGAGGAGGAGCGTCACCGGCCCGTCGTTGACCAGCTCGACGGCCATGGCGGCGCCGAAGACGCCGCGCCGCGCTCCCGTGCGCGCGCAGAAGCGCTCGTAGAGCGGCTCGGCGCGCCCGGAGGACTCGGCGGCGGCGTAGCTCGGTCGGTTGCCGCGCCGGGTGTCGCCGTAAAGGGTGAACTGGCTCACGCACAGGAGCTCGCGCTCGCCGAGCGGCTCGTTCATCCGGCCCTCCGAGTCCGGGAAGATGCGCAGGGCGAGCACCTTCGCGGCCAGGCGGTCGGCCTCGGGCTCACCGTCTCCGTGCCCTACTCCGAGCAGGACGAGCAGCCCCGGGCCGATGCTTGCGACCTCCTCGCCCCCGACGGCGACCGCCGCGCGGCTCACGCGCTGGACGAGCGCGCGCACGCCGTCAGCCGGCTCGCCGCTCCCGGCGCCCGCGCAGAGCGCCACCCAGGGCGCCGAATCCGGCGCCGACGAGCGTCGTGATGACGACGAGCAGGATCTCGGGATCGGGCAGCGTCGCCTTGGCCTTCGCCTTGGTGAGGCCGTGAGCGAGGAGGATCCCGACGCCGAACAGCAGGCCGCTCACCTCGCCGCGGGCGGCGCCCTCGCCCCCGCCCCGGTGCTCGAGCCCGGCCAGGAAGGCCCCGAGGAGGGCGACCAGGGTGAGCACGAGGTAGATCGGCTTGGAGACTCCGAGCAGCACGCCGCACACGAGCCCGAAGGCGAGCGGCACGAGGTCGCTCAGGACGATCTGGAGCGAGATGGGGCGGGAGGCGAGCAGGGTCGGCATCCGCACGGCCAGGCGACCCTACCTCAGATGAGGCCGACCGTGAGTACTCCGATGACCACGACCACGGCGGTGCTCCAGGCGATCGCCCCGGCGCTGAGGCCGACGTCGAGGCCGTAGGCGTGGGCGATGACCAGTCCGTTGATCCCGCACGGCATGGCGGCGAGCAGCAGGTAGGGCGTGGGCAGATCGATGAGCGGGGCGGCGAGCGCGACGAGCAGGGCCGGGGCGAGGAGGAGGCGCAGCCCGAGGGTGGCGGCGATCGCGCGGGTGAAGGGCGGGGGAAAGCGCGCGGCGCCGTGCTCGGACTCCGCGGCCAGCGTCACGCCGACCGCGAAGAAGCCGAGCGGGAGGAGCGCGAAGACGAGCAGCCGCGAGAGGTGCACGAGCGAGTCGGGCGCGAGGGAGCGCGGCGCGAGCAGGCCGGCGATGACGGCGAGGAGCGGTGGGTTGCGCGCGAGGAAGGCCCGGGCGCGCGCGCCCGCGCCCGCGCCGGCGCGGGCGCCGAACGCCGCCCCGATGCCGAAGCCCGCCACGAGCAAGGTGGGCGACTGGACCAGGGCGTCGTAGGCGACCGCCTCACCCAGGCGCGAGGCACCGAGCACCGCCGCGGCGAGCGGCAGCCCGAGGTATCCCGTGTTCCCCTGGATGGCGCCGCACATGAGCGCCCCCGTGGCCGGGCGCCCGAGGCCGAGCGCCCGCCGGCCGACGAGGTAGGCGACCCCGCCGGTGAGCGCCAGGGCCACGTAGCCCAGCGCGATCCCCCCACCCACGTTCGCGTCGATGCGCAGCCGGTCGATGTTGAAGAACGCGATGAACGGGACGAGTGCGTAGAGCATCGTGCTGAGCACGACGCGTGCGGCGCGCTGGGCGCCCGGCCCGTAGCGCCGCTCGGCGCGGGCGCCGGCGGCCAGCGCGGCGGCGATCGCGGCCACGATGACGACGAGGTACACGGAGGCGCCGGCGACTCGGTCTAGGCCTCGCGCAGCTCGCGCGCGGCCTGCTCGGGCGCGAGCACGTTGAGGTGCAGGCCGGTCCCGAGCTCGAGGCCCGCGAGCTGGGTCAGTCGCGGCATCACGTCGATGCGCCAGCAGAAGTGCGCCGCGCCGCGCGGCGCGGTGCGCACCCAGAGGTTGAGCGGTGGGCTCGAGCCCAGGCGTCGCGCGAGGCGTCGCAGCCCGTCGTGGAGCAGCGCCGCGCCGGTCGGCCCCTCGTCTTCGAACGAGGCGCGCGGGCGGCGCGGGGCAAGCAGGAGCTGGAAGGGCAGCCGGGCTCCGTAGGGCGCCATGAGCACCGCCTCCTCGTCGATCGCCACGATGCGCTCCCGGCGGCGCACCTCCTCCTGCACCAGGTCCCCGAGCAGGCTGCCGCCCATCGTCCGCGCGGCGTAGGCGCCGAAGCGCTCGCGCTCGCGCGCCACGCCCGCGGGCACGAACGGCAGCGCGTAGAGCTGGGCGTGGGTGTGGGGGAGCGAGGCGCCGGCCTCGATTCGCTCGTTGACGATGAGGTGCACGTAGGCCGCCTCGCGGTGCGCGCGCATTCGCTCACGCCACACCTCGGCGGCTCCCCGCACCTGCTCCACTCCGAGCTCGGCCAGGGAGCTCACCGACTGCGGGCCGTTGACGATCACCTCGTGGGCCCCGAGGGCGGGCTCGGCGAAGAAGAGGTCGGGGTTGGCGTCGGGCGCCGGGACCGCGGCGTCGGCCGCGGCGGCGCCCAGCGCCGGGTAGAGGTTCGGGACCACGCGCACCCGCCAGCCCGGCGTGTCGGGCGCGCCGCCGTCCGGGCGCACCGCGTAGAGCTCGGGCGGCGTGCGGTCCTCGTGCCCCTCGGCGAAGGGGTCGCGCTCCGCCTCGATCGGGGCGGAGGGCTCGGCGCGCAGGCCGCCGCCCGGGCGGCTCGCACGCTCGCCGGCGACGATGGTGCGCAAGCCCGTGAGCGGGTCGACGCGGATCTCAGGCAAGCGCCTTCTCCATCGCCACGTGCTCGATGCCCGCCTCGACGAACCTCGCGCCGCGCGCCTCCCACCCGGCGCCACGGTAGAGCTCCTGCGCATAGGTCTGGGCATGGAGCACCATGCGCTTCACGCCGGCAGCGCGCGCCTCGTCCTCGGCGGCCGAGAGCAGCGCCCCGGCCACGCCGTGCCGTCGCGCCTCCTCCTCCACCGCGAGCCGGGAGAACTGGACCGTCCCGCCCACGAACAGCAAACGGCAGGTGCCGATGACGCGCTGCCCGGCGTCGGCGTCGATCGCGACGAGGTGCAGCCCGTCCTCGTCGCGCCCGTCGCGCTCCTCCTGCTCGGGCACCCCCTGCTCCTCGCAGAACACGCGATGGCGCAGCGCGAGCGCCGCGTCGCGCTCGGCAGCGCCCAGGACCCGGCGGATCGCGAAGCTCACCGACGCAGCGCGTAGCGGCGGATGTCGGCCTCGAGCGCCGCCTCGTTCGGGTAGCCGCCGGCGTGCTGGTAGAAGAGGTGCCCGTCGGCCGTGTAGTAGTTCGTGATGGGCAGGCCGCCCGGCCCGCGCAGGGCACGGGCGATCGCCGCCGTCTTGTCCTCGTAGCTGGGATAGGGGACCGGGTAGGAGCGCAGGAACGACGTGGCGCTCGCGGTGGCGTCCATCGAGTTCACGCCGACGAACGCGACCTCGCGGCCGTACTTCACCGCGGCCCTCTGGAAGAGGGGGAACTCCGCGCGGCACGGTCCGCACCACGACGCCCAGGCGTTGACCACCACCGGGTGTCCGCTCAGTCCCTGCAGGCGCTTCTGCACCAGCGCGGGGGTGGCGTCGCGGACGAGCTGTCCGGACTGGGCGTGGAGGGCGGCCAGAGGGGCGGGCGAGCCTTGCAGCGCCAGTCGCTGGGCCTGCGCTGAGACCGCGACGCTCTGCGGCTTGGCCCCTCCGCAGCCGACGAGCGCGAGCAGGACGGAGGCGGCCGGGAGCGCGACGCGCGAGCGCATGAGCGACAGCTTGGCAGATCGCCGGGGGCGTCCGGGCGGGGATACGCCCCGGCGAGCGGTATCCTGTAGGGGCGAGCGAGGGTCCGAGCCTGGGCCACGCTCGCGTGACCGGCCCACTGCGCCGGTCCGCTCGAGCCGCCTGCGCCGCCGACCGGCGTACCGCGGCTCTCCGGAGAGTCCTTACCGAGAGCCACGCATTGGCCGAACCCATCCCCGGGGCCACGTCGCCCCTTCCCACTTCCGGTGCGATCGCTCGTGCCGAGCGCTTCACGCGTGAGCGCTTCGTGCACGAGGGCGAGCAGCTCGCCGACGCCCTCGCCGCCGGGCGTCCGCGGCGGCGTGCGCTCGACGCCGCCCTGGCCGAGCTCGACGCGGGCGCGCAGGACCCCTCCGTCTCGTGGCGGCGCGAGTTCTCGCTTCTCCTCGGGCTGGAGCGGCTGCTCTTCGAGGACGAGCCCAAGCTCGTCGACGGCACGCTCCTCTCTCCCCACCAGGTCGACGCCCTCTCGGGCACGCTCACCGCCCTCCTGGCCGAGACGCAGCGCGCCGGCAACGGCAGCACGAACGGCGCGGCGCCTGCGCCCCCGCCGGAGCCTCCGGCGCTCGCCTCCATCGCCGCTCCCGGCGCGGAGGACCTCGACCTCGACCTCGACCTCGGCGACGAGGAGGATGCGGAGCCCGACGAGGAGCCGCAGGACTGGCACGACGACACCGCCGCCGACCTCGGCCCGCTCGGGGACCAGCCCGAGGACCCCAACGCCGCGCGGCGCTTCTGGTTCGAGCACGCGACGGGCGCGGGCAAGACGGTGGCCGCGCTCGGGTTTGTGGAGGCCTCGCGCACCGGCGGGGTGCTCATCCTCACCCACCGCCGGAACCTCGTTGACCAGTTCCACGGCGAGCTGCGCGATCGCGGCTACGCGAAGCGGATCTCGCCGGCGCTCCTCGACGGCAAGGACTCCGCGCACGGGCCGGTCACGGTGGAGACCTACCAGTGGTTCGTGCGCAACGCGGGCCGGATCTCCGACGCCTACGCGATAGTCATCTGCGACGAGGCGCACACCGCGCTCGGCGAGAAGACCTCCGCCTCCATACGTGCGTGGGAGGGCCCGATCTTCATCGGGATGACGGCGACCGGCGCGCTGATCGCCCGCCACGTCACCGACCTCTTCCCCACCCAGACCTCGCGCTTCGACCTTGCTCAGGCCGCGCGCCGCGGCGTGATCGCGCCGCTGCGGTGCATCCGGATCCCGCCGGGTCCCGGCGTGCGCACGATCGCCAAGGTGCCCCTGCGCCGCGGCGAGGTCGACACGGAGTTCGACCAGGAGATGCTGGCCGAGCTGCTCGACCAGCAGCCGTTCAACCTCGCGGTGGCCGACCTGTACCAGACGCGCTTCGCCGGCGTGCCCGGCGTGGTCTACGCCGCCGGCGTACGCCACGCCTACAACGTCGCGCAGGCGTTCCGCGACCTGGGCATGAAGGCCCGCGCGGTCTCGGGCGAGACGCCCAAGCGCGAGCTCGCCCGCATCCTCGCCGACTACGAGGCGGGCAAGATCGACGTGCTAGTGAACGCCCAGCTCCTCGCCGAGGGGTGGAACTCGCCGCGCGCCACCGTGTGCATGCACCTGGCGCCCACCGCCTCCAAGCGGATCTACCAGCAGCGCGTGGGACGCGTCACCCGCCGCCACCCGGGCAAGGAGGCCGGGCTGGTGATCGACTTCGTCCACCCGGGCACGCGCCACGACGACCCCGTGGTCACCCTGCACTCGCTGCTCGACCGCGACGTCTACCGCGGTGGCGCGATCGTCGTCGGCCCCGTGCGCCGTGGCCGCGGACGGCGGGTGCGGGTCGAGCGCCGCGTGCTTCCCGTCACCGCCGACGAAGAGCGCCGGCACGAGGTCTTCGAGCGCGAGCTGTGGCGGATCGCGGTGGAGCACCTGGACTGGGGCGAGCAGCACATGTGGGCGGCGCTCGCCGGCGCGCGGGTGGCCGTCAACGGCTGGCGCCGCGCGAAGGCCATGCTCCACTTCGACCGCGGAGGAGAGCTGCGCCGGCGCTTTCTCATCACGGCCGTGCAGCGCAACCGCAACCCCCAGCTCCGGCTCAAGGCCCTGCAGGAGATCGCCGCCGTGCGCGATCCCGAGGCGTTCGACCAGGCGATCGACATCATGGCCGGCTGGACCCGCGAGGAGAAGCGCGAGGGGGCCAAGATCATGCTCGGGGCGCTGGCCGAGAAGCGCATCGGGCGCCGCGACCAGGCCAACGCGTGGATCTGGCGCCTGGCCGAGTACACGCGGGAGGTGCACGAGGAGTACGCGGTGCAGCGCTGGCCGGAGACCAAGCGGCTGCTCGGCCTCCTCGTGAACTCCTCGGGCGGGGCGCACGGGCGCAACGCCCGCCGGCTCGTGCACGCCGCCCGCAAGCAGGACCGCCGGCTCTCCGCCGCGCTCCTCGCCGCCGCGCTCGCCCACACGCCCGAGGGCGAGGAGGCGCTGCGCGGAGCACGCACGCGGATGGCGCGCAAGCCGAGCGCGCTGGCGCGCGAGCTGCTGAGGAACTTCCCCAAGGCCCGGGGGCGCGGGCGCGGCACGCGTCGGCGCAAGAAGGGCGCCCAGCACGGCGAGGGAGCCGCGCTCGACGAGGTCCTGGTCGGGAGCAACGGGCAGCCGGCCGCGGAAGACGAGGAGGCGGTGAGCGCCTCCGCCTCCGAGCCCCGGGCCGGCGGCGCGGCCAAGCGCCCGCGTCGGCGCCGCTCGCGGGCGGCCGCCGCGCCGGCGGCCGACGAGCCGGGTCCGCAGGAGGTCGCCGCCAACGTCGCGGCAGCGGCGCGCTCGATGCGCCGCGCCGCCGAGCCATCTCCGGGGGGCGCGGAGTAAGGGCCGAAAGCAGCTACCCCGCGCCGGGCCCGAGGTGCACCTCTCCGGCCTCCAGAGCCGTGCGCCTCCGATCCGGGCCGGTGACCACCAGGCGCCCCTCGCCGTCGATCCCCGCCGCCGTTCCGCGACCGCCCGCGAAGGCGATCTCGCGCCCGAGGAGCGCGTCGCGCTCGCGGTAGGCGTCGAGGATCGCGGCGGCCGGGGCGCCGAGCCACCGCTCGAGCCCCTCGAGGAGCCGCCGCAGCGTGGGCTCGAGCTCCTCGGGCTCGCGTCCCAGCGTCCCGGCGAGCTCACGCAGCTCGAGCGGGAGATCGTCCGGGCCCAGCGCGACGTTCAGCCCGACGCCCAGCACCGCCCATCCCTCCTGCGGACGGCCTTCGACGAGGATGCCGGCGACCTTGCGAGCGTCGAGGAGCACGTCGTTCGGCCACTTGATCCGCGCCCCGGGGCCGACCTCGTCGGCGACCGCCACCGCGGCGATGAGCGGCAGCAGCCGCGGCGGCTCGCGCAGCACGAGCGAGGCGAGCAGGGAGCGGCCGGGGGGCGCGCTCCAGCTCCTCCCCTGGCGTCCGCGGCCGGCCGTCTGCTCGGCGGCGGTGACGAGCGTCCCGTGCGGCGCCCCGGCCCGGGCCAGTTCGCGGGCGCGGTCGTTGGAGGAGCTCGTGCGGCGCAGGTGCAGCCGGGGGGAGCCGAGGCTCATGCCGGCCGCAGCCGCACCTCGACGTCCTCCTCCAGCCCGAGCGCGTCGCGGGCGCTGCCGCGGTTGACCGCGACGGCCAGCGTGCGGTCGGCGTCCTCGTAGACGAGCGCGGCGCCCGGCGCGACGTCGGCAAAGGTACGGGCGTAGTGGGCGCGGACCGGGGGGCCGCCACCCACCTCGATCTCGACCGGGTGCCCGAGCCGCAGGCCGGAGCCCGTCAGCTCGGCGTGGGCGGCGTCGAGCGCGACGTTGCCGAAGGCGTCGGCGGTGAGGGCATGGGCCACGAGCGCCTCGCCGTCACGGCGCGCTCGCGGAAGCTCGAGCGTGACGAGCTCGTCGGGATCGAGCGGGGTGCCCGCCTCCGCGAGCGGAGCGCCGGCGGCCAGCTGCGCGGCGACGGGGGCGAAGACGTCCCGGCCGTGGAACGTGGCGGAGACGGGCTCGAGGCGGAACGGCGAGCGCCCGATCTCCACCGCCTCGAGCACCCCCTCGCCGCGCTCGGCCGCGGGGGCGAGCACGCCGTTGTCGGGCCCCACGAGCAGCCGCTCGTCCCCCAGGCGCAGGGCCACCGCCCGGCGCTCCGCGCCCACCTCCGGATCGACGACCGCGAGGTGCACTCCGGCGGGCAGGTAGGGCAGCGCCGCGCGAAGGGTGAGCGCGGCGCGGCGGACGTCGTGACGGGGGACCGCGTGGGTGAGGTCGAGGACTCGCGCCCGGGGACAGATCCGCGCCATCACCGCGTGGCAGACGCCGACGAACGGGTCGGAGTGCCCGTAGTCGGAGAGGAAGGTGATGAAGGGGGGCGTGCTCATCGCTGGCTCGCGTCGGCGAGCAGCGCCGCGACCAGCCCGTCGACGTCGTGCTCGGAGGCCTCGACGTGGGGCTCGAGCCCGCGCTCGCGCAGCGTAGTGCTCGTGACCGGACCGATCGAGACGAGCCGGGGACCCTCCTCCCCGAGCTCGCCCACCGCGTCGAGGAAGAAGCGCACGGTGGAGGAGGAGGTGAAGGTGACGTAGTCGGCGCCCAGCGCGGACTCGCGCTCCTCCGCGCCGAGCTCCTCGGGCACGGTCTCATACAGCGGGAGCAGGTCGACCTCGGCGCCGCGGGCGCGCAGCGCGTCGGGGAGCGCGTCGCGCGCCTCTCGCGCGCGGGCGATGAGCGCGCGGCGCACGGGGAGCGCCGCGACCGCGGCCACGAGCCCCTCGGCCACGAACCGCTCGGGCACCACGTCGGCGAGCACTCCGTGCTCGCGCAGGGCGCGGGCGGTCCCGGGTCCGATCGCCGCGACCGTCGTCCCGGCCAGCGCGCGGGCGTCGCGGCCCGCCGCGCCCAGCCGCTCGAAGAGCAGCGCCACGCCGTTCGGGCTCGTCAGGCAGAGGAGGTCGTAGGGAGCGAGGTCGGGAGCCCCACCCGGCAGCGGGACGATGCGGATCGCCGGGGTCTCGAGCACCGCGGCGCCGAGCTCGCGCAGGCGACCGGCGAGGCCGCTGGCCTGGGCGCGGGCGCGCGTGACCGCCACGGTGCGCCCGGCGAGCGGCCGGTCCGCGAGCCAGCCGAGCTCCTCGCCGAGCGCCGCGACCGGACCGACCAGGGTGATCGACGGCGCTCGCACGCGCGCCTCCTCCGCGCGCGCGACCAGCGTCTCCAGCGTGGCCAGGAGGGTTCGCTGCCCCGGAAGCGTTCCCCGCTCGATGACCGCCGCGGGCTCCTGCGGTGAGCGGCCACCGGCCACGAGCCGCTCGGCGATACGCCCGAGCTGGCGCACGCCCATGTAGAAGACGAGCGTCCCCGGGAAGGCGGCGAGCGCCGGCCAGTCGATCGCCGACTCGGGCTTGTCGGGATCCTCGTGGCCGGTGACGAGCGCCACCGCGCTGGCCCGCTCGCGGTGGGTGACCGGGATGCCGGCGTAGGCCGGCGCCGCCACGCCCGCGGTGACGCCCGGCACGACCTCGAAGGGAATGCGCGCCGCGCGTAGGGCGAGCGCCTCCTCCCCGCCGCGACCGAACACGAACGGGTCGCCGCCCTTCAAGCGCACCACCGCCTTCCCGGCCCGCGCGTGGACGAGCAGCAGCCGGTCGATCTCCTCCTGGGGCATGGACGCTCCGCCACCCCGCTTGCCCACGTAGACGAGCTCGGCGTCGGGCCGGGCGCCGTCGAGGGCGGAGGCGGGGATCAGCCGGTCGTGCAGGATCACGTCCGCGCGGGCGATCAGCTCGAGCGCGCGCGCGGTCATGAGCCCCGGGTCGCCGGGGCCGGCTCCGACCAGGTAGGCGCGCGCCGCCCCGCTCACGGCGAGCGGACGCCGGCTGACTCGGCTTCGCGCAGGATCGCCTCGGCGCCGGCGGCCCGCAGCCGCCGCCCGACCGCTCGCCCGAGCGCCTCGGGCTCGGCCGCCGCGCCGGCGCACTCGTCGCCCGCCCACACCGAGCCGTCGGGCAGTCCCACCCAGGCGGTGAGGAGGAGCGCGTCCTCGTGGGCCACGGGCACGGCGAGCGCCCCGAGCGGCGTGTGGCAGCTCGCCTCGAGCTCGCGGACGAGCGCGCGCTCGGCGCTCAGGCACGCCGCCACCGTCGGGTCGCTCAGCGCTCCGGCCGCACGCCGCGCGCGCTCGTCGCCGGCGCGGCCCTCGAGCACCAGCGTGCCCTGGCCGGGGGAGGGGACGAGGTCGAGCAGCGCGCCGGCCTCCTCCTCGCGCCCGAGGCGGGCGAGCCCGGCGTGGGCGAGGACGATCGCCGCGTGGCCGTCGGCGCCGGCGGCGAGCTTCCCGAGGCGCGTGTCCACGTTGCCGCGCAGGGCGACGATCTCGAGGTCCTCGCGCCGCGCGCGGAGCTGCGCACAGCGCCTCAGGCTGCTCGTGCCCACGCGCGCACCCGCCGGCAGCTCCTCCAGGGAGGCCGCGCCGCACAGCGCGTCGCGCGGGTCCACGCGCTCGGGGACGCCGAGGAGGGCCAGCCCCTCGGGCAGCTCGGCGGGCACGTCCTTGGCGGAGTGGACCGCCAGGTCGATCTCCTCGCGGAGCAGCGCGAGCTCGAGCTCCTTGACCCAGCGCGACTTGTCCTCCTGCGTGTGCCCGCGGTCGCCCGAGGTGGTGACGGGAACGATCTCCACCTCCTGCTCGGCGCCGAGCCTCGCGGCCACGAGCCGCGCCTGCGCGAGCGCCAGCGCGCTGCCGCGCGTGCCGAGCCGCATCAACGCCGGCGGGCGGCGCGGCGCGGCAGCGCCCGAACCGGGGCGAGCTGCTCGGCCGGCTCCTCCTCCACGGGCGCCTCGAGCGCGAAGAGTTCGCGCAGCACCTGCATGCGCACGTGCACGCGGTCGTCGTCCAGGCGTTTCATGCGCACCGTGGGCTCGTGGAGCAGCCGGCTGACGATCGCCCGCGCGAGGGCGGCGACGCGCTCGCGGTCACGCGGCGAGGCGCTCTCCCACCGTCCCTCGTTCTCGGCCAGCACCCGGGCGGCGACCTCGGCTCCGCGCTCGTGCAGGGCGGCGAGCGTGGGCACCACCTCGAGGGAGCCGAGCCAGGCCGCGAAGCGCTGCATCTCCTCTTCCACGACGCTCTCGGCGCGCTGCGCCTCGGCCTGGCGCACCGAGCGGTTGCGGGCGACCACGGCCTGGAGGTCGTCGATGTCGTACAGGGAGACTCCGGGCAGGGCGCCGCACTCCGGGTCGACGTCGCGCGGCACCGCGAGATCGATCATCAGCAGCTCTCGCTCGGCCCGCTCGCGCATGACCTCCCCGATCTCCCCGGCGGTGAGGATGGGGTGGGGGGAGGAGGTGGCGGCCACGACGATGTCGGCGCGCCCGAGCCGAGCGGGCAGGTCGTCGAAGCTCACGGCCTGGCCGCCGAAGCGCCGGGCGAGCCCGAGCGCGCGGTCGTGGCGGCGGTTGGCGACGAAGATGGTCTCCGCGCCCTGCCGGCTGAGCGCGCGGGCGGCGAGCTCGCTCGTCTCGCCCGCGCCGAGGATCACCACCTCGCGCCCGGCCAGCTCCCCGAGGCGCTCGCGGGCGAGCGCCGCGGCCACCGAGGGCACGCTGCCCTGGCCCTCCCCGATCGCCGTCTCGGTGCGCACCCGCTTGCCCGTGGCGAGCGCGGCGCCGAACAGGCGGTGGGTCATGGGACCGGTGGCGCCGGTGGCGCTCGCGGCGTCGTAGGCGCGCTTGACCTGCCCCTGCACCTCGGCTTCGCCGACGATCATCGACTCGAGCCCGGCGGTGACGCGGAACAGGTGGCGGGCCGCGTCGCAGTTGCGCAGGGCGTAGATCGAGGCGGCGAGCTCGGTGGGGCGGATGCCGGCCTGGCGGGCGAGCATCCCCAGAGCCGCGGTCTCGGCGTCCACGGGGTCGTGGACGACGAGGTAGAGCTCGGTGCGGTTGCACGTCGAGATGGAGACCGCCTCGCGTACCTCGGGGCCGCCGAGCAGCTCCTTGAGGAACTCCTGGGCGCGTGCGTCGGGCAAGGCGAGGCGCTCGCGCACCTCCACCGGCGCGGTCTTGTGGGAGACCCCGAGCGCGAGGATCTCGCTCATCGAGCCACCGGCTCCGCGACGGCGCCGGCGGGCGCCGCCGCCTCGCGCTCCGCCGCCGCCTCGACGAGCTCGCCGAGCTCGCCGAGCTCGCGCTCGATGCGCGAGAGCTTCGCCGCCATGATCGCCACGTAGACGAGGACGAGGAGGAAGAGGACGACGTACGCGCCCGCCACGTACCTCTCCGCCTCGTGCAGGGCGACGGCGGGCATGGCTCTAGCCCGCGGGCCGGGGGGCGGCGCTGCGTCCGCCCGGGGTGAGGGCATCGTCGCCGAGCAGCCGGCGGCGCAGCGCGCGGAGCTGCCAGGAGGCGTTCTTCGAGGCCATCTCGTACCTCCACAGGGTCACGAAGAGCAGCGTCATCGCGACCATGGCAACCAGGAAGGTGAGGAGCATGGGGCCCGGGAGGTTCTTCGTCGCGCCGCCCAGCACCCGGGGATGGATGAACCCCTGGGCGAGGCGGACGGCGAGAAAGTTCAGCGGGACGAAGGCGCCGGCCACGATCGCGAAGACGCTCGCGTAGCGCGCCTGGCGCTCCGGGTCCTCGATCGAGAAGCGCAGCGGGGTGTAGGTCGCGTAGAGCAGGAAGACGATGAGGAAGGAGACGAGCGTCGGCTCGTCCCACACCCACCACTGGCCCCAGGAGGCGCGCGCCCAGATCGAGCCGGTGAGCAGGACGCCGACGCCGAGGATCAGCGACAGGTGGATCGCCACGTAGGAGCGCAGGTCCCACTTGCGATCCCCGCTGCGCAGGTGGGCGATCGCAAGCACGGCGCCGAAGACCCATCCGCCCAGCGCCACGATCGCCATCGGCACGTGGACGTAGAAGATCTTCTGGATGAGCCCCTGGTCGGCGTCGATCGGCGCGTAGAAGAAGACGAGCGCGAGGGCGCCGGTGAAGGTGACCGCGGTGGCGATGGAGAGGCCGCGCAGCCGCTTGCCGTAGGTCGTGGGCATGGGCTAGTCCTCCAGGAGGAAGTCGAAGACCGCGTAGGCGATGAGCCCGAACACCAGATCATAGAGACCGAGCACTCCCAGCCACTTGAGCGGCACGGGCGCGGCTCCGCCGACGAGGAGCAGCGGCGTGGCCGCCCGCGCGGCGGCGATGAGCAGCGGCACGAGCAGGGGCAGGGCGACGATCGGGACGATGAGATCCCGCGCCCGCGTCTGGATGCCCAGGGCGGCCACGAGGGTCCCGACCACGGCCAGCCCCGCGTCGAGGAGGAGGAGCACCGCGGCCAGTCCGGGCAGCGCCGGCCCGAGGCTCGGGCCGAGCAGCAGCAGGCCGAAGGCGGGGACGGCGACCAGCTCGACCGCCACGAGGAAGACGAGGAGCGCCGCCGCCTTGGCCAGGAGGAGCCCGGTGCGGTCCACCGGGGCGAGCAGGAATCCGTCGAAGCCGCCCTCCTCGCGCTCGGCGACGAACAGCCGGTTGATCCCGAGCACGGCGGCGAAGAGCACGGTGACGAGCAGGACGCCGGCGGCGAGCTCCCCGTCGAGCTGGGCGCGCTGCAGCGCGAAGTGGAAGAGCACGAGCGTGGTGACCGAGAAGAGCGCCATCGCGGGGACGGACTCCTTCGTGCGCAGCTCGACGCGCAGGTCCTTGCGCAGGATGGCCGTGAAGGCGCTCACCCGCGGCTCACCGATAGAGCGCCTCGAGCGCCGAGCGAGGGACCTCGGTGGCGGGAGCGCACAGCGCCTGACTCCCGGCGCGCAGGCCGAGCGCCAGGTCGGCTTCGGCCAGGCCTCCGGCGGGGTCGTGGCTCGTGACCACGCGCGTGTGGCCGGTCTCGCGTCCGATGAGCGGCTCGACCGCGCGGGCGGCGGCCGGATCGAGGTGGGCGCGCGGCTCGTCGAGCAGCAGCACCGGCGGGTGGTGCAGCACGGCGCGGCAGACCGCGAGGCGCTGCACCATGCCGCGCGAGAGGGTGCGCACCGGCTCGTCGGCGCGACGCTCCATCCCCACGCGGGCGAGCAGGTCGCCTATCCGCTCGGGAGCGACGCCGTGAAGCCGCGCGTGGAAGGAGAGGTTCTCGCGCCCGGTGAGCTCGCGGTACAGGAGCGGATCGTGGCCGAGCAGGCCGATACGACCGCGCACCGCCCAGGCGCGGTCGGGCAGCGGCTCGCCGAGCACGCGCACGTCGCCTTCGTGCGCGCGCAAAAGCGTGGCGAGGATGCGAAGCAGCGTCGACTTGCCCGCGCCGTTGGGCCCGAAGACCACCAGGGTCTGCCCGGGCTCGAGTGTCGCCGTCACCCCGCTCAGCGCGGGCCGCTCTCCGTAGCGGCGCCCGACGCCCCGCAGCTCAATGGCCGGCGTGGCGGCCATGGCGGCCCGAGAGCGTGGCGACGGCGTGCTCGAGCGTCGGCGCCAGCACCGGGAAGAGCTCGCCGATCGCCTTCGGGTTGCCGGGGAAGTTGACGATGAGCGTCTGACCGCGAATGCCCGAGACCCCGCGGGAGAGGATTCCCTGCGGCGTGTGGCGCAGCGCCTCCGCGCGCATCGCCTCGGCGAAGCCGGGCGCCTCGCGCTCGATGACCCGGCGCGTGGCCTCCGGCGTGACGTCGTCGGGGGTGAGCCCGGTTCCGCCCGTGGTGAAGATGAGCGCCGCGCCCTCGTCCACGTGGTGGCGCAATCGGTCCTCGATGAGCGCGAGGTCGTCGGGGATCACCTCGAGGGCGACCACGTCGGCGCCCGCCTCCTCGGCCAGCGCCGCGAGTGCCGCCCCCGACTCGTCGGCTGCGTCCCCGCGGGAGACGGAGGAGGAGATGGTGAGAATGGCGGTCTTCACGGCGGGGCGAGCTTACGCGACGACGCCGGGGCCCAAGGCCGAGGGACGGATCAGCCTTCGCGCCGCCAGCTCCCCGAGCGGCCGCCGCTCTTCTCGAGCAGCGCCACCGAGGCGATCTCGACGCCCTTCTCGATCCCCTTGACCATGTCGTAGACGGTCAGGGCGGCGACGCTCGCGGCGGTGAGCGCCTCCATCTCCACGCCGGTCTGCGCCCGGGTTCGGGCCTCCGTGGTGAGCGTCACCTCGCCGGCTTCGGCGTCGACCTCGACCTCCACCCCGACGAAGGCGAGCGGCAGGGCGTGGCAGAGGGGGATGAGCTCGTCGGTGCGCTTGGCCGCCTGGATGCCGGCGATGCGCGCGGTGCCGAGCACGTCGCCCTTGGGCGCGTCGCCGGCAGCGACCGCCGCGGCGGTCGCCGGGCTCATGCGCACCACCGCCCGCGCCACCGCGCGTCGCTCGCCGAGCTCCTTGCCGCCCACGTCGACCATCCGGGCGCGTCCGGACGAGTCGAGGTGGGTCAGCTCGCTCACGCCGGCTCGTGGGTGCGCTGCGCCGCGGCGATCAGGTCGCACACGGCGGTCCGATCGCCGGCGCGCAGCAGCTCGATCGGGTCGGGCTCCCCGTTCACGATCGACTCGAAGAAGCTCTTGCGATCGCGGTAGGTCGGGAGCGTGCCCTTGGCCCAGCCGCGCACCTCGTTGAGCAGCACCGCCAGATCGGCGTAGGCCTCCCCGAAGAGCTCTGCTACCTCGCGCTTCATGCGCTTGGCCAGCGCCGGCGAGGCGCCCGCGGTGGAGATCGCGATGGCCAGCGGTCCCGTCCGCACGATCGCCGGAAGGATGAAGTTGCACAGCGGGGGGACGTCCACGACGTTGACGAGCATCGCCCGGCGGTCGGCATCCTCGTAGACCCCGATGTTGACCTCGGAGTCGCTCGTGGCGGCGATGACCATGAACGAGCCCTCGAGGTCAGTCGCCGCGTACTCCCGGGCGAGCCAGCGGATGGTGCCCTCGCTCACGTACTCCTCGAGCGCGGGCTCGATCCCGGGCGCCACGACGGTCACGTCCGCGTCGCAGACGAGCAGGCCCTCCACCTTCTCGAGCGCGATCTCCCCGCCACCGACCACCAGGCACCTGCGCCCGGTGAGCTTGAGGCAGGCGATGTAGAACGGCGTCTCGAGCATGTCCCGCACGCAACTCTGGTCGCAGACGCCCCTGCGAAGCTGGCACACGCAAGTCTTTCCGCTGTAAGCCTGGGCGGGCATGATGTACGTAGGAGGTTAGATGGCCGACACGAGCTACTTCAGCGACGACTCGTGGGTGCGCCGGATCCACCGGGAGAACGTGGTCGCGCTCTCCGGTCCGCGCGCCCTGCTCATGCAGGCCACCCACCCGGTGGCCTTCGCCGGATTCTTCGCGCATACCGGCGCGCTCGAGGAGCCCTACGAGCGCCTGAACCGCACGGCGCAGGTGATGAACGCCATCGCCTTCGGTCCGCGCGCGGAGGCCGATCGGATGACCCGGCGCGTGCGCGCCATGCACCGCCGCGTGCGCGGAGAGCTCGCCGTGCCTGTGGGTCCCTTCCCCGTCGGCACGCCCTACGCGGCCGACGACCCGAAGCTCCTGCTCTGGGTGCTCGCCACGCTGGTGGACTCCGCGCTCGTCGTCTACGGGCGCTACGTCCGCCGCCTCGCGCGCGACGAGCGCGACGCCTACTGGCGGGACTACAAGGTCATCGGCCGCCTCTTCGGGCTGAAGGACGAGGAGATGCCCGAGGCGATCGAGGACTTCGAGGAGTACATGGCGGGGATGCTCGGCTCCGGCGAGCTCGTCGTCTCGGACGCGGCGCGCGAGCTGGCGATCCAGATCGTGATGCGCCCGCCCGTGCCGCTGAAGGTCCGGCCGCTGCTCGAGCTCGCCAACTTCGTCACCGTCGGCCTGCTTCCCCGGGAGCTGCGCCGGCAGTACGGCTTCGGGTGGGACCCGGCGCGTGGGCTCGCCCTGCTCGGCGGCGCCGAGTACACGCGCCGCCTGCTCGTGCCGCTCCTGCCCGGCCGCCTCCGCTATGCCTCGGGCCCGCGAGCGGCGGCGTGATGCCTGAGCGCCGAGTGTCGAGTTAGCGTCGCATAGGGCGGGTAGATCGTCACTCGCCGCGGTCGCGCGCCTTCGCCGCGCGCCCGCGCGCCGTGCGCAGATCCTCCAGCCGCTCGGCCAGCTGCGACTCCGCCTCGTCGGGCTCGTAGAAGCGGGTGCCCGCGATCTCGTCCGGAAGGAGCTCCTGACCCGAGAGGTGAGCCGGGCGATCGTGGGGGTAGTCGTAGCCCTGGCCGCGGCCGAGCTTCTTCGCGGCCGGGTAGGCGGCCGAGCGCAGGTGCTCGGGCGGGAGCACGGCGCCGTGCTCGCGCACGTGGCGACGGGCCGCGCCGACGGCGCGCTTGACCGCGTCGGACTTCGGCGCGAGCGCCAGGTAGATCGCGGCCTGGGCCAGCGCGAACTGGCACTCGGGCATCCCGACGTGCTCGACGGCGTGCGCCGCCGCGACCGCGATCTCGAGCGCCCGCGGGTCGGCGTTGCCCACGTCCTCGGAGGCGAGCACGACCATGCGCCGGGCGACGAAGCGCGGGTCCTCCCCACCCTCGAGCATGATCGCCAGGTAGTAGAGGGAGGCGTCGGGGTCCGATCCGCGCGTGGCCTTGATCCAGGCCGAGATGGTGTCGTAGTGCTGGTCGGCGTCCCGGTCGTAGCGGATCGCCTTGCGCTGCATCGCGTCCTCCGCCACCGCGAGCGTGACCTCGCTCGCGGTCTCGCACGCGAGCTCCAGCGCCGCGAGGGCCGCCCGGGCATCCCCGCCCGAGCGCGCGGCGAGGAACTCGAGCGCCTCGGGCGCCACCGGCTCGGCGGCGCAGTGCCCCTCCTCGAGCGCGCGTCGCAGCAGCCCGAGCACGTGCTCGGCGGTCAGCGCCCGCAGCTCGTAGACCTGGGTGCGGGAGAGCAACGCCGCGTTGACCTCGAAGTACGGGTTCTCGGTCGTCGCTCCGATGAGGGTGACGAGCCCCTCCTCGACCGCGGGCAGAAGCGCGTCCTGCTGTGCCTTGTTGAAGCGGTGGATCTCGTCGAGGAAGAAGATCGTCGGCTCGCCGGTGCTCCGTCGCCGGTGCTCCGCTCGCTCGAGCACGCCGCGCACCTCGGCGCGTCCGGCCTGCACGGCGCTCTCCTCCTCGAAGGCGGCTCGCGCATGGGCGGCGACGATCCGGGCCAGGGTCGTCTTGCCGCTGCCGGGCGGCCCGAAGAGGACCATGGAGTGCGGCCGGCCGTCCTCGATCGCGGTGCGGAGCGCCGAGCCGGAGGCCACGAGGTGCTCCTGGCCCACGAACTCCGCGAGCGAGCCGGGTCGCATGCGGGCGGCGAGCGGAGCCGCCGCGGCGGCGGCGGTCGTCGCGCGCTCGTCCTCGGGCGGCTCGAACAGGGTCTCGCTCACGGACGGAGTATCCCCTCCCCACTAGCATCCTCCGCGTGCAGTCGTTGCAGGCCGAGGCCACCGAGCTCCTGCAGCGCCTGCTGCGCTTCAACACCGTCAACCCGCCCGGCAACGAGCGCGCGGCACAGGAGCATCTCGCGGCCCATCTCCAGAGCGCGGGCTTCGAGTGCCAACTTCTCGGCGCCGAGGAGGAGCGGCCGAACCTCGTCGCCCGCCTGCGCGCCGAGGACGGCGCCGACGGCCCGACCCTCGGGCTCCTCGGGCACGTCGACACCGTGCTGGCCACGCCGAGCGAGTGGCGCCACGATCCGTGGTCGGGCGAGCTGGCCGACGGCTGCGTGTGGGGCCGCGGCGCGCTCGACATGAAGTCGCAGGTCGCCGCCGAGGTGACGGCGGCCGTCGCGCTCGCCCGGGAGGGCTGGCGTCCCGCGCGCGGCGAGCTGCTCGTGCTCTGCGTCGTGGACGAGGAGACCGGCGGCGCCCTCGGCGCGCGCTGGCTGTGCGAGCACCACCCCGAGGAGGTCCGCTGCGACTATCTGATCAACGAGGGCGCCGGACCGGTGATCGAGTTCGACCGGCGCCGCCTCTACGGCGTGTGCACGGCCGAGAAGGGCATCTTTCGCTTCACGGTCGCCACGAGCGGACGGGCCGGTCACGCCTCGGTGCCCCGGATGGCCGACAACGCGCTGCTGAAGCTCGTGCCGGTCATCGAGGCCCTCGGCGCCGGCGGGCGCTCCTACGACCTCACCGAGGCGCCGGTCGCGCTGCTGCGCGCCCTCGGAGAGGACCCCGCCGACCCCGACGGAGCGCTCGAGCGCCTGCGCGAGCAGGCGCCGGTGCTCGCGCTGATGGTCGAGCCGATGATGCAGGTGACCTTCGCCCCCACGGTGATCGGCGCCTCGGAGAAGATCAACGTGATCCCGAGCCGGGCGGAGCTGCAGGTGGATTGCCGTGTGCCGCCCGGGCTGGGTCAGGCGGAGGCGAGGCGGCGGATCGAGGAGGTCCTCGGGCCCTCCGACGGCGCCTACGAGCTCACCTTCCTCGAGCAGGTGGTGGGCAACTCCTCCTCACCCGACTCGCCGCTCATGGAGGCGATCTGCGGCTGGATCGAGGAGCACGACGAGGGTGCGGAGACCGTGCCGGTGATGCTCCCCGCGTTCACCGACTCGCGCCACTTCCGCGACGCCTTCCCCGGCATCGTCGCCTACGGGTTCTTCCCGCAGCGCCACCAGGGCCTCTTCGAGGTCTGGCCGCTCATCCACTCCGCCGACGAGCGCATCGACGCGCGCGACCTGGGCTTCGCCGCCCAATGCTACGCCGACCTGGCGCGAGGGCTGCTCGGCTGAGACCGGGGCAGCGGAGGCTCCCGCTCGGCGCGATGGCGCTGCTGGGCGGCTGCTCGAGCACGGGCCGACGGGCCGGCCGCGCGTAGAATCGCTCCATGGCGGCGAGCACCCAGACCCGCCGGCGACTGCCCCCCTCGGTCTTCCGCCTTCCCGTCGAGAGGATCCGCGAGGGGTACTACTCCGACGCCTACTTCGTGCAGACGAAGACGCTGCTCGAGCACGACGCGCACCGTCCGCGCGTGCTCGTGCAGGTCTTCCAGAAGGAGCACTCGCGGCTCGGGGGGATCGACGAGGCCATCGCGGTCCTCAAGGAGTGCGCGGGCGAGCGCGGGCCGGACGGCACGTGGCTCTCCGGGTGGGACCGCCTCGAGGTCCACGCCCTGCACGAGGGCGATCCCATCGCTCCCCGCGAGACCGTGATGACGATCGAGGGCGACTACGCGCTCTTCGCCCACCTCGAGACCGTCTACCTCGGCTGCCTCGCGCGCCGCTCGCGCATCATGCGCAACGTCGCCGCCGTGGTCGACGCGGCCCACGGTAAGCCGATCTTCTACTTCCCGGCGCGCCACGACCACTGGCTCGTCCAGACCGGCGACGGGTGGGGCGCCCACGTCGCCGGCGCGATCGGGGTCTCGACCGACGCCCAGGCCTCGTGGTGGGGCGGACGGGGCATCGGCACCGTCCCGCACGGGCTAATCGCCGCCTACGGAGGCGACACGGTGCTGGCCGCGAGGAAGTTCGCCGACCTCTTCGCCGTTGACATGAACGTGACGGTGCTCGTCGACTGGGAGAACGACTCCGTCGCGACCGCCCTCGCCGTGGCCCGGGCGCTCGGGCCGCGGCTGTGGGGAGTGCGCCTCGACACGAGTGAGCAGCTCGTCGACCGCTCGCTGTGGGACGAGCTCGGCGGCTACGCGCCGACCGGCGTGAACCCCCGCCTGGTCGAGAAGGTGCGCGGAGCGCTGGACGGAGCGGGGCACCCGGCGGTCAAGATCGTCGCCTCGGGCGGCTTCACCGCCGAGCGCATCGCCGCCTTCGAGGCGGCCGGCGTGCCCGTCGACGCCTACGGCGTCGGGTCCTCCCTCATCCGCGGCTCGAACGACTTCACCGCCGACGTCGTGATGGTCGAGGGACGCCCGTGCGCGAAGGTCGGGCGCCGCGCGGAGGCCAACCCTCGCCTCGAGCGGGTTGAGTGATGCGCCCAGCGGCCGATAGGAGGATGAGATGAACGCCTCATCCTTCCTGGACTGCGTGCTGCGCGGCGCCGGCGGCTGCCAGCTCGGCGCCCGGCCGCCCGCGCCCTCCCTCGCCTCCCCGCCGTTTGTCGCTCCGCACGCGGTGAGCGGCGGGTTCCTCGGCGCCGCGTCGTTCACGGATTGGGCGGTGACGTGGCTGCCCATCCTCTTCATGGGCGCGCTCGTCTTCCTGGTCTGGCGGACGCTCAAGATGATGCCGCGCACCGCTCCGAAGGAGATCAAGCCCGACACGGCGCTGCCCATCGGCTGGGAGGAGATCGCCGGGGCGGAGGAGGCCAAGGAGGAGCTCCGCGAGGTCGTCGAGTTCCTGCGCGACCCCAAGCGCTTCCGCAAGCTCGGGGCGCAGGTGCCCGCCGGGATCCTGCTCCACGGTCCGCCGGGCACGGGCAAGACGCTGCTGGCCAAGGCCGTCGCCCACGAGTCCGGCGCCCACTTCTTCTCCCAGTCCGCGGCCGCCTTCGTGGAGATGTTCGCCGGCCTGGGCGCCGCGCGCATCCGCCGCCTGTTCGCCCAGGCGCGCAAGAAGACGCCGGCCATCATCTTCATCGACGAGCTCGACGCGGTGGGCGGCAAGCGCGGAATGGACATCTCGGGCGAGCGCGACCAGACCCTCAACCAGCTCCTGGTCGAGATGGACGGCTTTCAGGGGCGCGACCAGCTCGTGGTCATCGCCGCCTCGAACCTCCTCGACAAGCTCGACCCCGCGCTGCTGCGCCCCGGGCGCTTCGACCGCCAGATCTTCGTATCGCCTCCCGACGTGGCCGGCCGCGAGAAGATCCTCGGCGTCCATACCCGCAACAAGCCGCTCGACGGGGTCGACCTCGGCCTCGTCGCGCGCCAGACCGCGGGGCTCACGGGCGCCGACCTGGCCAACATCTGCAACGAGGCGGCGATCTTCGCCGCGCGGCGCCACGGCACGGTCATCTCCGCCGGCGACTTCGACTCCGCGCTCGAGCGGGTGGTGGCCGGGATGCAGTCGCGCCGCACGCTGAACGAGCGCGAGAAGCAGGTGGTCGCCTTCCACGAGGCCGGACACGCGCTGTGCGGGGAGCTCCTGCCCTCGGTCGACCGGGTGCACAAGATCTCGATCGTCCCACGCGGCAAGGCGCTGGGCTACACGCTGAACCTCCCCGAGGAGGATCGCTATCTGAAGACCCGGGAGGAGCTCCTGGACTTCATGACCATGCTCCTCGGGGGCCGGGCCGCCGAGCGGATCGTCTTCGGCTCGATCACGACGGGCGCCTCCGACGATCTGCACCGGGTGGCCGACATCACCCGCGCCATGATCCACGAGTACGCGATGGGCAGCGGGCTCTCCTCCCAGCGCGCCACCGAGGAGAACGTCTCCGACCACACGCTGCGGATGCGCGACGAGGAGCAGCAGGCCCTCTCCGACGAGGCGTTCCGCCGCGCGCTCGAGCTCATCGTCTCCCACCGGCCCCAGCTCGACGAGCTCGCTCACACGCTGCTGCACCGCGAGGTGCTCGAGCGGGCGGACATCGACCGCATCATGATCGGCACCCCTCCCGAGCTCGGTGCGCGCTCCGGCGCGGGCGAGATCGGGATCGCGGCCACCGTGCGCGACGACCCCGCGCCCGGACGCGGCGCGTAGGCGGCCACGGGCGGCCCGCGCGGCGGCGGGTATCCTGCGCGCCGCATGCTCGGCCGCATCGACCACGTGGGCGTGGCCGTCGAGGACCTCGACGCCGCGCTCGCCCTCTACGAGAGCGACCTCGCCCTCCCGCTCGCCCACCGCGAGCGGGTGGAGGAGCAGGGCGTGGAGGCGGTGCTGCTCGACGTGGGCGACGGGCACGTCGAGCTGCTGGCCCCGCTCGGGCCCGACACGCCGGTCGGGAGGTTCCTGGCCCGGCAGGGCCCCGGCCTCCATCACGTCGCCTACGGCACGCGGGACATCGACGCCGAGCTCGACCGCCTGAAGGGCGCCGGGGTGCGGCTGATCGACGAGCGCCCGCGCACGGGCATCCGCTCCTCGCGGGTGGCCTTCCTGCATCCCGGCTCGACCGGCGGGGTGCTGACCGAGATCGTCCAACCCGCGGAGGAGCACTGAAGATGGCGGAGACCCGGCGCGTGAACATCGGCTTCGAGGGAGGGCAGGCGCTGGCCGTCCGGCTCTCGGAGGAGGTGCTGAAGGGCCTGCGCGAGGCGCTCGACGAAGGTGGGTGGCACGACCTCGCCGCCGAGGACGGCTCCGCGCTCGTCTACGTGCCGAAGATCCTCTTCGTGAGCACCGACTCGAGCGAGCACCGGGTCGGGTTCGGCATCTGAGCGCCCTGGACCTGGCGCTCTTCCGCCTCGCTCGCACCCGCGGCCACGCGCCGTGGGCCGAGCGACTCGTGACCGCCTACTCCACCCTCGGACAGCATGCGGTCGGCTGGCTGGTGCTGGGCGCTGCCGGCGCGGCGCTCCAGCCCGAGCGTCGCGCGGCATGGGAGCGGGGGGCGGCTGCGGTCGCGGTCGCCTACCTCGCCAACCAGGCGCTCAAGGTTCTCGTGCGCCGCCCCCGGCCGCGCGTCGAGGGCCTGCCGCCGCTGATCGCCACGCCCACCCAGCTCTCCTTTCCGAGCGCCCACGCGACGACCTCGGCGACCGCGGCGCGCGCCTACGCCGGGCTGTTGCCCGCCGCGCCGCTGCGGGCGGCCGCGGTCGCGATGGCGCTCTCGCGCGCCTACCTCGGCGTGCACTGGCCCTCCGACGTGGCCGCGGGCGCCGCGCTGGGCGCCGCGATCGGAGGCCGGGCGCGGCGATGAGGGTCGGGATCGTCGGCATGCCCAACGCGGGCAAGTCCTCGCTGTTCAACGCGCTGACCCGCGCGGGCGCCGAGGCGGCGAACTACCCGTTCACCACGATCGAGCCGAACGTCGCGGTCGTGCCGGTGGAGGACGAGCGGCTGAGCGCGGTGGCGCGCACCGTGCGCGCCTCGCAGGAGGTGCACGACACGATCGACTTCCACGACATCGCCGGCCTCGTGGCGGGCGCGCACCGCGGCGAGGGGCTCGGCAACCGCTTCCTGGCGAACATCCGCGAGACCGACGCGGTGGTGCACGTCGTTCGCGCCCACGGCGACCCGAACGTGGTGCACCCCGAGGGCCGGGTCGATCCGCTCGCCGACATCGAGACGATCGAGACCGAGCTCGTCTACGCCGACCTCGAGCAGGCCGAGCGCCGCCACGAGCGGGTGGTGCGCAAGGCGCGCGGCGGCGAGCGCGACGCGGTGGCCGAGGAGGCCTGGCTGCGCGAGCTCATCGCGGCGCTGCAGGCCGGTCGCCCGGCGCGCGCGGTGCCCCCGCCCTCCGAGGCGCCCCATGCGCTGCGCGCCCTCGGTCCCCTGACCGCCAAGCCCGTGCTCTTCGTGGCCAACGTGGACGAGGGGCAGGACGCGGTCCCCCCCGCGATCGCCGAGCACGCCGCGGCGCAGGGAGCGGTCGCGGTGGCGGTCTCCTCGCGGCTGGAGGCGGAGCTCTCCGAGCTCGACCCCGAGGAGGGAGCGGCCATGCGCGAGGAGCTCGGGCTGGCGGAGTCGGGCCTCCAGCGCGTGGTGGGCGGCGCCTTCGCCCTGCTCGAGCTCATCGCGTTCTTCACGGCGGGGGAGGACAAGCCGGCGCAGTCCTGGCACCTGCGCCGCGGACTCTCGGCGTGGCACGCGGCCGGCCAGATCCACTCCGACATCCAGCGCGGCTTCGTGCGCGCGGAGGTGATCGGCTGGGAGGCGCTCGTCGAGGCGGGCGGCTACGCCGGCGCCCGCGACCGCGGGACCCTGCGGCTCGAGGGGCGCGACTACCCCATGGCCGACGGCGACGTGATCACCGTGAAGTTCACACCGTAGGCGGCGCGGCGGCGTCAACTCGCCACTCGGCCCGAACGATCAGAGCTCGGCGAGGTCCCCGGCCGCCGCCAGCCGCTCGGCGAGGCGGTTCATCCCGCGCTCGCGCGCGGCCGCCGCTCCGCCCGGCAGGTCGGTGGGCCGATCCGCTGGGCGCTCGACCTCGAGCCGGCGCAGCTTCGCTATGTCGAGGAACGAGCGCAGCTCGTCGGCCTGCCCGCAGAGCGCGCCTCGCACCTTGGGTGTCTCGCGCAGCGCCTTGGCGAGCGCTCCCTCGAGCGAGCCGTGGCGGCGCAGCAGGTCGGCGGCCGTCTTCTCGCCGATCCCCCGGGCGCCCGGCAGCCCGTCCGACGGGTCGCCGCGCAGGGCGATGAAGTCGGGCACGAGCTCCGGCGGCACGCCGTAGCGGCGACGGACCTCCTCCGCATCGACCTCCTCGACGCCCTTCACGCCGGTCTTGAGGTAGAGGACGGCCGTCCGCGCGCTCGCGCACTGGTAGAGGTCACGGTCGCCGGTAAGCAGGAGCGCGCGACCGGCGGCCTCCTCCTCCGCGAGCGCGAACGAGTGCAGGAGATCGTCGGCCTCGTGCTCGTCGTCTGACTCCGAGCTCCACCCGAACGCGGCGAAGAAGGCCGGCGCGTCGGCGAACTGGGGCGCCAGGCCGTCGGGGACCGGCGGGCGATCGGCGTGGTAGGCCGGGTACGCGGCAACCCGGTACGCCGCCGCGTCGGGGCCGGAGCAGATCACCACCGCCCGCGGGCGATGCTCGACCACGACGCGGAGCAGCGCGTTGGCCGAGCCGAGCAGCGCGTTCACGGGCGTGCCGTCCGGCGCGGCGATCGACTCGGGCAGCGCGAAGAAGGAGCGGTAGAGCAGCGAGGGGCCGTCGACGACGAGGAGGGCACCAGCCATGGGGCCGGGAAGGTAGCTTCTGCGGCCATGCTCACCCTCACCGGCACGGACCAGGTCAGAGCCCACCTCGGGCAGGAGCTCGGAGTCTCCGAGTGGCACGAGGTCACCCAGGCGGCGATAGACGAGTTCGCCGAGCTCACGGGCGACCACCAGTGGATCCACGTCGACCCCGAGCGGGCCAAGCAGACCCCGTTCGGGGGCACGATCGCCCACGGCTACTACACGCTCGCCCTCGCGCCCCGGTTCTCCTACGCGATGTTCACGCTCGACGGGTTCGCCTTCGGCGTCAACTACGGGCTGAACAAGGTGCGCTTCCCCGCCCCCATGCCGGTGGGCGGGCGGGTGCGGATGCGCGCCCGGCTCGCCCGGGTCGAGGAGATCCCGGGTGGCCTGGAGATCGCCACGGAGCTCACCTTCGAGCGCGAGGGCGGCGAGAAGCCGGTGTGCGTGGCCGAGTCGCTCGCGCGGCTCTACACGGGCTGAGGCGCGCCCACCCGCTCAGGGCGCGCGGGACAGGCTGAAGTCCGACGCCATGCTGGTCGCGCTCGCCGCGGCGCCGAGATACGGGCGCAGCCCGAGCAGCTCCTCGGTGGTGCGCAGCATCGAGTAGTGGTCGAAGGAGCGGTGCGAGCGCGCTCCCGCGGGCGTGGAGGGGGAGAGGACGAGGGTGGCGATCCGCTGGCCCTCGCCCTCGCCCTCGTCCCAGGTCAGGAAGACCGCGGTCGCTCCCGATCGGTACTCCCGGCTCGCGAGGACCTGGGGCACGAAGCCCGCCAGCCAGCGGTCGCCGGCGACGGTCTGGGCGCTCGCGTCCGGGGTGGACGGGCACGGGTGCATGTCGTGGCAGAGGTTCGGCGTGATGAAGGTGAAGGCGGCGGAGAGCTCGGGAGTGGCGCTCAGGGGGACGTCCTGCGTGCGGCAGGCGCCGGCCAGGCCCGTGTAGTAGACGGCGGGGTTGTGGCGGGCGGCGTACAGGCCCGCGTCCGCCGCGGCGCAGTTGCCGGGCATCGACTCCTCCAACGAGCGCCAGTTCGCCCCGAGCTGGGAGAAGATGCTGGGTGCGGCGAGGCGGTGCGCCGGGGGATCTGCGTCGTCGGCGACGCCCTGCGGCGAGCCCGAGGTCATGGCCACGTAGTTGGGAAGGCTGGGATGTGCTTCGGCGACGAAGCTCGTGGCCAGCCCGCATTCCGCGGCCAACCGGTTGACGTAGGGCGCCTGGGCAGGGCCGACCACCTGGTCGTAGCTCTTGTTCTCCATGACGATCCACACCACGTGGCGAAACCGCCGGGGTGGCTTCGAGGCGGTGTCGCACGCACGCCCGGCTGGCGGCGAAGAGGCCGGCCGAGGCCCCGCGCTGGCGGCCTGAGAAGGCCCGGGGGCGCGCCCGCTCCCGCCGCAGCCCACGAGCCCGGCGGGGCACCCGAGGATGCACACCACCGAGGCGATCGCGCCGCGCAGCCTGCTCATCCGCTGGAGGCTAGTGGTAGCGGCGAGGCCCGGCCGCTACCGGCTCAGCCGCCGAGCTCGACGTCGGGGCTCGCCATCCCCGCGTACACCACGCGGTAGCGGCCGGGCGCGCGCTCGCGCACCCGGTAGGAGCCGCCCCGCCCCAGCCTCAGCGTGGAGACGTGGCGCCAGCCCCGGCCCTCGAGCCGCTGTACCGCTGCCCGGGCGTGCCGGGACGCCGGAGCGATCGTGCCCTCGATCACCTGCGTGCGAGCCGGTGGGGCGCTGAGCGTCGCGGTCACGAGCCTCACCGCGCGGGACAGGGCGCTCGCGGTCGCTCCCCCGGCCTTCGCGCCACCCGAGGGGCCCGAGCCGCCGCTCGCCGGCGGCGTCGAAGGTGGCGGGCGCTGGCCCGCGGAGACCGTCGTGAAGTACGCCCACGTGTCGTAGAGGCCGAAGCGGGCGCGCAGGGTCGGCCCGCTCACGCGCGTGTTGCCGCGCGTGCCGAGCACGAGCGCCGAGACGACGCGCGGTGAGCGTCCGCGGCGCGTGACCTTGACCCCACGGAAGCGCCCGCGCACGAGGCCCCGGAGCTTGGCCGCCGCCGCGTCGAGGCTCATGCCGTACGGGCCCCAGCGGTGCAGCGGCGCGATCGAGTCGTACTGGTCGACGACGCTGCGCAGGTAGGGCTCGGGCGTCGCGCCGAGGAAGGAGTTCTCCACGTTCTCGGTGCGTCCGCCCGAGGTCGAGAAGAAGAACGTCGTGACGAGCGCTCCTCGGTATGTGACGACCAGCCCGCGGGTCGCGCGCACCGCGGCATCGGTCGCGGGGACCTCGGCGGCAACCCCCTTGTAGACCTGCGAGCGGGTGTCGGGGTAGAGCTCGCGCCCCGCACCCGAGGAGAGCGCGTAGGAGCGGGCCGCGACGGCCTGGACCTTGAGCGCCTCCGCGGCCCACGAGGAGGGCATCTCGCTGCCCACCACTCCGCGTACGTAGTCATCGACGCCGAGCACGTTCACCGCCGCCAGGCCCCCGCCGCGCGGGCTGAGCATCAGCGAGCCGCGGTAGCGCGCGCTGCTTGCGCCGTTCAGGGCGCGGCCGCCGAGCCGGAGGGCGGGTCCGGTGACCCGCAGCGGTGCGGCGAGCCGCGCGAGCTCGCGCCCCGTGTCGTCCTTGACCGACACCGCGCCGGATCCGGATGCCCGCGCCACGTAGCGCGCACCCGGGTCGAGCGCCTGGCCGCCCGCGCCGCTCGCGCCGCTGAAGGCCACCGCGCCGGTGAGCTGGAGCAGCACGCGCACCGACGTGTCCGAGCGCGTGCGCGCCAGGTCGGTTCCCTGGTAGTAGTGGCCGAGGATCCAGCGAAAGTCGCGGCCGTGCCGGGCGTAGCCGTAGGCGCCGTACTGGCTCATCCCGATGCCGTGGCCGTAGCCCGCTCCGCTGACGTAGAACCGGGAGCCCGCGAGCGCCGAGGCCGGCGTTAGCGCGAGCAGGCAGAGCAGGGAGGCGGCGAGGCCGAAGGCGGCGAGGCGTCGCATCCTGATCAGGACACCACGGCCGGCGTCGAGTTGCGCGCGTCGGCCTCGAGGCGGCTGATAGCTTGCCCCCCGACCCGGACCAGCGAGCGAGAGGCGGAGCGGTGAGCGAGCGCAAGGCGTCGGACGTGTTCGTGGAGTGCCTCGAGGCCGAGGGCGTGAAGTACGTCTTCGGGATCCCCGGAGAGGAGACGCTCGATCTGAACGAGTCGCTCGCCAAGTCCTCGGTCTCCTTCCTCCCCGTGCGCCACGAGCAGGGCGGCGCCTACATGGCCGACATGTACGGGCGCCTCACCGGTCGTGCCGGTGTCTGCCTGGGCACGCTCGGCCCCGGCGCGACGAACCTCGTCACCGCGGTGGCCGACGCGTTCCTCGACCACGCGCCGCTCGTCGCCCTGACCGGGCAGTCCGACCTCGAGCGGATGCACAAGGAGTCCCATCAGTACATCGACCTACTCGGCATCATGCGCCCGATCGTCAAGTGGAACGCCCGCGTGACGAGCCCGAACATCATCCCCGAGGTGGTGCGCAAGGCCTTCAAGGTGGCCCAGGCCCAGAAGCCGGGCGCCACCCACCTCGAGCTCCCCGAGGACGTGCTGGCCGCCCCGCTCGACGTCGCCCCGCTCCCCGTGCGCGCCGAGCGCCGGCGGCCCGAGGTCTCCTCCGCCGAGCTCATGCGAGCCGTCCAGCTTATCCAGGACGCGGTCAACCCGGTGATGCTGGCGGGCAACGGCGCGGTTCGCGTCGGCGCCTCCCAGACCCTGCGCGAGTTCAGCCGTGCCACCGGCATCCCCGTGGCCGAGACCTTCATGGGCAAGGGGCTGCTCGACTACGAGGAGGAGCGGGCGCTCGGCACGGTCGGCCTGCAGGCGCACGACTACGCGCTCGCCGGCTTCGAGGAAGCCGACCTAGTCATCACCGTCGGCTTCGACCTCGTCGAGCACGCGCCCAAGCACTGGAACCCCGACTCGGACAAGACCATCCTCTGCATCGACACCGTCTCGCCCGACGTGGACGAGAACTTCATGACCGCGGTCGACCTCGTCGGCGACATCGAGCACATCCTCAGCCGGCTCACCGACGAGTGCCGCGGCCTCGGCGCGAGCGGCGGCTCGCGCCGTCTGAACGACCTCGTGCTCGGCCGCTTCGAGGCGGCCAAGGACGACGATCACTTCCCCGTGCAGCCTCCACGCGCGCTGTGGGAGATCCGCAAGGCGCTCGGGCGCCAGGACATCCTCATCTCCGACGTCGGGCTGCACAAGCTGTGGATCGGGCGCATGTTCCCCGCCCACGAGCCGAACACGGTGATGATCGCCAACGGCCTCGCCGGGATGGGCTTCGCCGTGCCGAGCGCGATCGCCGCCAAGCTCGTGCACCCCGACCGCAAGGTCGTGGCCGTCGCCGGTGACGGGGGCTTTCTCATGAACTGCCAGGAGCTCGAGACCGCCACCCGGCTGAAGACGCCGTTCGTGACCGTGATCTGGGAGAACGAGCAGTTCGGCTCGATCGTGTGGAAGCAGGACAACAAGTTCGGCGAGCACTTCGGGGTCGACTTCACCAACCCCGACTTCGTCAAGCTCGCCGACGCCTTCGGGATGCCCGCCTGGCGCTGTGAGTCGATCGAGGACTTCCAGCGCCACCTCACCCATGCGCTCGGCCTCGAGGTCCCCTCCCTCATCGTGCTCCCCATCGACTACTCGCTCGACGTCGCGATGTCCGAGGAGCTCGGGACCGACACCGTGGCCACCTGAGCCCGAGCCGCACCAGCTGAGCACCCGCGGCCGAGCAGCCCTCGGCCCCGTATGGTCTGTGCCGGTCATGTCCGCGGCGAACCCGGCCCCCCCGGCGCCCGAAACCCCGGCGCCCGCGCCGTCCGAGGGCGGGGCGCGCGCGCGCCGCCGCCCCGACGGTACGAAGCACGCCGGGGCGGGGAAGGGGGGGATGGTCGCGCTGACCTTCGGCGCCCTCGGCGTGGTGTTCGGCGACATCGGTACCAGCCCGCTCTACGCGCTGCAGACCGTCTTCTCGGCCGAGCACCACATCGTCCGTCCCGACCAGGGTTCGGTCTACGGCGTGATCTCCCTGATCTTCTGGGCGGTGACCGTCATCGTCTCGGTCAAGTACGTCACCTTCATCATGCGCGCCGACAACGACGGCGAGGGCGGGATCATGGCCCTCATCGCGCTGATCCAGCGCGTCAGCCTGACGGGGAGGAAGGCCAAGGTCGCCCTGGTGGCGCTCGGGATCTTCGGCGCCTCGCTCTTCTACGGCGACGGGATGATCACCCCCGCGATCTCCGTGCTCTCCGCCGTCGAGGGCCTCCAGGTCGCGGCGCCGGCCCTCGGGCACCTCGTGGTGCCGCTCACGCTGACGGTCCTCGCCGTGCTGTTCGGCATCCAGCGCCTGGGCACCGGTGCGGTGGGTCGGCTCTTCGGGCCGGTCATGGGCCTGTGGTTCACGATCCTGGCCGTGGCCGGTGTCGGCCAGGTCTCCCAGCACGCCGAGATCCTCAAGGCGCTCTCGCCCACCTACGGGATCGCGTTCTTCCTCGACCAGGGAGCCGTGGCCTTCATCGCGCTGGCCTCGGTCGTCCTCGCGGTCACCGGCGCCGAAGCGCTCTACGCCGACATGGGCCACTTCGGCCGTCGTCCGATTCGCCGGGCGTGGTTCCTCTTCGTCTTCCCGGCGCTGACGCTCAACTACATGGGGCAGGGCTCGCTCATCCTCCGCTCGCCGCGAGCCGTGGAGAGCCCGTTCTTCCTGCTCATCCCGTCCTGGGGACGCATCCCCATGGTCCTCCTGGCGACGGTGGCGACGGTCATCGCCTCCCAGGCGGTCATCTCGGGCGCCTTCTCGGTCACCCGCCAGGCCGTGCAGCTGGGCTTCCTGCCGCGTCTGACGATCCACCACACCTCCGACCACGCGGTCGGCCAGGTCTACGCGCCCGCCGTCAACTGGGGCATCTTCCTCGCCGTGGTGGCCCTCGTCGTCGGGTTCGGCTCCTCCCAGCACCTCGCCTCGGCCTACGGCATCGCGGTCACCGGCACGCTGGCCATCGACACCGTCCTGTTCTTCGTCGTGGTGCGCACCCGGTGGCGAAAGCCGCTGTGGCTCGCGCTGGCCGGCGCGGCCGCCTTCCTCACGGTCGACCTCGGGTTCTTCACCGCGAACCTGCGCAAGGTGGTGCACGGCGGGTGGTTCCCGCTGTCGATCGCCCTGGTGGTGTTCACGATCCTCCTCACCTGGCAGCGGGGGCGCGAGATCGTCACGCGCAACCGCACCGAGGAGGAAGGGCCGCTGCGCGACTTCGTGGACAGGGTCCACAAGATGGACCCGCCCGTCTTCCGGGTGCCGGGGACGGCCGTCTTCCTCAACGCCAACCCCGAGACCACGCCGCTGGCCATGCGCGCCAACGTCGAGCACAACCACACCCTGCACGAGCACGCGGTGATCCTCTCCATCGAGACGGAGAAAGTGCCCCACGTGCCCGAGGCGGAGCGCCTGGTCATCGACGACCTCGGCTACGCCGACGACGGAATCACCCATGTCGTCGCGCACTTCGGCTTCCAGGACAAGCCCAACGTCCCCGCGACGCTGCGGCTGGCCGCCGACCGGGGGCTCGAGCGTCCGATCGACCCGGAGGAGAGCTCCTACTTCCTGTCGCGGATCACGATCGTGCGAACCGATGCACCCGGGATGCGCCGGTGGCGCAAAAAGCTCTTTCTGGCCATCTCGCGCACCTCGGCCAACCCGGTCGAGTACTTCGCCCTCCCGGGGGAGCGCACGGTGGTCATGGGCGGGAACATCGAGCTGTAGGTCGGGTCCTGGGGCGCCGTCGCCGATCGAGGGTCAGGGGCGGCCCTGCGGAGCGCACGGGCTGGGTAGCGCCGAGCGCGGAAAGCGCGTCGGCCGCCCGCCGCCCGTCGGGCAGCGTCAGCTCGGGGTCGAGCTCGAGCAGCGGCACGAGCACGAACCGCCGCGAGAGGACCTCGGGGTGGGGGAGGCGCAGGCGCTCGGAGGAGTAGGTGACCCCGTCGAGGAGCAGCACGTCGACGTCCACGATCCGGGGGCCATGACGCCGCGCTTCGGGCGCCCGGCCCACGGCCCGCTCCACCTCCTTGGCGACGTCGAGCAACCGGTCCGGCTCGTGGCGCGTGCTCACCCGCAGGCACGCGTTGAGGAAGTCGGGCTGCTCGAGCACCTCGCCCACCGGATCGGTGTCGTAGGTCGAGGAGGACGCCAGTACGCCCACCTCGCGCCGCGCCAGCTCCTCCACCGCGGCCTGGAGGTTCGCGCGGCGGTCGCCGAGGTTCGAGCCCAGTCCCAGGTAGCCGGCCCGGGTCATCGCCGCGCGACGTAGCGCAGGAACAGGTGGCCCTCGCACTCGAGCAGCCACGAGAGCTCCATCTCGACCGGCTCGGGCAGCGCCGGTCCCGCGACGATCGTGAGCGGGTCCGGGCCTCCGGCCAGCTTGGGCGCGAGGGAGAGGAAGAGCTCATCGACGAGACCCTCGGCGAGCAGCGCGGCGTTGAGGGTCGGGCCGCCCTCGCACAGGATCGTGCGGACCCCGAGACGCGAGCGGAGCTCGGCGAGCATCGGGCGCAGCTCGATGCTCGCTCCGGCGGCGCGGAGGTAGTGCAGCCGCGCCGCCGCACCCTCGACCTCGGCCTCGGAGGCGGTGAGGATCGCCACCGTCGAGGAGGGGTCCCGGAGGAGCGGGACGTCTTCGAGCGCCAGGTCGAAACGGCCGCTCACGACACACGCGAGCGGATCGGGCGCGAGCCCGTCGCCTTCGCGCTGGGCTCGCAGCGCCGGGTCGCGCACCAGACGCCCGTAGTGCTCGACGCGCGCTGTTCGCGCGCCGACGAGGATGGCGTCGGTGCGCGTCCTGAGCTGATGAAAGAGCTCCCGGTCGGCTCGGTTGCCGATCGGGCCGGTGCGACCGGCGAGCGTCGCGCGCCCATCGGCGGTCGTGACCATGTTCAGGACGACGTAGGGCCTCTCCTCCGGGGCGTCGGGCGGGGGCCTGACCGTGCGGACGGCCTCGGCGGCGGTGAGCGTCGCCTCCGCGCCGGGGATAAAGCGCCGAAACCGGGCCGGCTCCGCGCTCGGGACCACTAGGTCGACCCGAAGAGCTCCGCCGCGCGGGGCGCCCAGCCGGCCACGACATCCGAGGCTCTGACCGTCGTGTCACCGACCCAGGTCTCCATCGACCCCGGCCGGTAGGCCGTGACCGTGCGGGTGTCCGGGTCGGCGACGAGGACGAGCCGCGTCCCCGCCTCGAGCCACGCCAGCGCCTTCTCGTGCTCGGCGGAGAACGAGTTGCCGGGCGAGACGACCTCCACCGCGAGGTCGGGCGCTTCGGGCCAGTACTTCTCGGTGCGCCCGAGCCGCTCCACGTTCTCCCGGGCCACGAACGCGGCGTCGGGTGCCCGGATCGTCTGCTTCTCGCCCGGAACGAGGACGAAGCCGGTCTCGGCGCCGAAGACCGTGCCCAGTCCATGCTCGTCGACGTGCATCAGGAGCTTCGCTCCGATCCTCACGGCCACCGCCCCGTGCTCCGCACCACCCGGCTCCATGACGCTCAACTCTCCGTCGAGCAGCTCGAAGCGAGCGCGCCCGCGCGGAAGCTGGAGCAGATCCTCCGCACTCATGCGGATGCCCGTGGCGATGGCGTGCGTCACTTCGACTTCGAGCCGGCGGCGATCTTGCGCAGGTCGAGCGCCTCGTCGAGGGTCTGCTCCTCCACGCCGTGCTCGCGCGCGACCTCGCGCAGGAGCTTGCCCGAGCTCGCGGCGTCCTTGACGATGTCCGCGGCCTTGTCGTAGCCGATGTAGGGGTTGAGCGCGGTGGCCACCGCGAGCGTCGACTCGGCCGAGCGCTCGCAGCCCTCGAGGTTGGCCTCGATCCCGGCCACGCACTTTCCCGCGAAGAGCCTTGCGGTCGCGGCCAGCAGGCGGATCGACTCGAGCAGGTTGCGTGCGATGAGCGGGATGCGCACGTTCAGCTCGAAGTTGCCCTGCAGCCCGCCGACGGTGATCGCCGCGTCGTTGCCTATGACCTGGGCGCCAACCTGCATGACCACCTCGGGGATGACCGGGTTGACCTTGCCGGGCATGATCGAGGAGCCCTTCTGGAGCTCGGGGAGGAAGATCTCGCCGAGACCCGCGCGGGGGCCAGAGCCCATCCACGCCAGGTCGTTGGCGATCTTCGTCAGCGAGACCGCGATGACCTTCAGCGCCCCCGAGAGCTCGACGAGCGCATCGCGGTTGCCCTGCGCCTCGAAGGGATCCTCCGGCGCGGCCGCCTCGATCTCGGTCGACTTCGTCAGCAGCGCGCGCACCCGCTCCGCGAACTCGCCATGTGTGTTCAGACCGGTCCCCGTCGCGGTCCCGCCGAGCGGGAGCTGGGCGACCTGCGGCAGCGCGCCCCGCACCCGCCGGGCGCCCAGGCGCACCTGGGCGGCGTAGCCGGAGAACTCCTGACCGAGCGTGACCGGCACGGCGTCCATGAGATGGGTCCGTCCCGACTTGACGATGTCCTGGAACTGCTCCGCCTTGGCGGCGAAGGCGCGCTCGAGCTCCTCGAGCGCGGGCAGGAGGTGGTGGGCGGCCTCGTCGAGTGCGGCGAGGTGCACGGCGGAGGGGAAGACGTCGTTGGAGGACTGCCCCATGTTCACGTGGTCGTTCGGGTGCACTCCCTCGCCGGCGAGCGTGGCGATGACCTCGTTGGCGTTCATGTTCGACGAGGTGCCCGAGCCGGTCTGGAAGACGTCGACGGGGAACTGATCGTCGTGCTCGCCCGCGGCGACGCGGTCCGCGGCCGAGGCGATCCGCTCGGCGATCTCGCCGTCGAGCAGCCCGAGCTCGGCGTTCACGCGGGCGGCGGCGCCCTTCACGCGCCCGAGCCAGCGCACGACGGGGATGGGGATGCCCTCACCCGAGACGGGGAAGTTGGCCACGGCCTTCGTCGTCTCGCCGCCCCACAGCTGCTCGTGCTCCACCGTGCTCATGCTTCCTCCAGGCGTCGTTGGGCTCTGAACGCTACCCGCAGAACGCGATGAGCTCCCGCGCCAGGCCGACCGGGTCGTCGTAGGCCATGAGAAAGCCGCAGCCCGAGAGGACGCGGAGCTGGCCGCGGGGCAGTAGGTCGAGCGCCTCCGTCGCGCCGGTGAGCGGGTGCAGGCGGTCCGCGTCGGCCCACAGGAGCAGCACGGGCGCCGCGATGCTCCCGTAGCCGTCGAGGAGGTCGCGCTGGGCGCCCTGCGGCCAGCTGCGCGCGAAGCGAGCCCACGAACGGGCGCGGTTGCCGTTGCCCCCCACCTCGGAGAAGGCGTGGCGCAGGAGGTCGCGCGCGGCCGGGTTGCCCTGGGCCGAGAGGCGCTCGCCGAGCGAGGGGCGGAAGGCGAGCGCCGCGGCGCGCGAGAGGGCCCGGTCGAGCCCGGGGACCGCCGCCGGCCGGCACGCGGCGCGCCACAGCGCGAGGCGCAGAGGCTGCTCGGGCGGCCGGTGGAGCCGGTTGGGCATGAGCACGAGGCAGCTCGGCTCGAGCATCCCGTCCATCACCGCGCGCAGGAGGAGCTCGGCGCCGAGGTCGTGGCCGGCGACCCGCGGCCGCGGCCCCACCGTCTCCGCGCAGAAGCCGGAGATCACCTCGGCGAGCCAACGCGGCGAGTAGGAGTGGTTGGGGCGGTCCTCCGAGTCGCCGTGGAGAGGGAGGTCGGGCAGCACGACGCGGAAGCGCTCGGCCAGGCCGGCGACCGCCGGCTCCCACTCGCGGTGCGAGAGCCCGGCCGAGTGCAGCAGGACGAGGCCGGGACCGGTGCCCGTCTCGCGGTAGGCCACCCGCGCCCCGTCGCGGTGGTGGTAGAGCCGGAGCCTCATCCGTCGCCCAGCCCCGACGAGCGACCGCGCAAGAACGCCGCCCGCGCCGCGGGAGAGGCCGCGTCGAGCGCGAGGAGGTGGCTCATCCGGTTCATCAGCTCGTAGCCCGTGCCGTTCGTGCGGCTGGCGCCGCGCTCTGTCGCGCCCTCGAGGTAGCCGAGGCGCAGCGCGCTCGCGGGGTCGCGGGTCGCGGTGCGGGCGAGGCGGTCGCCGGCGCCGGTGTAGACCTTGCCGAGCGTCTGCAGGTCGGCGTCGTCGGTGGCGCGCTCGATGCAGGTCGAGAGCCGGGTGCCGTCGCTCAGCCGGGCCCCGGCCGGCGCCGCGCGCAGCGCGTCCTGCACGTCGCGCTCGGCGAGGTTGCGGCAGAGCAGGGAGAGCGGCGGCGTGCTCGCACAACCCGCCAGCCCCACGAGGAGCAGGGCGCACGCGAGCAGCCGGAGCACGGCGCGAGCTCAGTCCTCCGCCGCGGGCGCCGGAGGGACCGCTAAGCCGTGCCGTTCCATCCCGCGCTCGACCTCCGCCACGACCGTCTCCACGACCTTGACGCGCGCCCAGCGCTTCGAGTCGCCCTCCACGAGGTGCCAGGGCGCGGCGGGTTGCTCGGTGCGGGCGATCATCTCCTCGACCGCCTCGAGGTAGGCCTCTCGCCTCTCGCGGTTGCGCCAGTCCTCCTCGGTGAGCTTCCACGACCGCAGCGGGTCCCGGGCGCGGCTCTCGAAGCGCTCGAGCTGCTCGGCGGCGGAGAGGTGGAGCCAGAACTTGACGAGGATCATGCCCTCGGCCGCGAGCGTGCCCTCCCAGCCCGCTATCTCCCCGTAGGCGCGGCGCCACTGCTCCTCGGAGGCGAAGCCCTCGACCCGCTCGACGAGCACGCGTCCGTACCACGAGCGGTCGAGTACCGCCATGCCGCCCCAGCCCGGAAGGGCGGGCGTGAAGCGCCAGAGGTAGTGGTGGCGCTTCTCGTCGGGGGTCGGCGCGGCGTAGGAGACCACGCGCACGTGTCGCGGGTCGAGCCCGCCGACGAGGCGCTTGATCGCTCCGCCCTTGCCCGAGGCGTCCCATCCCTCGAAGATCACGCACAGCGGCGGGCCGAGCCGTCCGTCGCCCGTGAGCCCGCCGAGGATGAGCCGCAGCTCGAGCAGCCGTCGCTGCGCGGCGGCGAGGCGGCGCGCCTCGGCGCCGCGCTTCAGGGAGAGGCCGAGGTCCAGCTCGTCCAGGCGACCCACCGGTCCATCCTCCCATGCGGAGCGTCGAGAGGAGCTTCCCGGGCTCAAGTCCGTGCAAAACGCGGCCGACCCTTCCTCCAGGCTCACGAACGCTCGAAATAGCTCCCATGCCTCCTCAAGTCAGCCCAGGTCCCCTCGGTCTCTCCACCTCCGAGGCCGCGCGCGCCCTCGGCGTCTCGATCGGCACGATCCGGCGCTGGTCGGACATGGGCTCGCTCCGCGCCTACCGGACCCCGGGAGGCCAGCGCCGCTTCTCCTCCGAGGAGATCGAGCAGTTCGTCCGCTCGCTGCGCGAGGCCGAGCGCTCGCAGGGGTAGCTCGACGCCCCCTCGGGGGGTGCACGTTTCCTTGCGAGACTTGCCCGAAGCTCCTCATGTGAGCGATAAGCCCACGGGATGAGCGCCATCCGCACCACCGCGGCCGCGGCCATGCTGCGGGTCAGCCCGAACACGCTGCGCTCGTGGGAGCGCCGCTTCGGCTACCCCTCGCCCGCGCGCTCGAGCGGAGGCCACCGCCAGTACGAGCTGGCCGAGATCGAGGCGCTGCGGCAGGCCTTCGAGGAAGTCCACAACATCTCCTCCGCGGTCTCCCTGGCCCGCGAGCGCGGCGAGGGGCCGTCCTCCTGCGCTCGGCTCGTGCGGGCCCTTCAGGGCTTCGACGAGGATCGCGCGAACCGCCTCCTCGAGGAGAGCCTGACCCTGCGCTCGGTGGAGCGGACGGTCGACGAGCTGCTCCTGCCCGCGGTCGAGCTCCTGGGCGGCGAGCCGCCCGAAGCCGACGGTCCCGAGTACGACCTCGCGTGGCGCCACGCCACCGGGTGGCTCTCGGCCCAGCGCCGCCTCGCGCCGGCCGCCTCGCGTGAGGAAGGCGTGCTCGTCTTCGAGAGCGCCGCCCGCGGCGACCTCGAAGCGCTGCAGGTCCAGGCGCTCGAGATCGCGCTGCGCCGCGCCGGCCTGCGCACGCTCGTGCTCCCGGTGGAGACCGAGCCCGGCCGCCTCGGTCGTGCGCTGCGGGCGCTTGGCCCGAGCGCCGTCGTGTTCGCCGGCCGGCCCGCGCCGCTCGAGGCGGTCGGTCGACTCGTGTACACGATCCGCTCGTGGGCCGGGGGGGAGCTCGACGTGCTCGACTTCCGCGGCGCCCTGCCCGATACCGGCGCGAGCACGGTCCCCCGCCTTCCCCGCTCCTCGGCCGCCGCCCGCGACTCCCTGCTCGGCCGCTTCCGCGCCCGCGCGGCCGGTCTCGAGCCGGCACCCCTCCGCGCCCTGGGCGCCTCCTAGAATCGGCGGCCGCATGGCCGCCCCTCACCGACCCGTCGAGTCCCGCCCGTCGTTCCCCACGCTCGAGGAGCAGGTGCTCGAGCGCTGGCGCAAGCGCGACGTCTTTCGCGAGTCCGCGCGCCGGCGTGCCGGCGCGGAGCCGTGGGTCTTCTACGAGGGCCCTCCGACCGCCAACGGCGCTCCGGGAGCGCATCACGTCCTCGCGCGGGTCTTCAAGGACATCTTCCCCCGCTACAAGACCATGCGCGGCTACGACGTCGAGCGCAAGGGCGGCTGGGACTGCCACGGGCTCCCCGTGGAGATCGCCGTCGAGAAGCAGCTCGGGTTGCACGACAAGCACGACATCGAGCGCTACGGCATCGCCGAGTTCAACGCACGCTGCCGCGAGTCGGTCTTCACCTACGTCGAGGAGTGGAAGCGGCTGACGGAGCGGATCGGTTTCTGGGTTGACCTCGAGGACGCCTACCGCACGCTCGACGAGAGCTACATCGAGTCGGTCTGGTGGGCCCTCAAGGCGATCTGGAGCAAGGGCCTGCTCTACGAGGGCTACAAGGTCGTCCCCTACTGCCCCCGCTGCGGCACCGCGCTCTCCTCCCACGAGCTCGGTCAGCCCGGCGCCTACCGCGACGTGGTCGACCCGAGCGCCTACGTGCGCCTCCCGCTGCTCGAGGGCGAAGGCGAGCTGCTCGTGTGGACGACGACGCCGTGGACGCTCGTCTCCAACGCCGCGGTGGCGGTCGACCCCGATCTCACCTACGTCCGCGCGCGGCACGACGGCACGACGTTCGTGCTCGCCGAGGCCCTCGTCGAGCGCGTGCTCGGGGAGGGGGCCGTGATCGTCGAGCGCTTCCCCGGCCGCGAGCTCGTCGGCGCCCGCTACGAGCCGCCGTTCGACTTCATCCCCGGGAGCGCCTACGGGCCCAATGGCCACACCGTCCTGCCCGGCGACTTCGTCACCGCCGGGGAGGGCACCGGCCTCGTGCACACCGCGATCGCCTTCGGTGAGGACGATTTCCGCCTCGGGGAGCAGCAGGGCCTCGCGGTGGTCAACCCGGTGCGGCCCGACGGCACCTACGACGAGCGCATCGGGCCCTACGCCGGGCGCGGGGTCAGGGACGCCGACGCCGACCTCGTCGCCGACCTCGAGGCCCGCGGTCGGCTGCTCCGGGCGGAGCCCTACGCGCACTCCTACCCGCACTGCTGGCGCTGCGGCACGCCGCTCCTCTACTACGCCAAGCCGAGCTGGTACATCCGCACCTCCGCCGTGCGCGAGCGCCTGCTCGCCGCCAACGAGGAGATCGGGTGGCACCCTGAGCACGTCAAGCACGGCCGCTTCGGCGACTGGCTCGAGAACAACGTCGACTGGGCGCTCTCGCGCGAGCGCTACTGGGGCACGCCGCTGCCGGTCTGGCGCTGTCCGGAGGGCCACGTGCGCTGCGTGGGCTCCTTCGCCGAGCTCGAGGAGCGCTCGGGCGTGCCGGTGGGCGACCCGCACCGGCCCTACGTCGACGAGATCGGCTTCCCGTGCGACGAGTGCGGGCAGCGGATGGAGCACGTCCCCGAGGTCATCGACGTGTGGTTCGACTCGGGAGCGATGCCCTTCGCCCAGTACCACGCGCCCTTCGAGAACGAGGGCCGCTTCGCGGAGCGCTTCCCCGCCGACTTCATCTGCGAGGCGCTCGACCAGACGCGCGGCTGGTTCTACTCCCTGCTCGCCGTCTCGACGCTCATCTTCGACCGCTCCTCCTACCGCAACGTCGTGTGCCTCGGCCTGATCCTCGACGAGCAGGGGCGCAAGATGTCGAAGTCGCTTGGCAACGTCGTGGCGCCCTGGGAGGTGCTCGACTCCTACGGGGCCGACGCCCTGCGCTGGTACTTCCTCACCTCCAAGCAGCCGTGGGACGGCTACCGCTTCTCCCTCGACGCGATCGGCGAGGCGGTGCGCCAGTTCCTGCTCCAGCTCTGGAACACCTACGGCTTCTACGTCCTCTACGCCAACGCGGCGGGCGCGAAGGTGGAGGACGCGCCGGCCCCGGAGCCCACCGAGCTCGACTCCTGGGCGCTCTCGCGCCTGGCTGACACCGAGCGCCGCGTGCGCGAGGGCCTCGACGCCTACGACGCCACGAGCGCGGGCCGGGCGATCGCCGAGTGGGTCGACGACCTCTCCAACTGGTACGTGCGCCGATCGCGCCGCCGGTTCTGGGAGGGGGATCCCGCGGCGCTCGCGACGCTTCGCCACTGCCTGGTCACGGTGGCGAAGCTCCTCGCGCCGTTCTGCCCCTTCCTCGCCGACGAGCTCTACGACAACCTCGACGGAGCGCTCGCGAGCGTTCACCTCGCCGACTGGCCCGCGCCCGGGGAGCGCGACGAGCGCCTCGAGGCCGACATGCGCATCGCGCGCGAGACCGTCCGGCTCGGGCTCGCCGCTCGCGGCCAGGTTAAGCTCAAGGTGCGCCAGCCCCTGCGCGCGGCGGTGGTGGTCGCCACGGGGCGTGAGCGCGAGGCGATCGAGCGGCTGGCCGCGGTGGTGCGCGAGGAGCTGAACGTGCGCGAGCTGCGCTTCGTCACCGAAGCCGACGAGCTCGGCCAGGTCGAGGTCAAGCCCAACTACCGCTCGCTCGGCCCGCGCTTCGGCAAGGACATGCCCGTCGTCGCTCGGGCGGTCGCCGGGCTCGATCCCGCGCACGTCGCGAGCGCCCTGCGCGAGAGCCGGGAGATCGGCATCTCCGTCGCCGGGCACGACCACACGCTCGCCCCGGAGGACCTGCTCACCGCGATGCAGCCGCTCGCGGGCTACCAGGTCGAGCGCGAGGGCTCACACGCCGTGGCGCTCGAGCTCGCGCTCGACCCCGGCCTGCGGGAGGAGGGCCTTGCGCGGGAGATCGTCCATGCCGTGCAGGCCGCGCGCAAGGGCGCCGGCCTCGACGTCTCCGACCGCATCGCGCTCACGCTCGGCGGCGACGAGGGACTCCTCGCCGCCGCTCGCGCCCACGAGGGCTACCTGGCGGCGGAGACCCTGGCCACCTCCGTGGCCTTCGACGGGGCGCAGTCGACTCCGGGCGCGACGATCGAGGGCCGCGAGCTGCGCATCGCGGTGGCGCGGGCGCGGAGCGCGGACTAGGCCGCCGGGGTGCGCCGCCGCGCGCCCGCCGTCCGGGCCTTGGCCGCGCCGCGCTTGGCCGCGCCGCGCTTGGCCGGAGCAGCGGCCGCGGTGGCGCGGCTCTTGGGCGACGAGGGCCGGCGCTTGGCGGCGGCGGTCGCGCGTCGGGCGGAAGCCGGACGCGGGTTGGCCGCTTCATGCTTGACGACCGCTCGGGCGAGCTTCGGCATCAGCTTGCGCACGTACTCCGCGAGCTCCTCGTGCTCGACGCGACAGCGCTTGGCGAGCCTGGCGGTCTCCCTGTCCTCGACCGCGCGGGCGAGCGCCCTGACCACGCGGTAGGTGCCGATGAGGGCTGCCGAGCGCGCGTACTCGCTGCGTGCGTTGCCGAGCAGCCTCGGCGCCTCTCCGTCGCCGGCCACCGCCTCGGCCGGGCCCTCGGCGAGCTCGACGGCGCGCCCGGCGACGTCGCGCGCCGCCTGCTTGACCTGGCGCCGCGCGCCCGGCCCCGGCGAGCCGACGTCCCGGCGCGGATCGCCACCCAGCCGCCCGATGCGCTTCTCGAGATCGGCGGCGCGGCGCTTGGTCGCCTCGAGGTGGCGCTCGAGGCGCCGCTGGTAGGACGGGGCCGTCGTGACCACGAGGTGCGAGGCCAGCTCGGCCTCGATCTTGCGCTCCTCGGTCGTGGCCTCGGCCAGGTAGTCGACGAGCGTCGAGCGGCGGTTGCGCGTGGTGGCCATGGCTTCCCTCTCCTCCGTTGTCGTCTGAGGTCTCGTACCCGGGCGCGGGGGCGGCGGAACCCCGACGGCGGCGATCGGTCAAGATGGACGCCATGAACGACGACTGGCGCGTCCTCTTCGAGCTCTCGGGCGACGAGCGGCTGGCCGGCGCGCTCGGCCGCCTGCGCGAGCACGCGCTCGAGGACGACGTGCGCGACCGCCTCGGGGACCGGGTGGTGGTCAGCCACGACGGCGCGCACCTCTATCTCTACGCCGACTCCGAGGCGACGGCGCGCGAGGCCGAGCGAGTCGTGCGCCCGGTCCTCGAGGAGCGTGACTACGAGGCGCCGGCGGCGTCCTTCGCCCGCTGGCACCCCGAGGAGGAGCGCTGGGAGCACGTCTCGGTTCCCTTGCCCTCGACACCGGAGGAGCACCGCGCCGAGAGCGCCCGACGCGAGGCCGACGAGGTCGCGGAGTCGCGAGCGGCGGGGTACCCGGAGTGGGAGGTGCGCCTCGTGCTGCCCGACGAGGCCGCCGCTCGCGACTTCGCGAGCACGCTCGCCCGCGACGACGTGCCCCACGTGCGCCGCTCGCGCTACGTCATGGTCGGCGCGGCGAGCGAGGAGGCCGCACGGCGCCTCGGCGAGCGCCTGCGCGCCGAGGCGCCGCCGGGCACCGACTTCGACGTGGAGGGCTCGGGCCAGGAGGCCTGGCGGGTGCTCAACCCCTTCGCGGTGTTCGGGGGGCTGGGGGCGTAGCGAACCGGCCGCCGCCCGGCGAGCACATGGCCCGGCGCGGCCGTGTCCCGATGATCATCGCTTCGCCGTTCGCGCGCGGAGGGTACGTGTCCTCCGAGGTCTTCGACCACACCTCCGTGCTGCGCTTCCTCGAGACGCGGTGCGGCGCCGAGATGCCCAACCTGAGCCCGTGGCGCCGCTCGGTGAGGGGGATCTGCCCAGCGCCTTCAGCTGCTCGCAGCCCTACCCGGTGCCGGCCAACCACATGCCGGGTCAGGAGCACGGGCGCCCGAGGCGTCCCCGCCACCGCTGAGCCCGGCGCTCAGGCTTTCACGGCACCGGTTGGGGTGCCGCGCGGCGCCCTCAGGCCAGCGCCGGCTCGAGCTCGGCCTCGAGGCGCTTCTTGGGGTAGGCGCCGATCACCTTCTTGGCCACCTGCCCGTTGCGGAAGAGGATCAGCGTGGGGATGGAGAGCACCTCGAAGGACGCGGCGGTCTGCTGGTTCTCGTCGACGTTGAGCTTGACGATCTTCAGCTCGTCGCCGCGCTCGCCCGCGATCTCCTCGAGCACCGGCCCGACCATGCGGCACGGCCCGCACCACGGCGCCCAGAAGTCGACGAGCACGGGCTTGTCCGCCTCGACGACCTCGGACTGGAAGTTGGCGTCGGTGACCTCGAAAACGCTGCCGGCCATGGTTGCTCCTTCGCGGGGATGGTTACTTCACGAAGTATAGTGACCCTACCAAGTGTTCGTGCACCGCCGCGACCTTCGGCGACACCGGACGGAGTCCGACGAACTTCGAGAAGCCCCGTATCCCCTATGAGGACACGGGACTTCAGGATCCCCGCCCGCCGGGGGTCGCCGAGAGCTAAGACCGCGGCCAGGCCGGCCCAGCCGCCAGGGCGCCACCGCTCCGCTCACCCGGTCGCCAGCGCCGCCATGAGGTGCGGCGAGACGTAGACCTCGACGAAGGCGGCGACCACGAGCACGGGCGCCGCGAGGGCCACGGTGATGAAGGTGGCGGCCAGCAGCTCGTGCCAGCGCCCCCCGCGGCTCGCGATGAGCCACGCGGCCAGGGGGAGGAAGAGCGCCACGAGCTCGGGGAGCGCGTGGGGCAGCACGGTGAGCAGGAAGACCCCGTTGCCCATCCCGAGCTGGTGGGAGAGCGTGGATGTGGCGCTCCCGAGCGAGTAGGCCTGAGTGGTCAGGGAGAAGAGCGTCGCCGCCGTGACGAAGGCGATGGCCAGCCGCCCGGCGCGGTCGTGCACCCAGCGCCACAGGCCCGAGTGGCGCTCGGCCTCGAGCGGCAGAGACGAGCCCGCGATGAAGCCCGCGACGCACGCCATCGCGTGCAGGGCGAGCACGAGCGAGTTGCGGAAGAGGATCATCCCTACGGCGCTCAGGGTCGGGGCGCGCTGCAGGCCGGGCACGACGAAGCCGCTCGCGTCGGGCGTGGAGAGGTGGGCGACGAGCCACACCACGCCGAGCAAGCCGACGCTCACGACCATGCTTCCGAGGAGCCACCCGCGCAGGGTGGGCCACGGCTGGCGGTGCCAGCCCGTCAGCGTTGCGCGCGTGTCGCGCAGCCCGGCGACGAGGACGAAGTCCGAGCTCTCCATTCCCCTCACCATCGGCAGGCGCGATCGCTCCCTCCACCCCCGTAGGCTGTCCGACCGCGCCATGTCCGACCCCACGAACGCCGAGATCGCCGCCGCCTTCGACGAGCTGGCCGACCTCTACGAGCTCGACGGAGCGGTCGTGCACCGCGTCCTCGCCTACCGCGCCGGAGCCAAGGCGGTGCGCGAGGCATCGCGCTCGGTGGCAGTCCTGGCGCGTGAGGAGCGCGCCACCGAGCTGCCCGGCATCGGCGCGACCCTGCAGGACAAGGTCCGCGCCCTAGCGGAGCAGGGCACCATCCCGGCCACGGAGAAGCTCCGCGCCAAGTACCCACCGGGGCTGGTGGCCATCACGCACCTGCCCGGGGTCGGGGCGAAGAAGACCCGACGGCTCTTCGACGAGCTGGGGATCGACTCGCTCGACGCCCTCCGGGAGGCCGCCGAGTCCGAGCGGATCCGCGCGCTGCGCGGCTTCGGCGCCAAGGCGGAGGCGAGCATCCTCGCCGCCCTGGAGGGCGCCGACGCCGGTCAGCCGCGGGTGCGGATCCTGCTGAGCCGGGCGCTCGAGGTCGGCGAGACGCTCGTCGAGGCGCTCCGCGCTCGCGGCGGTCCCGACGTGCGGGTCGAGCTCGCGGGCTCGGCGCGGCGGCTGACCGACTCGGTCAAGGACCTTGACGTCATCGCCGCCGCCGAGGATCCTCGCGCCCTGCTCGAGGACCTCCATTCGATCGACCTCGTCGAGCGCGTGCTCTCCACGGGGGAGAACGCGGCGCGCCTGCGCACCCACTCGGGGCTGAGCGTCGACGTCAAGGTCGTGAGCCACGACCAGTTCGGCAACCTCCTGCAGCACTTCACGGGCTCGAAGATGCACAACGTCGCGCTGCGCGAGGCGGCGGTGCGCCGCGGCCTGCACGTCTCCGAGTACGGGATCCTCGACGACGCGACCGGCACCACGCACCGCTGCTCCACCGAGGAGGAGGTCTACGCGCGGCTCGGCCTGGCGTGGATTCCCCCCGAGCTGCGCGAGGACCGCGGTGAGCTCGAAGCCGCGGCCCGCGGCGGCGCGGGCCTGCCCGAGCTGGTGCAGGACCACGACCTGCGGGGGGAGCTCCACTGCCACACGACGGCATCGGACGGAAGGAGCTCGCTCGAGGAGATGGCCGAGGCCGCGCTCGAGCGCGGCCTCGAGTACCTGGCCTTCACCGACCACTCCGCCTCCCACGGCTTCGGCAACCACGTCTCGCCGGAGGCGCTGGCCGAGCAGATCGAGCGCATCCGCGCCCTGAACGCGCGGCTCGACGGGATCGAGCTGCTCGCGGGCTCGGAGGTCAACATCCTGCCCGACGGCTCACCCGACTACGAGGACGAGCTGCTCGCCGAGCTCGACTGGACGATCGCGAGCGTCCACACCTCCTTCGGGATCGGCGAGCGGGCGATGACCGAGCGCATGGTCGCGGCGATCGAGCACCCGCTGATCGACGCGATCGGCCATCCCACAGGCCGCAAGATCGAGACCCGGGCGCCCTACGCGGTGGACATGGAGCGCGTCACCGCCGCCGCGGCCCGGACCGGGACCATGCTCGAGATCAACGCGAGCGCCGACCGCCGGGACCTCGACGACATCCACGCGCGGGCGGCCGCGCACGCCGGAGTGCCGATCCTCGTCAACACCGACGCCCACTCGGCGCGAAGCCTGGGCGGGGGCGCGCGCTGGGGCATCGCCACCGCCCGGCGCGCCTGGCTCACCCCGGCCGAGGTGGCCAACAGCCGGCCGTGGCCCGAGTTCGCGAACCTGCGCAAGCGGGCGCGTACGGGCGCCTCTCCCCGGTAGGGTCGCACTCGCTCCTACGATCCCCCCGAAAGGCGCGCATGCCCGACTACACGGCGAAGAAGATCGGCGAGATGGAGACCTTCTACCAGGGGCTCTTCCGCAAGGCTCGCGCCGAGCTCGGGGCGCAGTCCTTCGGGCTCGCCGTCGTCGAGCTGGAGCCGAACGCCGAGAATCACCCCGAACATGACCATCCGGGCGCCCAGGAGGAGGTCTTCGTGGTCCTCCGGGGCACCGGCGAGATGATCGTCGACGGGGAGAGGATTCCGCTCGACCCCGACACGGTGGTGCGGGTCGGGCCCGACGCCAAGCGCAAGATCAACCCGGGGCCGGACGGCATGCGGCTGGTGGCGATCGGCGGCACGCCGGGGAAGGCCTACGAGGCGCCCGGGTACACCGAGGTCGGCGCGCCCGATCCCCTTGACGGGTAGCGCGCTCAGGGCAGCGGCGTGGGTGCTCGCGTCGCGCCGTTCAGCTCGAACAGGTTGGACTTGAAACCGGGGGTGCGCACAAGCTTGATGGCCTTGAACGGCGAGGTGGGCTCGAGGTAGAAGCGCACTCCGTCGCGCTCCTCGATCGCGCTGACCGCGCTCTCTTGCCGGCGCCAGGCGAGCGCCCAGATGATCGCGAAGCCGGTGGCGATGCCGGGCACCTGCGGGGCGAGGAAGGCCAGGGCGCCCGCGAGGATCGTCGGCAGCAGGAGCGGCCAGAGGCGGTTCAGGAGGATCCGGCCGGGGCGCAGCTCGGGCAGCGTGGGGGTGGTGCGCGCGGCGGCCAGGAGGCGCCCGATGGGCTGCGTCACCTCCGAGCGGCGCCCGAAGAGGACGCCGAGCACGCCGGCCAGCGCCCACCAGCCGGCCGATACGGGGACGAGCAGCGGGTCGGAGTCGCTCGTGGCGCCCACCAGCGTGACCGCCGCCAGCGCGGTGGCCGCGGCGGCGCTGATGAGCACGGTGGCCTTGAGGAAGTCGGTGAAGCGCACTACGCCTCGCGCGTGAGCAGCGCTTCGAGCAGCCGGAGGACTCCGTCGGTGCCCTCCACCACGAGGTCGGCCTGCTCGACGATCCCCGAGGGTCCCTCCGGCGAGCGCACGCCGACCCGCAGCGCGCGCTCGAGCCTTCCCTCCTCGAGGAGCTCGTCGAGGGCGCGGAAGGCGTCGAGGTCGGTGGCGTCATCGCCGACGTAGAGGGCCGCGTCCACGTCCTCGTGCGCGAGGAAGGAGACGATCCCCGCGCCCTTGTCCATTCGCACCGGAGGGCGGACCTCGAGCACCTTGCGCCCCCAGTGCGTGGCCAGCCCGGCGTCCCCGGCGCGAACCGCCACCGCTTCCACGGCCGCGCGGGCCGCGCCCTCGTCGGGCGCTCCACGCCAGTGGAAGGCCACGACGGTGCTCTTGTCCTCCAAGCGCACGCGCAGGCGCCGCAGGGCGGCGGTGTCCTCGCCGTGGGCGAAGCCCTGGACCCGCCGCGTCCACTCCGCCACCGCCTTCTCGACGACGGGCTCGGTCCACCCGGCCCGCAACAGCTCGGTGCCGTGACCGCCCAGGTAGTGCATGGTCCCGATGGCCACGAGCCGGCGCGAGTCCGAGGCGCGCCGCCCGCTCACGCACGCCGTCACGCCGTAGCGCCGAGCGATGCCGATGAGGAGCTGGCGGGTGCCCTCCGGAACGTGCGCCTCGTCGGCGTGGCGGACGATCGGGGCGAGCGTCCCGTCGATGTCGAGGAGTATCGCCGCGCGGGCCGGCTCGGCGCGCACCGCGCCGAGCGCCTCGACGAGCACGCCGCTGGAGGTCACGACACTAGTATGCCCGGCCGTATGCCTCGGGTGGCCGCCGGCCGAACGCTCAGGCTCGCGGGCGTCGGCACCGCGGCGGGACTCTTCTCGGGACTCTTCGGCGTGGGCGGTGGAACGGTGATCGTCCCCCTGCTGATCCTCTGGCTGGGTTACGGCGAGAAGGAGGCGACGGGCACCTCGCTGGGCGCCATCGCGGTCATCGCCGCGGTGGGAGCGGCGATCCAGGCCGGCTACGGCAACGTCGACGTCGGGCGCGCGCTCCTCGTCGGCGGGCCCGCGGTGGTGGGCGTGCTCCTCGGGGTCTGGTTGCAGCAGCGCCTGCGGGCGGAGCTAATCGGCCTGCTCTTCTCCGTCCTGCTCGTCGCCGTGGCGATCGACCTTTTGCTCAAGTGATCGCCACGGTGCTCGTCGGCCTGGGCGCCGGAGTGCTCTCCGGGCTGCTCGGGGTGGGCGGCGGCATCCTCTTCGTGCCCGCGCTCACCGTGCTGATCGGGTTGAGCCAGGTGCGCGCCGAGGCGACCTCCCTGCTGGCGGTGATCCCCGTGGCGCTTGTGGGCGCCTGGCGCCAGCACCGCTACGGCAACCTGCGCCCGCGCGAGGCGGCGCTCCTCGGAGCGCTCTCCGCGGTCGGGGTGCTCGCCGGGGTGGTCCTCTCCAACGTCCTGCCCGAGCGAGGGCTGCGCATCGCCTTCGCCGGGCTCACGCTGTTCATCGCGGCCCGGCTGGCACGTGGGTCGTGGACTACGCGCCAGGAGCGCCTGCGCGACGAGCGCGCAGGTTGAGGCGCACGTACCGGCATGCCGTCCGGTATAGCTCATGCCTCATACCACGACGGCCAACGAGCGAGGGAGCAGACCCGCATGGCGCAAGAGGTGCAGGGAGTCGAGAAGGGCGACGGCTGGGCCGTGGCCAACCTCGACGGGCTGGGCGAGGGGCCGGGGTTCCGCAAGGTCCGCGGGGAGCTCGACGTGACGGCGTTCGGGGTCAACGCGATCGTGATGCCGCCCAACTACCAGTCGAACAAGCACTACCACGAGGAGCAGGAGGAGGTCTACTTCGTCCACTCGGGCGAGATCGTCTTCGAGTTCGGCGACGGGTCGGAGAGGACGCTCGGCCCCGGCGGCCTCGCGCGCGTGGACGCGAAGACCCCGCGCAAGCTCCGCAACCACGGCGATCGCGAGGCGCTCTACCTCTGCTTCGGCGGCAAGGACGGGTACGTCGGGCGCGACGGCGTGCTGCCCGAGGAGGGTGAGCGGGCCGGCCCGATCGAGGGCTGAGCGAGCGACTCGGGCTAGGCCGCCGCGCCGGCCGCGACGGCCTCGGGCCCGCTCGCCACGAAGTCGCGCCGGCGCACGAGGAGAAAGCCGCCGGCTGCGCCGACGAGCGCGACGATCCCGGCGATGAGCAGCAGCTCGTCGAGCGCGCCCGAGAAGCTCGACCGGTAGGCGCCGAGCACCGTGGCGCGTACGGGCGGGGGCATGTGCGCGGCGAGCTCGCGGCCCTGACCCGCCGTGAACGCCCGGGCGATCTGGCCCGCGTGCTGCTGGGCGACGGCGGGTGCGCGGGCCAGCGCGCTCGCCGTGCGCTGGGCGACCAGGTGCTCGAAGACGGCGCCGAGCGCGGCGATGCCGGTCGCGATCCCCACCTGGCGAAACGTGCTGTTGATGCCCGAGGCCATCCCGCTGCGCGCGGGCGGAACCACCCCGATCGCGGTCGAGACGAGCGGCGGGTTGATCATCCCGATGCCCACGCCGGCGACCATGAAGCCGGGCAGCAGCGCGGACCAGCCCGAGCTCGCGTCGAGCCCGCGCATGAGCAGGAGCCCGACTCCGACGAGCAGCAGCCCGCCGCCGAGGAGCAGCCGCACGGGCAGGCGCACCGACAGCCGTCCGGCCAGCGGCGCGACCAGGAACGAGAGGAGGGTGACGGGTAGGAAGCGCAGACCCGCCTCCAGCGGCGAGAAGCCGAGCACGTCCTGGATGTAGAGCGTGAGATAGAGGAACATCGCGAACATGGAGGCGGAGAGCGCAAAGGCGACGATCGACGCCCCGGCGAAGGCGGGCTTGGCGAAGAGCGAGAGGTCGAGCATCGGTCGCGCGCGACGGCGCTCCACGAGCACGAAGGCGAGGAGCAGCACCACGGAGCCGACGAGGAAGGAGACGATCAGCGTCGAGCCCCAACCCTCCGCGTTGCCGCGCACGAGCGCGAAGACGAGCAGGAACAGGGCGCCCGAGAAGACGATCAGGCCGGCCCAGTCGATCGACGCGGCATGGGGGTCGCGGGACTCGTCCACACGCAGGAGCGTCATCGCCACCGCGGCGATGCCGATCGGCACGTTGACGAAGAAGATCCACTCCCAGCCGAGGGTCTCCGTGAGGACGCCGCCCACGAGCGGCCCGACCGCCACCGCGGCGCCCGTGGTGGCCCCGTAGATCCCGAACGCCACGCCACGCTCGCGGCCGTGGAAGGCCTGGGCGATGAGCGCCAGCGAGCAGGCGAACATCACCGCGCCGCCGACGCCCTGGGCGGCCCGGGCGAGGATCAGCACGAACGAGGTGCCGGCCAGGCCGCAGGCCAGCGAGGCGGCGGTGAACAGCCCGAGGCCGATCGCGTAGACGAGCCGGCGGCCGAGCAGGTCGGCGAGCGAGCCGGCGCTCAGCAGCAGGGCGGCCAGGGACAGCGCGTAGGCGCTCACCACCCACTGCAGGTCTGAGAAGCTCGAGTGCAGGCTCTGCTGGATGTCTGGCAGCGCGACGTTCACGATCGTGATGTCGAGCAGGAGCATGAAGAGCCCGACGCACACGGCGGCAAGGGTCCACCACTTCCGATCGTCGGCCAAGACGGGTCCCTTTCGGAGTCGCGGCACGCCGGGGCGGCGCGCGTGGGGGCATCGTAGGGCTCGGCGGCACGGGACCGGGTGACCGGGCGCACTCCCGCCATAAGCAGCGGTCGTGGCTGGTACGCAGCTCGTCCTCCTCGGCTCGAGCTCTGACCGCGCCCGCTCGCCGCCCGACGAGCTAGAACTGTCCGGGATGGAACACCCTCCCCTCCGGATCCTGGCCGTGGCCGCGCTCGCGCTGGCCGGGTGCGGGTCGGGCGGGGGTCCGGCCCGGCCGCTTGCCGTCACCGCCCCCGCCGCCCGCACCGCGCCGCCGTCAGCACCGGCGGCCAAGCCGGCGCCGGGCCGCCGGTCCTCGGCGCCGCGCCCGTCCGCCGCGCCGCGCCCGTCCGCCTCTCCCGCCCTCGTCAACCACGGCCCGCGCACCGCGCGCCGTGTGGCGCTCACCTTCGACGCCGACATGACCCGGGGGATGCTCCTGCGCCTCCGGGCCGGACGGGTGCGGAGCTGGTACGACGCCCGGATCGTGCGCGAGCTGCGCGCGACGCGCACTCCGGCCACGGTCTTTCTCACCGGGCTGTGGACGCAGACCTACCCGGCGGTCGTCCGCTCCCTCGCCTCCGACCCGCTCTTCGAGCTCGAGAACCACTCGATCGACCACGCGGCCTTCGGCTCGCCGTGCTTCGGCCTGCCCACCGTGCCCTCGGCGCCGGCCAAGCGGGAGGAGGTCGCCGGGGCGGCGGCCACGATCGCGGCGAGCGCCGGTCGGCGCCCGCGCTACTTCCGCTTCCCGGGCGGCTGCCACTCGGAGGACGACGCCCGGCTCGTCGCCGCGGAGGGCGAGACGCCGGTCGGGTGGGACGTCGTCTCCGGCGACCCGTTCCAGCCGGACGCCGCCGCGGTGGTTCGCGCGGTGCTGGGTGGCGTCCGGCCCGGCTCGATCGTCGTCATGCACCTCGTCGGCGCGCCCAACGCCCCGGCCACCTTCACGGCGCTGCGGGCCGTCATCCCCGCCCTCGAGGCCCGGGGCTACCGCTTCGTGACGGTGCGCCAGCTGCTGCGGGGCGGCGGCTAGCGCGCTCAGGCCGCCTGGGTCACTCCGTCGGCCCGGCGGGCATGCCCGCCGATCGCTTCGAGGATCCGCGGCCACGCGCCGCGCGGCAGGTCATGTCCCATGCCCTCGACCACCATGAGCTCGGCGCCGCGGATCGCCCGCGCCGTCGCCCGTCCTCCCGACGGGTTCACCAGGCGATCGGCGGATCCGTGGATGACGAGGGTTGGCGCGGCGATCCGGCGTAGTTGCGCGGTGCGGTCGCCCCAGGCGAGGATCGCGGCGAGCTGGCGCCCGGTCGCCGCCCGGTCGGCGTCGCGGTCGTAGCTGCGCGCGGCGAGCTCGCGGACATGCGCGTCGTCCCGTGGGAACCCGGGCGAGCCGATGATCCCGAACAACCGCGTCACGTGCTCGATGTAGGCGCTCCGCTCGGCGGGGGCGCGGCGCAGCACGTGCCGGTAGAGCGCAAGCGCCGGTTGACCGCTCCACCGGCTGCCGGTGGTGGACATGACCGAGACGAGCGAGCGCACGAGCTCGGGGTGCTCGGCGGCGAGCGTCTGGGCGATCATGCCGCCCATCGAAGCGCCGACCACATGCGCGGGGGCGAGGTCGAGCTCGCGCAGCAGGCCGGCGGCGTCGGCGGCCATGTCCTCCAGCCCGTAGTGGTGGGTAGGAAAGCGGCGATGGGCGAGCTGCGCGAGCGTCGGAGGACGTCCTGGGAAGTGCGTCGAGCGTCCGGAGTCGCGGTTGTCGAAGCGCACGACGTGGAGATCGCGGTCGGCGAGCTCGGCGCAGAAGTCCTCGTGCCAGCCGATCATCTGCGTCCCGAGTCCCATGACCAGCAGCACGGGCGGATCGCCCGGGTCGCCGAAGGTCTCGTAGCAGAGCGTGACGCCTCGAGCGACTTCGCAGAACTGCTCTCCCGCGGCCATGGCCGGGATCGTAGAAGGCGACCTCAGTATTCGGCGGTGAAGCGCACGAGGTCGGTGCGCGTCCGGATGCTCCCGCGGCTCGAGCCCCGGATGCGGAGCCGGATCTCGCCCGCGCTCGAGAGGAAGCGGGCGGGGAGGCGGGTGGTCGACCAGCGGAAGCTCCGGTCGCGGGTGGCCGCGCGGGTCGTGACGTAGACGCTCGACCACCTGCGTGCGCTCCAGTCGTACACGAGCAGGCGCAGGCCGCTCCCCGCGCGGCTCACGTTCCCGTCGTAGTCGACCGAGAGGCGCCGCAGCGTCGCGCGTGCGGCGGGCGGCACCGAAGTGACAGCGTAGGAGTCCGAGACGTAGCTCGATCCGGACCGGCGGCCGGCGATCTCGAGCCGGCTGGAGTCGTTGGCGAACAGGCGCCGCACGCTGCCCGCGGTCGCGGTGCCCGAGAGCACGCGGAAGCGCGTCGGGGCGTAGGCACGAGCCACCGGCGTGGCGGGAGCCGTAGTCGTCGGGCTCGGGGCGGTGCTCGCGGGTGGAGCGGTGGGCGCCGGGCTCGGGGCGGTGCTCGCGGGTGGGGCGGTGGCCGGAGGGCTCGGGGTAGGGGAGCTGGTGCCGGTCGGGGTCGTGCTCGCCAGCGGCGGGGTGCTCGCGGCCGCCCCGCGATAGGTGCAGCCTCCGCCGAGGGCGAGGCAGGCGTTCACGCGACCGAAGCCGAACTGGGAGTCGCGTCCGGCCGCGCCGAGGTCGTCGACGGAGGCGTCGAGCGCGTCGCGCAGCGCCTGGCCGCTCTTGCCGGTCTGCCAGGCGATGAGCGCGGCGACCGCGGCGGCGTGGGGCGTGGCCATGGAGGTGCCGTCGAGCGCCATGTAGCCGCTCGGGTCCCAGATCCCTCCGTTCGGCTGTCCGGTCGAGTCGGGCGGACCGGTCGGGTAGGTGGGGACCGTGGAGACGATGCCCACGCCCGGCGCGCTGACCTCCACGTCGGCGTTGACGTTGGAGAAGGAGGCATGGCCGTCGTTGCGGTCGGTGGCTCCCACCGAGACGGCGTGCGCGTAGCCGGCGGGGTACTCGACGCTCGTGTTGCCGTCGTTGCCCGCCGCGGCGACCACGAGCACGCCGTGGTTCCACGCGTAGTCGACGGCGCCGGAGAGCGCGGCGGAGCTCTGCGTGCCGCCAAGGCTCATCGAGAGCACGCCGATGTGGTAGGTGTCGCGGTGATCGACGATGTCGTTCATGCACGCCGCGATGTCGGCGTCGTAGCCCGATCCCGTGGAGTCGAGCGCCTTGCACGCGTAGATCCTGGCCTCCGGCGCCACCCCGACGATGCCCTTGCCGTTGTTGCCCACGGCGGCGATCGTCCCCGCGACGTGAGTCCCGTGACCCTGGTCGTCGATGCAGCCGCTGATCAGCGTGCCGGTGCCCGCGAGCGCCGAGGAGCACGGCTGGATCGCCTTGCCGGTCAGGTCGGGATGGGTCGCGTCGATCCCGGTGTCGACCACCCCGACCGCGAAGTTGGCGGTCGGCCAGGGCGCCGTGGACGCGCCGAGCCCGAGCCGGTCATATGCCTCCGGGGCGTCGATGTCGGCGTCGGAGAGGCCTCCGGCCTGGCCGGTGTTGCTCAGGTTCCAGAGATCGCTGCTCGCGCTCGCGCCGTTGCCCGGGAAGAAGGGATCGTTCGGCGGCGCCTGGATCGCGTAGATCCGGTTGGGCTCGGCGAGCGCGATGCGCCTGTCGCCTCGGTAGCGAGCGAGCGCCGCGTCCACGCTCCGTCCGCGCGGCAACCGGAGGACGTCGATGTTCTCCGGGCTGAGGCGGTGCTCGAGGGTGGCGCCCGTCTCCCGCCGGAAGGCGGCTCGCTCGGCGGCCGAGGTTCCGCTGCGGAACCGTATGAGCACCCGGCGCGGATCGTGCCGGCCGCGGATCTGCGCCGCTCCGGGCGGCGCTCCCCTGCGCGCCGGCGCCGGGAGGCTCGCCTCGGCGCCCGGTGCCGATCGCAAGGCGAGCGACCCGCCTGCGCGGCTCCCCGAGGCAGGCGCCGGTGTGTGCGCGGTGGCGGGGAGCCGCTGGGCATCGGACGCCCCGCGGGTGAGCTTCCTTGGACCCGCGGCCGAGACGCTCACCGCGATGACCCCCGCGGCGAGCGCGAGCAGGCAGGCGGCGAGCATCGCGGCCCTCCGCTTCCAAGGCTTCATCTCTGACTCTTCGCGCGAGCTCATCTGCTCTCCTGGACACTCGCAACCACCCGGGTTGCGCGAGGCGGCCGCACTCCGGGCACCTCAGGTCCCTTCGACACCTGAGTCCAGGGGCTTGAAGCTCAGGGTGGGCCGCCGGACACTTGCGTGACCAGCGGCCCTGAAGCTGACGGTGGCAGCGCGTCCTGAGAGCTGACTGAGACCTTCCCGCTGCGCCGCTCCCCGCGCGAGCGAGGCGACTCAGCCGATGGCGGCCGGGCTTCGGCGGCGCTCGGCGCGCTGGAGGAAGAGCTCCTCGAGGATGACCTGTACCGCCCCGGCGACCGGGATCGCCGCCAGCGCGCCGAGGATCCCCGCGACCTCGGTGCCCAGGAGGATGGCGATGAGCACCGCGAGCGGCGAGAGCTTGACCGCGCGGCCGTAGATGAGCGGGCGCAGGCTGTGGCCCTCGAGCATGTGGTAGACGAGGATGAGGGCGAGGACGATCACCGCCGTGGTCACGCTCTGGGTCAGGGCGACGGCCGTGAGCACGACGGTCGCGACCAGCGGACCGAGGTAGGGGACGAGCTCGATGAGCACGATGAACAGCCCGACGGAGACGGCGTAGGGGACGCCCGTGGCGAGCAGGATGATCGTGGCGACGAGGCCTGCGAGCAGGCTGGCGAGCAGGTTGCCGGTGACGAAGCCTCCGACCGCCTTGTAGATCCCGGCGCCGATCCGCTCGACCGACCCGCGGTTCTTCTCGGGCAGGAGCTCCATGAGCCGCCGGCGCCACTCGGGCCCCTCGAGCAGCATGAAGAGGGTCAGGAAGGCGATGATCACTACTCCGATCGCGGTGGCGGCCACGCCCTGGACGATGGTCAGCGCCGGAGCGGCGGCGCCGATCAGTCCCGGCGACCCTCCTCCGCTCGTCGCGCTGCGCACCCGCTCGACCACGTGATACTTGCGCTCGAGGGATCCGAGCGGTCCGTGACCCCGGGTCATGTCGGCGACCAGGCCGGGGATGGCGTGCACGAACCGTGTGACCTGGTCGACGAGCGGCGGGACGAGGACGAGCCCGAGGAGGGCAAAGAGCAGGAGCGCGAGGGCGAACACCACACCGACCGCCAGCCCACGGCGACACTTGCGACGCTCGACGAAGGTCACCGCCGGGTTGAGGGCCAGCGCGAGGAAGAGCGCGATCGCGATCAGCGTGAGGCCCGCCTGGGCGAGGAGCACGAAGCCGATCGCGGCGGCGCCCGCCACGATCACGCCGAGGACGGTCAGCACGGAGCGCAGGCGAAGGACCACCACGCGCTCCGGCGTCCCCTCGGGCGCGGGCGAGCCGGATTCCTGCGACGGGCGCTCCTCGAGCAGGGGGGTCGACGTCACGTCCGCATCATCGCAACCTCGAGAAGCTCACCACAGGGGTCGGCGGCCATTCGCCGCGCCGTCATCTCGCGGTCCGAGGCGCCGCGGCCGGCGACCGCGAGGGCTGAGGTCGCTCCACTCCCCCGACGTCTCGCCGTACCATCACGTCGAGCTGGGTGCCGATGAGGAACACTGCGGCCGACAGGTAGAGGTAGCTCAAGAGCACGAAGACCGAGGCGAGCGATCCGAAGATCGTGTCGTAGTCGGCGAGCCGGGAGAGGTAGAAGCCAAAACCGGTCGAGAAGAGCAGCCAGGCGGCGACCACGATGGCAGTGCCCATCGACACCCAGTGCAGCGGCTGCTTGCAGGCCGGGGCGTGGCGGACGAGCAGCCCCACGCTGAGCCCCAGCAGAACCGCCGCGAGCCCGTAGCGCACGAGGAAGGCCAGCACCGCGGGGGCCCCGCTCGCGTGGGCCAGTCCCAGCGCGCGCGGTCCGAAGCGTCCGACGGCGAGGGCGGCCAGCAGGCATGCGCCGACGCCGATCGAGAGCCCGAAAGAGATGGCGAAGCGCCGCCGCCGCGAGCGCTCCTCGGCCACGCCGTAGATGCGGTCGAGCGCGCCCATGATCGCGCGCATGGCGCCCGAGACCTCCCATAGGGTGATGAGGCCGCCCGCCGTGACCCAGAATCCCTGCTGGCCGTGGAACACGCGCAGGACGGCGCTGTTGAGGACACGGAAGGCGTCGGGCGACATCGCGCTCTGCACCGCGGGCGCGACGTCCTGACGCCAGACCTCGTCGAGACTGAGCACTCCGAGGAGGGCGAAGATGAACAGGATCAGCGGCGCGAGCGCGGAGAGGACCTGGAAGGCGATGGCGCTGGCGTAGGTGAGGATGTCGTGCTCGTCGACGGCCGTGGCCAGCTCCCTCACCACGTCGCGCACGCCGGACCAGGCGGCCGTACGGCGGTGAGCGGACGTAGCCACCTCGCTCCCTTACCCGATCGTGCCCGGGGGCATCCGAAGTGCCGCCGACTACGCTGCGGCGATGAGGCCCAGCCGCCCGATCCCCCGCGTCGGCCTGAGCGCCACGGTCCGCCACCTCGCCGTGGACGTGGCCGCCGTCGTCTCCGAGGTGAGCAAGAGTGATCGCTGCCCCGGAGGTCGCCGTCCCGGGTGCACTCATCAACGATGCGAAATATCTGAGCCCGATGCGGTCTGCTCGGTCCAGCGCTCGCCGTTCCACCAACGGATGCGGCCGGGATTCTGAGGATCCGCATACCACCCGGGAGCGGGTCCAGCCGGCGCCGGCGAAGTGGCCGCGCTCGGCACCCGCGTGTAGCCATGGAATCGCTCAACCGAGCGCTCCAGGGTGCTGGGACCGTAAAACCTTCTAGCCCAATACGAGGTAGGTCGAGCGAGGCGACAAGCGCCCACGATCCATACTGGCCAGGCGATGAATCCTAGGACAAAGAGGCCGGCTTTTCCTTTGATCAGGGTGATAGCTGCGCAGCCGAAGATGACGGCCAGGGCCAAGAAAATGATGGCCACTGCCGAGCCGTGAGCGGCTGCGAGCGGGCGAAGAAGCATCCCAGGCGATGACACATGTAATCGAGCCCAATCAAGTATGGAAACTGCCTCTGCCAGGGGACTAAGGTGGCGACCATCCCGCAAAGGACCATTGCTATGCCATCCGCAGTCAGCTTCGACGAATACGGCGGCCCCGACGTTCTTCGCTTCATCGAGGTACCGCGCCCGGTCCCTGGGCCCCGACAGGCGCTGGTCAGGGTCAAGGCCGCCGGGATCAACCTTGGCGAGAAGAAGATCCGTGAGGGCCTGCTCCACGAGACGTTTCCCGCGACGTTCCCGTCAGGTCAGGGGAGCGACCTCGCCGGCGTGGTCGAGGAGCACGGTGAGGCGGTCGAGGGGCTCGCCGTCGGTGACGAGGTGCTCGGCTTCACTCACAACCGGGCGAGTCACGCCGAGCTGGTGCTCGTCGAGGCCAAGGACGTGACGGCGCGCCCGGAGAGCGTTTCCTGGGAGGTCGCAGGGTCTCTGTTCGTTGCTGGCGCGACCGCGTATGCCGCCGTCCGGGCGGTGTCGGCCGGAACGGGCGACACGGTCGTGGTGGCGGGCGCCGCGGGCGGTGTTGGCGTCATCGCCGTGCAACTCGCCAAGCACACCGGAGCGAGCGTGATCGGACTCGCCAGCGAACCCAACCACGCATGGCTGCGGGACCGCGGCGTGATCCCAGTGACCTACGGCGCCGGCGTTGCCGAACGGATCGGCGAAGCGGCAGGCGGACCCGTCGACGCGTTCATCGACCTGGTCGGCGGCGACTACGTGCAGCTCGCGCTCGACCTCGGCGTCAAGCCCGATCGCATCGACACGATCGTCAACTTCGCTGCGAAGGCCGAGCATGGCGTCAAGACCGAGGGAAACCAAGAGGGTGCCAGTGCCGAGGTGCTGGCTGAGCTGGCCGCGCTGATCGCAGACGGCCGCGTGGAGATACCGATCGCGCGGGTGTTCCCGCTCGTGGAGGTCAGGGAGGCATATCGCGAGCTGGAGCAGGGCCACACCCACGGCAAGATCGTGTTGAGACCCTGAGGACCGGGCCTCACATAAACGCTAAGCGCCTCCTGTCGAGCCGAGCGCGTGCGCGTACGCACGCCGCCGCCCGCCAGTGCGAGGCACCGTGGGTTCCAATTGCCGCTTTCGCGCGTAGACGAAGCGGCGAAGGAATCGAACCTTCCAAGCGCCGGGTTGCGACGCCCTGCCGGTTTTGAAGGCAGGATGCTCGTGTTGGAGACCAGACGGTTTGTTTCGGCCGGGTCCTTCGGCGTTGCTGGGTTCCGCGTTTGTGCGGGAGCGGAAGCGAGCGCTCGCGCGCGATTCGACGTGCTTACACGCTGGCCGTCGGGCTCCTTGGGTCGATGAGGATCTTTGCGTGGGACTCGGCGCTGCTGAGGGCGTCGAAGGCGTGCTCGACGCCGGGTAGGCCGACCGTTCCGGTGACGAGCGGGGCATAGTTGACCTTGCCGTCGGCGAGCATGTGGAGGGTGTCGCGGAACTCGAGCGGTGTGTAGCCGACGACGAAGCGGAGGTCGATCTCCTTGTTGATCGCCATGGCGGGCCGGATCTTGTCCGGCGCCATGCACACCCCGACGACGACGACGCGCGAGAACAGGGGTGCGCTTCCGATGATGCCGTCGATGATCCCGGGGACGCCGACGCACTCGAAGATCACCGGATGCTTCGGCTTTGCGCCGAGCCTGTCCGCGACGCGCATGACGTGATGCCAGGGAACCGGCAGGCGCGTGAGCTTCTCCATAGTGCCGATCCCGAGCTCCGCGAGCGCCGGGACGGTTTTCAGGTAGCTGCGATCGCCGGCCGCTTCGTACGGCGACTCTTCGTTCGGGTCGACCACGAGGTCCGCGCCGCACGCGGTCGCGAGCTCCCGTCGGCCGCGGGCGAAGTCGCTCGCCACGATGCTCGCGACGCCTTGTGCTTTGAGCATGCAGATGACCGCCAGTCCGACCGGTCCGCAGCCGATCACGATCGCCACGTCGCTCTTTGTGATCTCGGCCCGCCGGACGGCGTGCCAGCCGATCGCCATCGGCTCGGTGAGGGCGCCGAGATCGGGTGGGAGGCCATTGGGCAGCGCGAACATCAGCGATTCCTCGACCACGAGCCGCTCGGCGTAGGCACCGGGCGCCGCAGCGGAGAGACCGACGGCGTGCACGTCGTCTCCGCGCCGAAGGAGTGGCAGCGCCACGACCGGTGTGCCCGACGGGACCTTGCGCCGGCAGCGCGGGCCGTAATCCGCAACCTCGCCGCAGAACTCGTGGCCGAACACGATTTGCTGGTCAGAGCGCATGAAGCCGTCGTAGCCGGCCTCTGCGAGTACGTCCGCTTGCTGATCGGCGTGGTGGCGGGCGTGCAGGTCGGACCCGCAAATCCCGCAACGCAGGACGTCGACGAGCACCTGCCCTTTGCCGGGTTCGGGTTCGGGTAGGTCGACAACCTCGAGCTTCGTGTTCTCGCAGGCGACGGCCTTCATGCCGAAACCCCCGTCGGCAGCATGCTTTCCTCGAAGGGCGGAAGCGGCTTGATCTGCGGCTCGAGCAGCTTGGCGGCCCGCTCGGTGGTCAGCACGTCATCTGAATCGAGCTTGATCAGGTCGTGCTCGCCGTCGTCGTACTCCCAGACGTTCTCACCGACGAGCCGGCCCCGTTCGTCGTAGGGCCAGATCATCGCCACCCGGCCTCTGAGCAGATACATCGCATCCTCGTCCGCCTCGATGCCGCCGGCGACGAGGGCGGATCCCAGTGTCTGCTGGTAGCCGGTCATCGTGCTCACGACCATCCAGTCGCCGACGGCGACGGTCTCGCTCTCGTTGTAGAAGATGGACTGGTTCGTCTCAGCCCAGAAGCGGTACATCGGCTCCACCTGCTCGCGTCCTTCGAGCGTCGTGGGCGGCTGACCAATCATGTTGAAGCGGTAGATCGGTTGCTCAACGGTCATCTCGGGAGTGAAGATCTCATCGAAGCGCCCGGCGTGCTCCAGATTGCGATGCCGGTCATACGCCTGAAGCAGATACCGGTGGCGAGGATCCTCGGTTGCCTGGATCAGTTCCTGAACCGCGATGTTCGTCCTCGTGATGTCGAGTTGCTTCACGTCGACCCGCGCCATACACCCCTCCTCTAAGTAACGCTCCCGTTAGTAACGGCACCGTAACATATCCGGGAGTGATGCGCTCCGCCGACCACACCAGGCGACGCATGAGCGCAACGGCACGCCGGGAACAACTGCTCGACGTCGCGACCGGTCTTGCGGTCGAACAGGGGTTCCACGCGGTGTCGGTCGAGGCAGTTGCGCGGCGGGCGGGCATCACGCGCGCAGTCATCTATCAGCACTTCCGCGACCTACAGGCGCTACTCGAGGCCGTCGTCGACCGCGAGACCTCGCGCGCACTGGCACAGGTGTCGGAGACCGCTCTCCAGGACCTCAGCGAAGGCGATCCGCAGCAACTGATGCTCGAAAGCCTGGACGCCTACCTGCGAGCCGTCCGCGATCACCCGGCCACCTGGCGCCTCGTGCTCATGCCGCCCGAAGGCGCGCCCGAGACCCTACGGCGAAGCATCGAGAAAGGGCGCCGCTCCGTGCTCGCGCAACTCGCGCACGCCGTGCGCCCCGCGCTCCAAGCGGAGAACGCAAACGACGCCGAACTGACCGCGAGCGTGCTCTCCGCGATATCCGACGACTACGCGCGCCTCGTTCTCACCGACCCGCGCAGATACCCGCCCGAACGGCTGCTGCGCCACGCGCGTTGGTGGCTCAACCAACCCTCATTCGGTCTCTGACCGGCAGCACGCCGCCGCTCGTAACGAAGCGATGCCCGCCTGGCGCGTCGCCTGCGCACTACCCGCTCTGCGCAAAGCGGGAGCGCGCTGCTGGGCAGCGTTGGTGTGGTGGCCCGACCGGTCGGCACCTCGGCGATTGGCGGATCTGAGGCGAACCAGGCGACGACGCGCGTCGCAAGAGTCGGTGAGGACGCGCCGATTGACGTGTCCGAGCGCCGGACTGAAGTGAGTCGCCTCGGGCATCGGGTAGGACTCCCGGTGCCCATGCCCGTCGAGGATCATGATCTCGAAGCCATTCGCCGGCAGCTCGAGGAGCGTCGCGACCGGGCAAGCGAACGCCTGGCGGAGCTGGCAAAGCGGCCGGAGCGCGGCAGCGCGCAAGGCTTCGGCAAACGTATCGGCGACGGCACGACCGAGGCGATCAGCCGACTGACGGAGATCGGGGTGGGCAGCTCGATGGAGAAGGGCCTCATCCGCACCGGGCGGGCACTGGCCAAGCTCGACGAGGGGACCTACGGGAACTGCGACGCGTGCGGTGGGCAGATAGCTCCCGCGCGGTTGCAGGCGATGCCGGACAGCGTGCGGTGTGTGGCGTGCGCCGCCTCTGAGCGCCGCGCTCCTCCTCGGCGCCGCTGACGCCACGCCCGAGCGGCGCTTCGGCAAACCTCGCGGCGATCCGCGCCCGCAGTAGACGCGCCACCAGCGGCCGCGCACGCCGCACCTTGAGCGGGGCTTTAGGGATCTTGGCTGAGGCGATGCGATAAGGCACAAGCCAGGCATACCTGATCCCCCCTTCTTAGGCGCTCAACGACCGGTAGTTAACCGCGCGGGCGTCTTCTCTTTAGGCAACTCGAGGACGGGGTCAAGACGCTGCTGGATGTCGCTCGTCTAGCGCCCGAGCCAGCGCCCGGGGTTCTCTTCGAGGATCGTCTTCTCCGTCGCGTCGTCGAGGACTCCCGTCTCCCGCAGGGCGGGAAGGACCTCGTCGAACACCAGCGTCATGCTCCAGTTGCGGATCGCTCCCTGAGCTTGCAAGGCCTCCGCGGCCTCCGCGGGGAACCAGTCGATGGTGGCGCAGAAGTCCTGCGAGATGAAGATCCGCTCGGCGTGGCCGCGGCGCAGGAGCTCGGCGGCGGTCGCGTTGCGCTTCTCGATCGGCAGGTACATCTCGAGGCCGTAGCGGTCGAGGCCGACGTAGACGCCCTGATCGAGCAGCCCCTGGATGTAGTCGACGTCGTCGGTGTCGCCACAGTGGGCGATCTGGATCTTCTCCGGGGCGACACCCTCCTCCAGGAAGATCTCGACCTGCCGCGGGCCAGTGCCGGCGGCGGGCATCGAGTGGGCCATGATGGGTGCGCCGGTCTGCACGGACGCTCGCGCGCACGCGCGATGGATCTTCTCGACGTGCTCGGTGACGCCGGGCGCGTCGGCCGCGCACTTGAGGAACGCGGCTCTGACGTCGGTGCCCTGGACGCCGTGCTCGATGTCGTCGACGAAGTGCTGGGCGATGACGTCGGCGTCGCGGTTCTCGAAGTAGTGGGGGAGGAAGTTGTAGGTGTAGATGCCGGTGCACGCCACGATCCGCACACCTGTCCGCTCCGCGACGTCGCGCATGAAGCGCACGTCGCGCCCGCCGAACATCGCGGTCGGGTCGACGATGGTCCGCACGCCCCGCTCGTTGGCCGCGCTCACCGCCTCGACGGCCGCGGCCATCTCGGCCTCGGCGTCGTAGCGCCCCGGCCAGTTCTCGGCGACGGCCTCGTCGCGAAAGCGGACGTGCTCGTGGATCAGCGTTATGCCCAGCTCGCCGGCGTCGACAGGCCCTTGAACCGTGTTCACGGAGCTCATCGCAGCGGATCCCCCCAGTGGGTCTCGTCTCGCAACTGCGCCTTCAGCACCTTCCCGCCCGGGTTGCGCGGCAGCGGCTCGGTTCTCACGGCAAGGTACTGCGGCACCTTGAAGTCGGCTACCCGCTCCCGGGCGTGCGCGATGACTGCGTCCTTGTCCAGCTCGGTGCCGGAAGACGGAACGACGACGGCGCCGACCTTCTCGCCCATCATGTCGTCGGGCACGCCGACCGCGGCGACCTCCCCGACGCCGGGCGCGCCGGCCAGCGCGCTCTCGACCTCGATGGAGTAGACGTTCTCCCCGCCGCGGTTGATCATGTCCTTCTGGCGGTCGACGATGTAGAGCAGGCCATCGTCGTCGATGCGCCCGAGGTCGCCGGTGTGCAGCCAACCGTCGACGAAGGTCTCGGCGGTGGCCTCCTCTTTGTTCCAGTAGCCGCGCACGACGTTGGGGCCGCGAACCAACAGCTCCCCCACGCCGGTCTCCGCGTCCGGCTCGTCGATCGCGATGTCGACGACCGGCATCGCGTAACCAACGGAGTCGGCGTGCTCGGCTGCCTCCTCGTGCGGGAGGAAGGAGGTCAGCGAGCAGGTCTCGGTCAGCCCGAAGCCGTTGCCCACCCGCGCGTCGGGGAAGGACTCCATGATCTTGTGGACCATGGGCGCGGCGATGGGCGCCCCGCCGTAGGAGACCCAGCGCACGCTCGACAGATCCGCCTGCTCGAAGGCCGGGTGGCGGGTCAGCGCGTGGTAGATCGCCGGTACCGACGTGAGCATGCTGACGCGGCGCTCGGAGACGGTGCGCAAGAAACCCTCCAGGTCCATCGGATTGGACAGGACGTAGACGGCGCCGCCGAGGTCGAGCAGGACGATCAACTGGCTGTTGCAGCCGGTCACGTGGAAGAGCGGCACGTTGATGAGCGTGCTCAGCTCGCCGCCCTCGCTGCGGTCGATACCGATGCAGCGCACGGCGTTCTCGCTGTTGGCGAGGAAGTTCGCGTGCGTGGTCATCGCGCCCTTCGGGAAACCCGTCGTGCCGCTCGTGTAGAAGATCGCCGCCAGGTCGTCCGGAGCGGCATCCTCAACCGGGGCGGCGGCCTCTCCGTCGGGCAGCGGCTCACCCGGAGCGAAGACGTACGCGCTGCCCGAGTCCTCGACGACGTAGCGCACCTCCTCATCCTTGAACCGCGTGTTGACCGGGACGGCAACCAGCCCCGCGAGCTGCGCGCCCCAAAACGCCAGCACCCAGTCCAGCCCGTTGCCGAGGCGGATGGCCACGCGGTCGCCCCGCCGCAGACCGCGCTCGTGCAAGCCACCGGCGACCCTCGAAGCCCGGTCCCACAGCTCCTGGTAGGTGACCGCCTCGCCGCCGACCTCCTCGACCGCCGTGGCGGAGGGATCTCGGTCGACGCTCGCGCGCAGCATGTGAACGAGCGAGGGTGGTCGGCCGCCGTACTCGGCTATCCCGTCGGGCCTCCGGCTGACCCCGGACTCCGAGAACGGATTGCGCCCCCGCGGCGCGGGATCAGGCACTGGCGTCGGCGTTGCTCGCGCGGTTCCGCCACTTGCGAGCGATAAACCCCCCGATGCTGCCGAGGATCAGCCCGTCGACCGGGCGTATCCCGTCGCGGAACAGCGTTGGTGCGTGCATCCTTTGCCTCCCTCTCGTCTCTCAGCCCCCGCGATCGGTCAACCTTCTCGCGATGGTGGCCAAGGGCGTCGTCGGACTTCAAAGGTACGGCCTTTCAGGTTCTTGCGTATTTGCGAGACGACCGTCACGCGAACATCTTCCGCCCGATCGTCTACCAGCGCTTCGGGGAACTTCCGGGGCTCCTCACCGCCGTGGTTTGCGCAGGAGCTCGGGCGCGCCCTGGGCCTACCTGTACGCGGTCCGCGACCACCTCCGAGCGCGAGATGGCGCGGGCCTCGTGCAGAGCATCAAGTACGGCCGCGCCGCCGTCCGCCATTAGCACGAGCCGTCACGTGGTGGAGGTCTCGGCGACCTGAGCGAAGGCTCTCCGCGCGATGAGCGAAAGCCTCCACGTCCTCACGCGGCTGGCTCGAGGCCGTGCGGCCGGCGCTCATGCAGGATCGCAAGGCGCCTGACGCGGAGCTGACCGCACGGTTGCTCTCGGCGATCGCCGACGAATACGCGCGGCTCGTGCTGACCGATCCCGCCCGGTCCCCTCCCCGGAGCGGTTAATCGAGCACGGGCGCTGGTGCGTCGATCAGATGGCCGCGTAGCCCCAGCTACTGGCCGGCCTGCTCGAACGCCGCGCCGACCACGGCCTGCGCCGTGGCGCCGTACGGAGGTGCGAAGGCCTCGATGAGGTCGCCCTCGCCGCGCACGAAGACCCCGCGCGGGTTGGAGAACTCGCGGAACCCTTCGACGCCGTGATGGCGACCCGTGCCGCTCTGCCCGACGCCGCCGAAGGGCAACGACGGCAGAGCCCCATGCACCGCGGCCGCGTTCACGCACGCACCGCCGGAGGTGGTGCGCCGCAGCACGTCGTCGGCTACCTGTTCGTCCTTCGAGAACACGTACAGCGCGAGTGGGCGCTCGCCCGCGTTCACGTGCCCGATGGCCTCGTCGAGCTCGTCGTGGGCCTTGACCGGCAGGATCGGGCCGAAGATCTCCTCCTGCATTAGGGCGAGGTCGTCGCGCGGATCGAGCACGAGGGACATCGGCAGCTGGCGCGTGTTCGGGTCGATCTCGCCGCCCTCCTCGAGCGGCCGCACGTCGCAGCCGCGCGACTGGGCGTCCTCGATCAGGTTCTGGATCCGCTCGAGGTGGCGCTCGGTGATGATGCCGGTGTTGTTCTCAGAGGAGTAGAAGCTCGGCATGTTGTCGCGCACGTGCTCGACCGCGAGGCGGGCGAAGTCGTCCATCTGCTCGCGCGGCACGAGGCAGTAGTCGACCGAGATGCACATCTGCCCGTTCTTGAGCGCCTTGGTGCCGAGCACCTGCTTGACGGATTCGGCGTCGATCGAGTCGTCGGTGAGGATGGCCGGGCACTTGCCGCCCAGCTCGAGCGTGACCGGTACGAGCTGCTCGGCCGCTGTCACCGCGATCTGGCGGCCGATCTCGGGGCTGCCGGTGTAGAGCAGGTGATCCCAGCGCACGCGCGTGAACGCCTTAGCCAGCTCGAGGCCCCCGACCGCGACGTCCACGCGGTCGCGGTCGAACGTCGCCCGGATCAAGTCGCGCAGCAACTCCGAGCACGCCGGCGTGTGCTCCGAGGGCTTGAGCACCACGCGATTGCCCGCGGCGAGCATCTCGACCAGCGGCCCGACGGACAGGTCGAACGGGAAGTTCCAGGGGCTGATATTGCCCACCACTCCCTTGGGCTGAGGCTGCACGAACGCGCGGCCGGTGCCGTAGAGCGCGGGATCCGAGTAGCGGGGCTCCGGCGCCATCCAGGACTCGAGCTGCTCGGCCACGTAGGCGGCCCGCCCGGCCACACCCAGCACCTCGATCAGATCCGTGGCGAGCGTGGGATGCACGCCGAAGTCCGAGCTCATCGCCTCTTCGATCTGCGTGCGATGGCTCATGACCATCCCCGCGAGCGTCATCAGCAACGCCCGGCGCTCCTCGAGCGTCGGGAAGGGATCGGCCAGGAACGCCGCCCGCTGGCGTTCGACGATCTCGTACAGCTCTTCGATAGCGCCGGAGTCGTCAACCCCGGTCGTGGTGCCGTGCTCGATAGTAGACATGCGCTCTCTCCCCTGCTCGATGGCCCACCGCGACGATACTCCGCGGGCCAGGCCCCCCGGCAGGCATGATGCGGGAGTGCCACCCCGTCGTCGACGCGCCCGCTTCCCGAGCGTCGGACGACCCCGATGTTGACGTGGCGTCATCGGCGCGGGGTTCTCAGGAATCGGCGTTGCATCGCGCCCTCGCGCGGGGGATCGAGCAGTTCGTCCTGCTCGAGCGGGGACCAAGATGGCGCGCGCGGCAACCGCTGGCTTCGCGTAACACGGGAAATCGGCGCGGGAGACAATCCCCACGCCGGGTCGCGGTGGAGCGTCGACCACCTCTTCCTCGACGAAGACGGTATCCCGACCCTCATCGAGGCTAAACGCCGCACCGACACGCGCATCGGCCGCGAAGTCGTCGGACAAATGCTCGCGCAGACGGACGTGGCCACCGCTCAACACGAACCGGATGCGACTCCCGTTCCCGAGGGCTCGAGAAGCGCTAACCGAAGCCCTAACGAGCTCCTTTCGGTGAGACTCGCACCTGAGGCCGGGACGCGGCGCTAGATTCGCCTGGATGAGCGGACCGCGGTGATGGATCTGAACCGGCTCTTGGACCGTTTCCGGCATCCCGGGGCGCGCTCAGCGGCCGAGGAGGTCAGCGTCGGAGGCGATGTCCTGCTTGCGGTGGAGGGCCGGTATTGCCTGCTGATAAGTCATCGCCGCGACGGTTCCACGGTCGCTACCCCGGTATGGGCGGCGGCCGAAGGGAGCACCGTGTACGTACGTACTGAGCGCACGAGCGCGAAGGTGCGGCGAATCGCGGCAAACACGAACGTGCTTGTGGCGCCGTGCACCGCGCGCGGGCGTCCGTTGGGTCCGTCGGTTCGGACAAGCGCGCGCGTCCTAAGTGAGAAACGGGACGAGGCGGTCGCCGAGCGGGCTCTGGATCGCAAGTACGGTGCGGCTCGCCGTGCCTACCGGCGGGTGGCCGGGGAGGGAGACGCCGCCTGGATCGCGATTAAGACATCCGGCCCATCAAGGCCCTGAGGGACCGACGCCCCTCGCGGCGCGTGGGAGCCCACGCTTCGCTGTCGCTTTACGCGAAGCGGAACAGTGTGCTGAGCGTCCCTGTGATGGTGTTGTGATGGTCTGAACGGCCCGCACCGCGGCATCTTCGAGGATCTGGAAGTTCATCGGCGCAAACGCACGGCGGCGTAGTAGTCGCGGCTGCACAGACGAAGCCCTGGTAACAGCCACTTCACGCGGTGACGAAGCGGCGAAGGAATCGAACCTTCCAAGCGCCGGGTTGCGACGCCCTGCCGGTTTTGAAGACCGGATGGGCCACCAGACCCCTGCCGCTCCGCGACGGGACGATACGCGCGCGTCGGTGCTCCTCGGCTAGCGAGTCAGCGCGAGGATGACGAGCACGATCACGACGAGGCCGATCCCCGCCGCGGTGATCGTCACCGGGCGCTGGCGCCACCAGAACTCCGGCTTGGCCCGGTCGCGCGTGTAGCGACCCTCGGGCGGCGTGCCGACCCAGTCCTCATCGTCGTCGAACTTGCCCATCTCGCTCGGAGCCACTCAGCAGCTCGGGGCCGTCGCCGAATCGGAGCCCTGCTTCGGGCTGAGCACGACGTCCTGGTGCTTGGCGCCGGGGGGAGCCTGGCCGCCGGTCACACACGCGGGGACGACGACCGTCTTCGCCCGGCTCCCGGCGGGCACGAGCACCTGCGAGCGGCTGCTGAGCTGAGCCGAGGAGTCCTGGAGCTGGGTGGTGCCCACGGGGAGCAGGAACGCCGCGGAGGGGGGAGGTGCGCCCGGCGCCGGAGCGCCTCCTTTCGGCTTCGTGCAGTCGGGCACCAGGAGCGCTCGCGCACCCGATGAGCCGCTGAGCTGGAGCCTGACCACGCCCGGGCCCGAACCTGAGGGGCCGGTCTGGGAGGCGATGGAGGCGGGCGTGCCGCACGACGGAACGACGACAGTTCGCGGCACGCCGTCGGCGGGAAGGAGCACGCCCCGCGCGTTGGCGGGGGGCGGCATCGGCATCATGCTCATGCTCATGCTGCTCGACCCGCCCGCGACGCTGCCGGCGAGGATGAGGAGCACCACGAGAAAGCCCGCCACGAACCACGGGACCTTGGTCCCGCCTTCGTCCCGCTCACGACTCCCCTCCATCGCCTGAGCTCGGGAGGCTCTAGCCGCCGCCGGAGCTGCTGCTGGAGGCCGTGACCATGCACGGCGGCGCGGTGATGGCCTTCGCCTTGCCCGGGGAGGGGAGGGCGAGCGTGTTCGGGCCGGCGGCGCCGCCGCTGGAGCTCGAGCCGCCGCTCTCGCCCGAAGAGGACGAGGAAGAGGAGGACATCGTCACCACGCACGGCGGCACGATGATCCGCTGCAGGTCGCTGTTCTGCGGGATCACGAGCTGGTTCTGGGTCTGCGCGGAGGTCTGCTGCTGGCTCTGGCTCTGCGCGACGCCGTTGCCTCCGGGACTGAGGAGGACGGTGCCCGCGCCGGTCGAGCCCTGGCTCTGTCCCTCGATGCACGGCTGGATCGCGACCGTCTGGGCGGCGGAGCCCTTCGGAAGCGTGACCTCGTTCGAGCCCGGCGGCGTCGCGGTGCTGCCCGGGCTCGTCTGGGCGCCGGAGCACGGAGGCACGACGATCGTGATGGCGCTGCGCTGCTTGGGCACGATGACCGTGCGCACGCCCGGCGCCATGAGGGCCATCTGGATCGGGTTGACCGGCATCGCGCTGCCGCCGCCGCCACCGCCCGAGCCGCTGCTGCCGCATCCACTCGCGAGGCTCGCGAGCGCCGCCAGCACCGTTGCTGCACCGAGGCTTCGCGCTCTCCCTCCGACCCTCGCCATGCCTCTCCTCTTCCGTCGTCGCGACTCGGCTCAAACGGCGCCGAGGGCCGCGCCCTCTCCGCGGCGCGGACAATACACCGACATCGACGGCAGGGCCGGCCGGGCTCTGGTTGGATGTGCGGCTGGCATGAGCGCCGCACCGCCATCCCTCCTCGGCCGCGGCGCTCGCGTGCTCGCGCGCAATGCCGGCGGCCTCCACGTCCGCCACGGAGGTCTCCTCGCCGTGCTGGTGGCGGGCGCCGCGCTGCGCGGGCTGTTCATGGCCGCGTGGCAGCCCGCGTTCATGGGCTGGCCGGACGCCAAGAGCTACCTCGACGCCGCCCACGGGGTCCTCTTCGCCAGCACGCTGCGTCCCGCCGGCTACCCGATCTTCCTGCACCTCATCGACGCCGTCGTGCCCAGCATCACGGCGATCGTCGTCGTCAACCACCTGCTCGGCCTGGGCACGGCGGTGCTGCTCTACCTCGCGCTCATCCGCGTCGGTGCTCCCTCCCGCGTGGCCCTCGTGCCCGCGGCGGTCGCCGCACTGGGTGGGGACGCGGTGTTCCTCGAGCACTCACCGCTCAGCGAGCCCCTCTTCATCTTCCTGATCGCCCTCGGCCTCTACGCGGCCGTGCGCACGCTTCGGAGCGCGAGCCTGGGGTGGCCCGCCCTGGCCGGAGCGGCGCTCGCGGCCTGCTCCACGGTGCGGGTCGTGGGCGTCGTCCTGCTCCCCATCGCCGTCCTGTGGCTCCTCCTCGCCGCTCACGGACCGCTGCGCCGCCGGCTCGCCGCGGCGGGCATCACGGCGGCGGCGGCGCTCGCCCTCCTCGGCGCCTACGGCGTGGCGGAGTACCGGACGGTCGGCGACGTCGGCCTGAGCCGCCACGGCGCCTGGCACATCTACGGGCGGGTGGCGCCGTTCGCCGACTGCTCGAAGTTCCGCCCCCCGGCGGGAACAGGACCGCTTTGCGAGTCGACTCCCCGCGCCCGGCGCCCCTACACCGACTCCTACATCTTCAACTGGTGGTTCTCGCCGGCGATCCGCACCTACGGCTACGCCTACGCCTCCTCCCCCGCGGGAACGGCGAAGATCGAGGCCTTCGCGCTCACGGCGATCGTCCACCAGCCGCTCGACTACCTGAGCGAAGTGGGCGCGGGCATGCTCCGCTACGTGACGCCGGGGAGCCTCCGCGGCGTGGGCGGGGGACCGACCTACTCCGAGCTCGTCGGTCCGCGCATCCTCTTCAACCCCTTCTTCGAGTACGACGGGCTCGGCTCCGTGCGCGCCTACTACGGCTGGAGGGCGCGCTCCTTCCACGCGCGAAACGGCCTCCTCGGCGTGCTGCGGGGCTACGAGTCGGCGACGCGAGTCGACGGCGCGCTCATGGTCGTGCTCGCGCTCCTCTCCTTGCTGGCGCCGCTGGTCACGCGCGGCCCGGCGCGACGCGCGGCGCTGCTGTTCACCCTCGTGGCCTGGGCGCTGCTCGCCGTCCCGGTCGCCACGCTCGAGTTCAGCGCACGCACGGGGGTTCCGGGCTTCGGGGCGCTCGGCGCCGCCGCGGCCCTGGGCGGCTGGGGATGCTTCGGGGCGGCGCGTCGGCGCTGGAGCGTCGGCCGCGGCGCGTTCAGGCGCCCGCCAGACCGTGCTCCAGCGCACCCTTGACGCTCGCGTCGAGCGCGTTGACGCGGTAGAGCGCCAGCGCCTCGGGCGAGCCGAAGCGGCGCCCCGGCGCGGCATCGGGACCGTGGTGGCAGAGGATGCAATGCAAGAGCTCCAGACGGCGCTCGCTCGGCAGGCCGCTCGCGCGCTCCTCCACCATCCGCATGCCGATCTCGAGGTGGCCGATCAGGCGGCCTTCGGCGCTCAGGCCGAACTCGGCTCCGTAGGTGAACTCGCGGGTCTTGCCCAGGTCATGCAGGATCGCGGCGGCGAGCAGGAGGTCGGAGTCGAGGCGCACGTGCAGCGTGCACGCCTCGGCCGCGAGCTGGGCCACCGCCACCGTGTGCTCGAGCAGCCCACCGAGGTAGGCATGATGACCGGCGCGGGTGCACGGCGCCCGACGCCACTCCGCGCGTAGCGACTCGTCGGCGAGGAGCCCTTCGAGCAGCCCGCGCAGCGACGGGTCGTGGACCTCCCGCCCGAAGTGCTCGAGGAAGCCGTCGAGCTCGTCGAGGTCGCGGTAGGCGGTGGGGAGGAAGGCGGAGGCGTCGGACTCCTCCGCGTCGGCGCGAGCGATCGAGCGCAGCTCGAGCTGGAGGGCGTCGCGGAAGCGCTCCACCCGGCCGCCCACCCGCACGAGATCGCCCCGGGCAAAGCGCCCGGCGAGCAGGTCGGCGTCGCGGAAGGCACGGGCGTCGATCGTGCCCGTGCGGTCGCGCAGCTCGACGGCCAGGTAGGGGGCGCCGGCGCGGCTGATCAGCCGGTCCTTGCGCGTGCACGCGAAGACGCCGGCCACGTCCTGGCCGGCGCGCAGGCCGCTGACCGTCGGGGCGGGAGAGGCGAGGGAGCTCACTTCTCGATTGTGTACGGTGAGTCGGATGCAGCCGCTGATCTGGGACCGCCGTCCGGACGATCTGCGCGCCCCCGCGCTCGTGTGCGCCTTCAAGGGCTGGAACGACGCGGCCGACGCCGCCTCCTCGGCGCTCACCTTCGTCGCCCAGGCGCTCGGCGCCGAGCGCTTCGCGACGATCGACCCCGAGGAGTTCTACGACTTCCAGGCGACGCGACCGCTCATCCAGTTCAAGGAGGGTCACACGCGCGAGGTCGCCTGGCCCGCCGTCGAGCTCTACGAGGCGCGCGTGCCCCGCGCGCCGCGGGACCTCATCCTGCTCGCCGGCAGCGAGCCCTCCATGCGCTGGCGCACGTTCTGCCGGGTGGTGACCGACCTCGCGGAGGCGCTCGGCGCCCAGCTCGTGGTCACCCTCGGCGCGCTGCTCGCCGACGTTCCGCACACCCGGCCGATCCACATCACCGGTCTGGCCTCGGACCGCAGCCTGATCGACCGCCTCGGCCTCGCCTCCTCGAGCTACGAGGGCCCGACCGGCATCCTCGGCGTGCTCCAGACCGCCTGCCAGGACGCCGGCGTGCCGTCCGCCTCGCTGTGGGCCGCCGTGCCGCACTACATCGCCGCGACGCCCAACCCGAAGGCCGCGCTCGCGCTCGTGCGCCGGCTCGAAGGGCTCGTCGGCGTGACCGTCGACGCCTCGCCGCTCGAGGAGGCGGCGGTCGACTACGAGCGCCAGGTCGGCCGCGCGGTCCAGAGCGACCCGGACATCCAGGCCTTCGTCGAGCGCCTCGAGGAGGCGACCTCGAGCGAGGAGGAGGAGGCGCCGGACCCTCGCGACCTGCCCTCGGGCGACGCGCTGGCGCGCGACTTCCAGCGCTTCCTGCGCCAGCGCGGGCCGGAGGAGTGACTCACCTCTCCGCCGCCGGGCACACGATGCGGTAGTCGCAGCGGGAGCACACGGAGTAGGACGGAGTGGGCTCGAAGCCCTGGGCGAGGATCCCGTCGGCCACGTCGAAGACGGTCTCGGTGATCCACTCCCGGTCGCCGGGGTCGCGGGCGACGGGCACCTTGGCGTCGTCGAGCACGTAGTAGTAGGACTGCCGGGCGGCGTCGAGCTGCCAGGCCTCCTGCGCTCCCACCGCGTAGAGCGAGAGCTGCACGTCGTCCTCGAGTTGACCCGGTGTCTTGGGCACGCCGGTCTTGTAATCGATGAGCTCGTAGCCGCCCTCGGGCAGCCGATCCACGCGGTCCACCCGCCCGCGCAGCACGTGAGGACCGAGCTTGAAGGAGAACGAGCGCTCGAACCACACGGGCTCGGCGGGCTCGGCCGCGAAGCGCTCCCGGTAGCGGGTCAGGGCGCCCGCGGCCTTGAGGCGCAGCTGGCGCTCCTGCTCGGAGTCGCCGAAGCCGCCGCGGCGCCAGCCCGCGTCGAGCAGGCCGAGCAGCTCACCCTCGCTCCGGAGCCCTTCCCCGCCACCGGTCCCGGCGACCCCGGCGGCGTGGAAGCGCTCGAGCACCTGGTGGACCAGGATCCCGAATCGCTGGTTCAGGGTGGGCTCCTGGGGGATGCGGAAGACCCGCGCGAACTTGTAGCGCAGGGGGCACGCACGGTAGGTCTCGATGTCGGAGGCGGAGAGCACGAGCCCGTCCCCGCGGCGGGGGAGGAAGGGCTCGAGCGAGGGCTCCTCGCGCGCGGCGAGGGCGGCGGCCCGGCGCCCCGCGTCGCGCTCGGCGGCGAGCAGGTGCTCGTCGAGCGGTGAGGTGAGGAAGATCTCCCGCTGCTCGGAGGTCACGGCCTGGGCGAGCCGCGCGTTGACCTCGGGCAGCGCCTCGGCCGGTCCCTGCACGGGCGCCCGGTCGATGAGCGCGGCGAGCTTGAGGAGCTCGAGGTAGCGCACCACCGCGTGGGAGACGTCGAGGTTGGTGTCGAAGCGCAGCTCGCCGAGCCGGCTGCCGGTGCGGGCGACCGACGCGAGCAGGTCCTCGCGCAGCGCGCGGTAGGCGGCGTGGAGGCTCTCGGCGGGGCCGAAGAGCTCCTCCTCGCGGTTCTCCCACTCGCCTCCGACCGCGGCCCGGGCCGCCTCCACGAACGGCGAGGGGGGCTGCTCGGCCTCGCGCGCGCCCGCGCGCGGGGATGCGAGGACGAGCCGTCCGCGGCTCCGGGTCATCGCGACGTGCAGGAGCCGGCGGCTCTCGGCGACGTGCGCCGCCTCGAGGTCGTTGGGCAGCTCCTCCCGGAGGAGCACGTCGGGGATCGGTTGCAGCGTCGCACGGCGCGTTCCCGGCATCCGCGCCGAGTGCAGCCCGACGACGTAGACGTGGTCGGCCTCGCTGTTCGAGGCGGCGCGCATGCTCATGATGCGCACGCCTCCGAGAGCGCGCTCTCCTCGGCGGGCGGCCGGCCCCGCCTCGGCCTCGTCGCCTTCGGAGTCCTCCCGTAGCCCGGCCTCGGCGACGGCCGCGACGTGCCGGGCGAACTCGCGCGCGGTGCCGTGCGGCTCGCGCCGGACGAAGGCGGCGGCGAGCTCCGCGAAGCGAGAGAGGTTCGAGAGGTGCTCGACCGCCTCGGGCCGGGCGGCGAAGAGGAGCTGGCGCCGCAGCCCGAGGCGCTCGATCAGGCGGTGCACGAACAGGTCGGGGCGGGTCGTCTCCAGAGCCGCGGCCGCGGAGCGGTAGACCTTGAGGAACGAGAGGATCCGGTCGCGCGCCTCGGGCGGGATCTGCGGGGACTCCAGGGCGGCGCCGAGCCCCGCCACCATGTCGAGCTTGCGTCGGCGGGCGATCTGCGTGCAGCGGGCGAGATCGATCGAGCGCAGCTCGATCGGCGGGCGAGCGAGCGCGCGCACGACCGCCCCCGCGTCCCCCGGGTCGGCGAGCAGCCGCAGCCAGGCCAGCAGGTCGCGCACCTCCGGGCGCAGGAAGAACGCCGCCGCCCCGACGATGCGATGGGGCACGGCACGCTCCTCGAGCGCCACCGCGACGGCCTGGCCCTCGCTGCGGACCGAGCGCACGAGCACGAGGATCTGCTCCGGGGCGACTCCCTCGCGCCGGGTGAGCCGCTCGACGTCGGCGGCGAGCGCCTGGGCCTGCGCGCGCTCGTTCGCACAGCGCCAGAACGCGACCTCCCCCCTCTCGCCGCTCGCGACCGCCTCGAGCCGCTTGTGGAACCGGTCGCCCAGCGGTCCGACCACCGCCTCGGCGGCACGCAGGATCGGCGCCGGGCACCGGAAGCTCTCCTCGAGCCGGATCTCCTCCGCTTCGGGCCGGTCGGCCCGGAGGTCGCGGAGGTTCTTCGTGGCCGCGGCGCGGAAGCGCGCGACGGCCTGGTCGTCGTCGGCCGTCACCGCGAGGTTCCCGTGCACCGACGCCAGCAGCCGGACGAGGAGGGCCTGCGCGTAGGTGAGGTCAGGGAAGTCGTCGACGAGCACGTGCGCGAAGCGCCGCCCGAGGCGCTCGCGCACATGCGGGCGCTCGTCGAGCAGGCTGAGGGTGCGGAGCAGCACGTCGCCGGAGTCGAGCGTGCCCGCCGCGGCGAGCATCCGGTCGTGCGCGTGGTAGACCTCGGCGAACTCCCGCTCTCGGACGGCGTGCGAGCGCTCGCCCTCGTCGCCGTCGGGCAGCGCCGCCGCCCAGGCGGCGTAGGCCTCCGGGGTGACGAGCTCGTCCTTCAGGCGGTCGATGCGGCGCACGAAGGAGCCGACGAGCGCGGCGGCGTCGCCCCGGAACTCGTGCTCGCGCAGGGTGAGCTCGTCGATCCGCTCGAGCAGCATCGCCACTCGATCGGCGGCCGAGACCGTGACCGCGAACGGGTCGATCCCCGCCTCGAGCGCCTCGTCGCGCAGGAGCCGGGAGCAGAGCTCGCGCGGCGTGAGGACGGCGAGCTCCTCGTAGGGACGGTCGATCGCTTCCTCGACGCGCTCGCGCATGGCGTCGGCCGCGGCGGGCGAGAGCGCGAGGACCAGCACGGCCTCGGGCGCCACGCCCCGGGCCACGAGCGCCGCCGCGCGCGCCACCAGGGTCGAGGTCTTGCCCGTCCCCGCCCCGCCGAGGATCACGAGCGGGCGGCCGTGGTGCTCGGCGGCCGCGCGCTGGGGCGCGGAGAGGCCGTCGAGCGAGGCGGACACGTCTGAGAGGATAGGCCCGGAATGGATCCCTACCCTCCCGACTCCTCCGACCCCTGGCTCGGCGCGTGTCGCAGCGCGGCGGGGAAGCTCCGCGCCATGCTCGCGGCCCTTCCCACGACCGCCGAGCGCGCGGCGGAGACGGGCGAGCGCGGCGGTGGAGGAGACCGGACCCTCGTCATCGACCGCGCCGCCGAGGACCTCGTGCTTGCCGAGCTCGACGCGGTTCGCGCGGCCGGTGAGCGGTTCACCGTCGTCTCCGAGGAGCGCGGCGAGGTCTCCTACGGCGGCGACGGGCTGCGCGTGGTCATCGATCCGATCGACGGCTCGCTGAACGCCAAGCGCGGCATGCTCGGACACGCGCTCTCGCTCGCGGTGGCCGACGGTCCGACCGTGGGCGACGTGTCCTTCGGCTACGTCTACGACCTGGGGGCCGGCGAGGAGTGGGTGGCGCGCCGCGGCGCCGGCGCGTGGCTCGACGGGCGTCGGCTCGATCCCGCGCTGCCCGAGCGGCGCACGCGGGACGGGCGCCTCGAGATCCTGGCCATCGAGTCGGCCGACCCGCGCTGGGTGGCGGCCTCGATGGAGGAGCTCGTGGACCAGGCCCACCGGCTGCGGGCGACCGGCGCGATCGCGCTCGCCCTCTGCCAGGTCGCGGCGGCGCGCGCGGACGGGATGGTCTCCCTGCGTGCCTGTCGTTCCTTCGATGCCGCGGCGGGAGCCCTCATCGTGCACGAGGCCGGCGGGGAGGTCGCGTTTCCGCGCTGCGCGGAGCCGCTGGGGATGCCGCTCGACCTGGGCGCGCACTCGCCGGTGGTGGCCGCGCGCACGCCTGAGTCCCTCGCCGCGCTGGCCGGCGTGCCCGCCGGGGCGAGTTCGCCATCATGAGGGGCCGATGATCGACTGGACCCTCGCCGAGCGGATCGCCGCGTTCGTGGCCGGAGCGCCCGAGCAGCCGCCCCTGCGCCCCGACCTCGTCGCGCTGAGCGAGGAGAGCGAGAAGCTCGTCGTCGCCTATACGGGCCTGCAACCGCTCCGGCCCCTGCCCGCGGCCGAGCGGGTCGGCCGGGCCGAGTGGGCGGGGGCCAACGTCTCGGGCATGCGCCGGCTGCTCGACCCGGTGCTCGAGAAGGTCGGCGGCGCCGGGGCGCTCGGGCCGGCGATGCGCCTGGCCGCCGGCGTGCTCGTCACCGCGGAGGTCGGGGTGGTACTCGGGGTCCTCGCCCAGCGGGTCCTCGGCCAGTACGAGCTCGTCCTTCTCGAGCCGCTGGAGCAGGACGCTCGCCGCCCGCCGCGACTGCTCTTCGTCGAGCCGAACCTTGCCGCCGCGGTGCGGTCCTTCGGCGTCGACGAGACGGAGTTCGTCACGTGGGTCGCACTGCACGAGGTGACCCACGCCGTGCAGTTCGGGGGCGTCCCCTGGCTGCAGGGCCACCTGGCCGGGCTGGTCGGCGAGCTCCTGGCCGGCATGGAGGTGCGCCTGGATGCCGCGCGCGCCGCCCGCCTGCCGGGCCGGGCGGACCTGCGGCGCCTGGTCGACGCGGTGCGCGAGGGCGACATCCTCTCGCTGGTGGCGCGGCCGGAGGAGCGCGCGGCGCTCGACCGGCTGCAGGCGGTCATGGCGGTCGTGGAGGGCCACGCCGAGCACGTCATGGACGAGGTGGGGGCGCCCCTCCTGCCCTCCCTGCCCAAGTTGCGCGCCGCCCTCGATCGTCGCCGCCGCTCGGCCTCCGCTCCCGCCCGGCTCCTCACCCGGCTGCTCGGGCTCGAGCTCAAGCTGCGCCAGTACACGCTGGGCAAGCAGTTCTGCGACGCGGTCGTCCGCGAGGGCGGCCCCGACGCGCTTCGCCGGGTGTGGAGCGGCCCCGAGGCGCTCCCCACGTTGGCCGAGCTCGAGGATCCGCACGGATGGCTCGAGCGAACGCGCGTTCTCTCGCTGCCGAGCTGAAATCTCCCGCTCCGCCGGGCAACGAGCGGATTCGTGGCGCCGGAGGTGTAACGATCCCCGGCCTCCGGTTTACAAACAGGTGTTCGGTGGTAATCTCCCGCCGAGACTTAGAACTAACAAGCTTTGGCAGCAAGTCCACGAGAGGTGTGACCCAGATGGCCGAGACCAAGACCACGCAGCGAAAGAGCTCCAGCCGCAGCGCCCGCAGTCGCAGCGCCGCGAGCGGCAGCGGCACGAGCCGCAGCCGCACCACCACCGCCGCGAAGCGCAGCACAGCGGCGAAGCGCAGCACGGCCGCGAGCCGCAGCACGGCGTCGCGCCGTTCGACCAGCGCCGGCTCCACGCGTCAGTCCAACGCCACCACGCGGCGCAAGGTCGGCGCGACCAAGCGCAGCACCACCGGCAAGAAGGCCGCGGAGACGCGGGCCGAGCGCGCCGCCGCCACGAACGCGCGTCGCATCGGCAACCGCGTCCAGAGCCGAGTCGAGCGCGTGCAGAGCGTGGCCGAGCGCGCCGTCCACATCCAGCTCGGCGCGGCGCTCGAGGCCCGTGACCGCGTGGTGGGCGCCGTCGGCGAGGTCACGAGCGTCTCGACCTCCCGCAAGGCGGCCGAGCGGCAGCTCAAGAAGTTCGAGCGGCGGGGCGGCACCGCTCGCAACCGCGTCGAGCGCGAGCTGCGCCAGCGGCGTACGCGCCTCGAGCGCACCCTCAAGCGCAACGAGCGCGACGTCCGCTCGGCTCAGCGCGACCTCCAGAAGGAGGGCAGGTCGGTGCGCGACACGGTCGCGGCGAACGTCGACCTCGCCAGCGCGCGGGTCGAGAACGTCGTGCAGACCGGCGTCACCGAGGCGAGCAAGATCGTCGCCGAGGCCACGGAGCGCGTCGCCTCCACCGTCTCCTAGAGACGACCACCACTTCCCCGCCCCGGCGAGCAGGAGAGCGCCGGAAGCGGGAGAGTTCGCCGGCCTCATATCTCGCCGGCGGATGTAGCACCCTCTCCTCCCTCAACCGCCGGGGCCCCATCGTGGGGCCCCGGCGGTCGTTGACGCCCTGAGCGCCGCGCCGGGTTTGCGACACTGGAGCGATGGCCACCGAGTCAGAGATCCGCGAGGCGCTGCGAGCCGTCATCGACCCCGAGCTTCGGCGCGACATCGTCGAGCTGGACATGGTTCGCTCGATCACCGTCGGGGCGGCCGGCGAGGTGGCCGTCACCGTCTCGCTCACGACGCCGGGCTGCCCGATCCGCAGCCACTTCCAGGCCGGTGTGGCCGAGGCCATCTCCAAGCTCGATGGCGTGGGCCCGGTCGCGGTCGACTTCGACGTCCTCTCCGACGAGCAGAAGGGCGCCCTGCAGCACAAGCTCGGCCGCGGCTCCCTGCCCGAGGGAGCCCTGGCCCAGGTCGGGAACGTCGTCTGCATCGGCTCGGGCAAGGGCGGCGTGGGCAAGAGCACCGTCACGGCCAACCTCGCCGCCGCCCTCGCCTCCCAGGGCAAGCTCGTGGGAGTGCTCGACGCCGACGTGTGGGGCTACTCGCAGCCGCGGATGCTCGGGCTCGGCGCCGAGCGCCCGCAGGTCAACGGGCAGCGCAAGATCGTGCCGCCCGAGACCCACGCGGGCATCAAGGTGATGTCGATCGGCTTCTTCATCGAGGAGGACGCCGCGGTGGTCTGGCGCGGACCCATGCTCCACAAGGCGCTCCAGCAGTTCCTCGAGGACGTCCAGTGGGGCGAGCTCGACTACCTGCTCGTCGACCTGCCGCCGGGCACCGGCGACGTCTCCATGACCCTGGCCCAGCTCCTGCCCCAGGCGAAGTTCCTCATCGTCACCACGCCTCAGGCCGCGGCCCAGAAGGTGGCGCGGCGCTCGGCGGAGATGGCGAACAAGGTCAAGCTCGAGATCGCCGGCGTAATCGAGAACATGTCGGGCTTCGTCACTCCCGAGGGCGAGCGCTTCCCGATCTTCGGCGAGGGAGGCGGCCAGCTCCTGGCCGACGAGATCGACGTGCCGCTGCTCGGCAAGGTGCCCCTCACCATGCCCTTGCGCGAGCAGGCCGACGCGGGCCTGCCGCTCGTCTTCTCCGATCCTGACGACCCGGCCGCTCAGGCGGTCCGGCAGGCGGCGCGCGGTCTCATCGCGCTCTCGCCGATCGAGCTGCCCGTGATGCAGGAGCCGGCGCCGGCGGCAGCGCCCAAGCCGGTCGGCATGTCGCTGCCGATGGCCTGACGCCGGGGCGCAGGGCGCGGGCTCAGCCTCGGCTGGAGTAGTACTCGACGTTGATCTGGGAGTACTTCTGCCACTCGTCGGGGAGCTGGTCCTCCGCGAAGCACGCGTCGACCGGACAGGCCTCGACGCAGGCGTCGCAGTCGATGCACTCCTCGGGGTCGATGTAGAGCATCTCGACCTTGTCGTAGTCGGGCTCGTCGGGCGTGGGATGGATGCAGTCGACCGGGCAGACCTCGACGCACGAGTTGTCCTTGGTCCCGATGCACGGCTCGGCGATGACGTAGGCCATAGGGTTCGTTCATCCTCTGGGGGTGGGGAAAGGCGAGGACGGCATTCTGCCACGTGACCGAGCGGCCGGGGCGCTCGACCCGGACAGCCACCCGGAGAGCCGTCGCCCGCGCCGTTAGGCTCCTCGCGATGCTTCTGCTCACGGGCGCGACCGGGCTCGTCGGCTCGGCGGTGCTGCGGCGCCTGACCGCGGCGGAGCAGCCCGTCCGCTGCCTCGTCCGGGACCCCCGGCGCCTGGGCGCCGAGCGGGTGCAGGTCCAGATCGCCCTCGGCGACCTCGGCGACCCGCGGGTCTTTCGCCACGCGCTGCGGGACGTGAGGACCGTCGTCCACCTGGGAGCGAGCACGCGCGACCAGCGCACCGGCTCGCTCGAGGAGCTCAACGGCATCGCCACGTGGCGGCTGGCCCGCGCCGCCGGCGCCGCGGGCGTCGAGCACTTCGTGCTCTTCTCCGCCCTCGAGGCGAGCCTCGAGCACCGCGTGCGCTTCTTCCGCACCAAGGGGTTCGCCGAATGCGCGGTGGCCGAGTCGGGCCTCGCCCATACCGTCTTCGCTCCGTCGGTGATCTACTCCCCCGGCGATCCGTGGCTCACGCTGCTGCACCGCCTCTCGGTCCTGCCCGTAATGCCCATTCCGGGGCACGGACGGGCCGCCTACCAGCCCGTGTGGGCCGAGGACGCGGCCGACTGCGTCCTCGCCGCACTCGCCGCCGGAGCGCCCACCGAGGGGTCGGTCCGCCGCGAGCTGGCGGGCCCCGAGACCCTCACCTACGAGGCGATGGTCAGCCTCGCGCTGCGCTCCTTTGCGCGCGACCAGCGGCGGCTCTGGCCGCTCTCGCCGCGCGTGGTGCGGCGCGGCCTGCGTCTGCTGGAGGGCGTCGTCGGACCCGGGATCTTCGCGACGTGGGACGAGGTGGAGCTGCTCGGCGTGCCGCTGCTCGCCGCGGGCGGCACCGCGGACATGGAGAGGCTGGGCGTGCGCCCCCACCGCATGGCGGACGTGCTCGGCGCCTGATCGAGCTCCTACCGGAGCTCGACGCGTTCCGAGCCCACCGGTGGCCGCCGCGCGGCCCAGGGCTCGGCGGCCTCGAGCTGCGCGCTCAGCGCGAGGAGCACGTCCTCCCGCGCGGGCGAGCCGATGAGCTGGACGCCGACGGGCAGGCCGTCGGCACCGTGGGCGAAGGGCACGGAGATCGCCGGCTGGCCGGTCACGTTGGCGATTGCCGTGTACGGCGTGAAGCGCCCCGACCGGCGGAACGTGTCCTCGGGATCGGGAAGCACTCCGTTCAGCGTGCCGATCTCGACCGGACGCTGGGCGAGCGCGGGGGTGAGCACGGCGTCATAGGACGCGCACGCGGTGACGATGCCCCGCGCCAGCGCCTGGAGCTGCATGGCGGCGGCCAGGGCGTGCGCGGAGTCGAGCTGGCGGCTCTGCTCCCACATCATCCACGAGAGCGGCTCCAGCTCCTCTTCGGTGGGCTCCCGGCCGCTGAGGAAGGAGCCCACGACGATGCTCGAGGCGACCGCCGGACCGAAGGAGGCGGAGAAGAGCTGCAGCAGGCCCGGCACCGACCACGGCGGCGAGAACTCCTCCACGTGGTGGCCGAGCGACTCGAGCCGCTCGCCGGCCTCGCGGGTGGCGCGCTCGGCGATGGGATCGAGTGCGGCGTCGGGGAGCGGCGGCAGGGTGCTCAGGCCGATCTGCAGGCCGTGGGGCTCGCGGCCGGCCGCGGCGGCGAAGGGCTCGGCGGGCGCAGGCGCCCAGCTCGCGTCACCCGTCTCGTAGCCGGCGAGGACGTCGAGGAGCTCCGCGGTCTCCGCGGTGGTCCGGGTCAGCACACCATCGCTGACGAGGAACGCCTCGCCCTGGTCCGGCCCGCGGGAGATGCGCCCGCGTGCGGGCTTCAGCCCGACGAGGCCGCAGCACGCGGCGGGGATGCGCGTCGAGCCGCCGCCATCGTTGCCGTGCGCGACCGGCACCATCCCGGCCGCCACCGCCGCCGCCGATCCGCCCGAGGAGCCGCCCGGCGTGCGGTCGAGGGCCCACGGGTTGCGCGTGGGCCCGAACCGGGTGGACTCCGTGGTGGGCAGGATCCCGAGCTCGGGCAGCGCCGTCTTGCCGATGACGATGAACCCCGCCTCACGCAGGCGACGGACGAGGAAGGCGTCGTGCGGCGCCACGAAGTCTCCGAACAGCGGGCAGCAGAAGGTGAGCGGCAGCCCCGCCACCGGCACGTTGTCCTTGATCGCGATGGGCACGCCGGCGAACGGCCGCTCGTCGCCCGGCTCGACGGCGTCGGCGGCCGCGAGCGCGCCTTCCGCGTCGACATGGACGAAGGCGCCCACCTCGCCGTCGAGCGTCTCGATGCGCTTCAGGGAGTGCTCGACGAGCTCACGCGCGCTCAGCTCGCCGTCGCGCACGAGCGTCGCGAGCTCGCCGACCGGACGGAACGCGAGATCGCTCACGGGTCGACACACTATCCCCCGGCGGTCCGGCGGGCGGGTCTGCCACGCTGTGCGCGCCGGATCCATCACCGCAACGGGAGCCCTTGAGAGATGACCGCCACCGCCGAAGTTCAGTCCGGGCTCGAGGGCGTCGTCGCCTTCGCCACCGAGATCGCCGAGCCCGACAAGGCCGGGGGCGCATTGCGCTACCGCGGCGTCGACATCGAGGACCTCGTGGGCCGCGTGCCCTTCGAGCAGGTCTGGGGCCTGCTCGTGGACGGGAGCTTCGAGCCGGGCCTGCCGCCCGCCGAGCCGCACGGTCTCATCGTGCGCTCGGGGGACCCGCGCGTCGACGTCCAGTCCGCGCTGGCCATGCTCGCGCCCGAGTGGGGATTCGGCCAGCTCATCGACATCTCCGACGAGAAGGCGCGCGACGACCTGGCGCGCGCCTCGGTGATGGCCCTCTCCTTCGTCGCCCAGTCCGCCCGCGGCAGCGGGCGCCCGCCCGTGCCCCAGCGCGAGGTCGACAGGGCCCGCTCCATCCCCGAGCGCTTCCTCATCCGCTGGCGCGGGGAGGCCGACCCCGACCACGTCAAGGCCATCGACGCCTACTGGATCTCCGCCGCCGAGCACGGCATGAACGCCTCCACGTTCACCGCTCGCGTCGTGGCCTCCACGGGCGCCGACTGCTCCGCGGCGCTCTCCGCCGCGGTGGGGGCGCTCTCCGGCCCGCTCCACGGCGGGGCGCCTTCGCGGGTGCTGAAGATGCTCGACGAGGTGGAGGAGATGGGCGACGCCGAGCGCTGGGTCAGGCAGGCGCTCGACTCCGGGCAGCGGCTCATGGGCTTCGGGCACCGGGTCTACCGCGCCGAGGACCCGCGCGCCCGGGTGCTGCGACGCACCTCGCGCGACATCGGCTCGAAGCGCTTCGAGGTGGCCGAGGCACTCGAGCAGGCGGCGCTCGCCGAGCTCCACGCCCGCCGGCCCGACCGCGTCCTGGCCACGAACGTCGAGTTCTGGTCCGCGGTGGTGCTCGACCACGCCGAGGTGCCGCCCGAGCTCTTCACCTCCATGTTCACCTGTGCGCGGACGGCCGGCTGGTCGGCCCACGTCCTCGAGCAGAAGCGCGAGGGGCGCCTGATCCGTCCCACCGCCAAGTACGTGGGTCCCGAGTCCCGCGGCCCCGACGAGGTGTAGCTCCCGCCGATGGACGACGACGTGACCGCCATGACGCCGGAGGGGCTGCGCGCGCTGCGGGAGGAGGTCGAGCACCTCCAGACCGTCGGGCGCCAGGAGATCGCCGAGCGCATCCGGGTCGCCCGCGAGTGGGGGGACCTCAAGGAGAACGCCGAGTACCACGACGCCAAGAACTCGCAGGCCCTCCTCGAGCGCCGGATCACCCTGCTCGACCAGAAGCTGCGCACCGCGGTCGCCGTCGAGCCGGACGACGCCGCGAGCGTGGCCGGCTTCGGCACGACGATCCACGTCGTGGACGAGGAGACCGGCCGCCCCTCGACCTACACGGTGGTGGGATCAGCCGAGGCGAGCGCGGCCGCGGGCCGGCTCTCGACCGACTCGCCTGTCGCCCGCGCGCTCATGGGTGCGCGGGCGGGAGACGTGGTCGCCGTGCCCACGCCCCGCGGTGAGCGGCGGCTGCGGGTCGAGCGCATCGGGGCCTGACCGGCACCCGAAACCCGGTCTACGCCGCATCCGGTATCGTCGGGTGGTGCGTCCGGGCGAGCAGATCGCCTCGATCCGTCGCCGACGGGGTCTCAGCCAGCGCGTCCTGGCGTTGCGCGGGGGCACGAGCCAGGCCGCCATCAGCCGGATCGAGCGGGGCGAGGAGTCGCCCGGGTTCGCGCGCCTCGAGCAGCTCCTGCTCGTGATGGGCGAGCGTCCCGTCCTCAGCACCGCGCCGCTCGAGCCCGGTCTCGACGCCGGCGGGCTCCTTGGTCTCACACCGAGCGAGCGCCTGCGCGAGGCCGCCTCCTGGAACCTCGCGACCACCCGGCTCGAGCTCGCGGCCGCGGCGGCCAGACGAGCCGGCCATCCGGCCACCCGGTGCGCATGAGCGACCCTCCGCTGCCGGAGCGGCCGCTCGACCTCCAGCAGCTCTTCGCGACCCTCGCGCGCCACCGCGTCGAGTACGTGGTCATCGGCGGGGTGGCCGTCCAGGTCCATGGCCATCGAAGGACCACCCGGGACCTCGACGTGATGCCCGCTCCCACGAGGGACAATCTCGGCCGCCTGGCCTTGGCCCTCGGCG